>Ga0192647_101495_pt1 | contig 15255 bp, 18 predicted proteins | sample LauGreFa1BDMLBSN_2_FD_133046 | JGI IMG/M metagenome (GOLD analysis project Ga0192647, IMG submission 133046) | Freshwater lake microbial communities from Lake Michigan, USA - Fa13.BD.MLB.SN - reassembly | ecosystem: Environmental > Aquatic > Freshwater > Lake | place: Lake Michigan, USA...
TAAGAAAATGGTTAACAACCGTTTCTATGGTAGAATCACAGTTGATGGAGTTAGAACATTCGATTTGAAAGAGTTGAGATAATATGGTCTAACCAAAATAATAAAGGGTCCTTCGGGACCCTTTTTTTGTTATATGGATATTTATAAATAAAGTTTTTTAATATGATTAAGCAGACATGGAATATCAATGCGGATGAAAGAGTTAGAATTTTAAAACTTCACGAAAACGCCACAAAGAATTTATATTTAATATCGGAACAAAATCCAGTACAAGGACCTAATCCAAACGTAGTTCTTAACCAAGATGAAAACTATATGTATTTTTTATCACAACCGAATTTTTCGGTTACCGCAGACTACGTAGATTGGAAAAAGGACTATTTTGTATATGCATCAGATGGTGAAAAATCATATCAAACAACAATTACATCTAAAGACAATAAAGGTAGACCAACAAAAGTTGAAGTTTTAAAAGACAAGATTCTTCCTGATATGAGAAAGAACGAGTTTGTATTCAATATGGTTAAATTACCAAAGAAAGAAGGCAATTATAATTACACATATGGTAACGAAATAACAGAGAGTGCGTTTCTTTATCAAGCTCAGGAAGCAAGTGGTTTGAAAATGAATGTAAGATATTTTGCTGTTACTTGGTACAACGGAAAACCAATAACAGTTGCAATATCAGTAGAAGGTGGGTTATATGGAAAAGAAAACAGGATTGACTACGATGATTTAGAACTTTATTCTGAAACTCCATTCAATCCTTATACTGATGTATTTGTTAGTAAAAAACTTGGAGCGTTCTCCTTGATAATGCCCACGTTGTTTTCATCATATCCTGTAGGGATTGGTAGAACCCAACCTGAAACGCCTGGTGAGACCCCAGGAAAAACCCCGACGCCACCTCCACCACCAGTACCTTTGGGTGATAAATTTATGGATAACGTATCGATGCCAACGGCAGATGCAATTTTAAAGGACCCCAAGTTTATGGAGTTTAAAAAGTTTGTGGAGGGTAATGATATGTCTAAATTTATCTTCGACATTCAGTCATCTGCATCAAAATGTAGTGCAGGTTTCAAGGAATCAAATAAGACAAACGGAAAGTGGAGTGAAGACAAAGCCACTTATCCTGATGTTACTGTTGACTCACAAGCAGATAAAAATGATTTGGGTAATTTGAATTTAACCAAAGCTAGAGCACAAAATCTTAAGAACTTTTTAGTTGCAAATGTACCGAAACTTAAAGATGCTAAGTTTAGAGTCATTGCTCAAGGGTCTAAGGGTAAGTGTGGGACTGAAGAAGAAAATAAGGTGTATAGAAGAGTTGACCTTACGGTAACTGCCCTTTAATCTTCTCAGCTATTAATACCTCCATTTCGTAACGGTCAGAATATTCTTTCACGTAAGGTGTGAAATATAAATCTGAATTTACGTGAAATATTTCGAAGTATTTACAACCACCCCACTTTACGTCGGCATTCTTGTATTGTACGTAACAAACACTTTGAACTTTCATTTTTGTCTTATCTAACTTAGTAAATTGATAAGTGTCCAAAAACTTTAATGAATTAATCTGTCTGTAATAAGTAAGAATGTAATTCTTGTAATCCTCCAATAATTTATTGATAGGAGTAAATTTTTCAAGGTCTATGAGTTTATATTCGAATTCAACATTCAATCCGTATTTTTTCATTTGTTCGATGTCTTCAGAAGCTTTGACTTCGTTCAAATAATACACGTATCCCTTATTCTGTGAATAAGTCACTAAAGATACAAATACAAGTAGTAGGGTTAGGATATATTTCATATTGTAAGTTTTTACAAAGGTAATCATTATTTGTTTATTACAAAATTTTTTTAATCAAATCAATCCTTTTTTTTATTGGGATATTTATGGATAGATGAAAAACAATTTAAGAGAAGCAACAGGTTCAGGTAGTTCGGGACGAATGAGGATTCCATTAGTTCTTGCACCACAATTATGGGAAAGGGAACCATTAGAGCCTTTTGTAACTCCTGTATCTGATTATGTTAGTGCGGTGAACGCTTATGATAGTTATGATGGAGAAATGGAAAGAGACCCTGCAACCATCAGAAAAAACGAAAAGAAAGCTATCAGTAAGGCTAAAAAGGCGGAGAAATTATTTTCACAAAGTGATGATGATGGAAATCCAATAAATGGGTATTCACCTATGGGGAGTGATGCACCTGGTACACCTGAAAATATTAAGAAAATGGCACAAATTCCAAAAAAAGAATACGAAAAAGTATTAAAAGAAGATTTAGCGGTTTGGTTTGGTACTAAGAAAAAACCTAAAGGTAGTAAACAACCTAAGGGACCTTGGGTTAATATTTGTAGAAAAAAAGAAAGTGGTGGTCATCCTCCGTGTGGTAGACCTGAAGCTAGTGGTAAGGGTTACCCTAAATGCAGAGCTGCAGGAGTTGCATCAAAAATGTCTGACTCAGAAAAAAGAGCCGCTTGCCAACAGAAAAGAAACGCCGAAAAAAAAGACCCCAAAATTGGTACAGGTAACAAACCTACAATGACTTCATATAAACCAAGAAAAGAGTCTATTAGAGACGTAATTAAAAAGGTTTTAAGGGAGCAATACAACCGAGAAATGTTATACCCTGTTGAACAGGTATATATGATGACTAGTCAAGCTCCTGTGGAACTCAAAAGAATAGTTAAAGGATTGAAACCAATCGATTGTATAAATAAGTCAGGGGAAAAAAGAAGTTGTTTCAGAATTCCTGAAGTGTTATTTGTTTACCTAACAGGAAGATATTAATCAAGTTTGTCTAAGATTTTCTTCAGAGAGTGTTGAATGTTACTTCTTATCTCGACTTCAATTTCTTCTCTTTGTTTTTCCAAAGTTTGGTCAAATAAGTTATTCAAACCTATAAAACTACTACTGTCTTGAAAATAAACACTGTAACTATACACGTGATTAATCACATGAACAGTGTAAGTTTCTAAAACAATATACATACTAAGAGATTCGTTCTTGATTATTCTTTTTGCAGAAAGTGGGGAAAAACTTAATTTGGACATTGGATGTTGAATCATCTTATCGCAAATTTGATGTGCAAATTTTTCCTCGTCAGTAATAACTGGTCGAGGGTCAAATTTTTCTTTTAATGTGAGAAATATTTTGTAGAGGAGATTTGGGATAAGACCGACTACTTTGTTATTTTCCATAAGACAAATATAGGTAAATCATTTCTGATTAACAATAAGCACCTGAACATCTTTTTTGTCCATCAAGTCCTTTGATTTTACCTTTACACACAGATACTGCATAACCATTGGCATAAGCTGATGGATAAACTTTGAACTTAGATTTAGCTGCGGCTTTTCCTCTTGCACAAAGTTTTGTACCAGTTTTCTTTCTACCCTCATTCAAATCTTCAAAATCAACGTATTGTTTCATTTTTTTTGTCTCATTCATCATGAAATCAAAAACTTGGTCCATATTTGTTTTTGCTTCTGTTACGTGGTCGTCGGCCCAATCGTGACCATTCTGTAAAATTTCATCAATCATCTGTGGGTCCAAATCTAACAACATATCACATTGTCTTCTGATTTGTTGGAGATTAGAGAAAAACATATAGTTGGCTGGTTCTTGCATTTGTTCCTTCAAAGCTTTTTTTACAAGAGTATCCAAGTCATTTTCATTCAATTTAATTATTTTTTTCATTTTACATTTACGATTGAAAAGGTTAATTGTTTTTTATAAGTATCTTTTTCTCCTGAAGTATTCACTTGGATATCAACATAATACTGATTTGGTATTTTATCTCTCATGTCGAATATGAAATAATACTCGTTTGGCGTTCTGTTAATTGGAGTCCAATCTTGAACTTGTACTTCCGTTGTTCCCTCTTTTACGTACACTCTATAGAATGCAGAAACATCTAATAACATTTGTTGACCTGTATAAGCCTTCTTTATTGTTACCCCAACCTTTCTGATATCTGTACTTAAAATTTGTTCATTCTGTAATATACCATAGAAATTGAAACCAAATTTCTGTGGTTCTTTAGAAAGTGAACCAATTTGGATACCAGCGGTATATTGTTGTAGGGTGAAGGTATTTGTTACGTTTGGTAATGATTGTCCGTTGATTGTAAGACCTGACCAAACATCATAATATTGGCAGGGTGTTGGACCAGTGAATCCGTTTGGTACAATTACTTCATATATCCCTTTGGTCCTCAAACATGTTTGTAACGTAGCCATTCCACTTACCGCAACACCATTTCTATCTTCGATTCTAACCACGGGGTCTGAATCCAAATTAACAAAGTCACCATTTTGATAGATGTAAAGGTATAGTTTGTTTTCTTGGTTTTTCAAAAACTGATTTCTATCGTCCTGAATGAAATCATCATAATTAGTTAAAAGATATGGTTGGTAGAAAGTTTGAGTGTGTCTCGAAAAGAATGCTACACTGTAACTGTCTGTTAAACCTGTAATGTTTTCAATCTGTGGAAGATATGCAAGACCCCAACCAGTAACTCCTGTAATTGTACCTTGTAATATCCCGTTGACTTCATTAGTCATGTCCATATTAAGGTCTTCATTACCAAGTTCAAAGTGTTGTCTTGCTACGATTGTTAGACCTGAATAATTAACATTACCTTCATTCTTATTGTTATAAATTCCTGGCTGTGACCAATTAGAAATGGTCGTAGTCTGATACCAGTTTGAAGGTCTTGTTGAGAAACTTCTTGGGTCTACATAGGTAAGGGGTGCAGAACCCCCCTGTGCGCTATTTTGAGCTATGTTAAAGTCATTATAATCATAACCGACACCTTCGTCCCATTCTTGAGGAAGTCCCGTAGAACCCGATATTTTGGGGATTCTAAAGAGTATTAAATCAAATGATGTTGCTCGTCTTCTAGTGTCCGACATTGTTGTATTCAACAGCTCGTTGTCGAAAGAAGATGTATTGGTCATTTTTAGGGTATGAGTCATAGCCGAAGTACAACCTGTTGAGATTGTTCCCGTATCTATCATCTCTTCAAGTAATGATAAATCCAAATCAAATATAAATCTTGTGTATCCATAGTTGGGTACAAGATAATCTGAAGCACCAAAGTTCAATTGAATAACAGGGTTTCTACCCGTGTTAACATATGAGTTTGAGGTTATTGTATTATTCTTACTGAAATAGGACCTTAAAATCGACATCTACTTTTTTCTTATAAATATCAATTAAGTCTGATATTCGAATTAAGTATTTTGTTTGCGGCATTTTGTAACTCTTCTAGAATTTTTGAAACTGAAGAACCGTCTTGGGTTACAGGTACAGGTGGTAAACCAGGATAGGCGTGAGTGTGAGTGACCAAGAACCTAACAATCAAATCAATTAATTCCATCAATTGTTCCCCACGAACTAAACTTGCTGTTTGTTCCTTTAATTCTGCTTGTTTTTCCACATCAATACCATACAAAGTATTATCCATAATAATTTTTGACTTACCAGGAATTTGTGAATTATGGGAAAGTAAGAAAATTCTATCCGCACCCAAAGCACCCATCGTATTACTTATTGTTGTATATTTTACATCAGGAATTTTTCTCTTCTTTGGTACTTGTGGTATACCTACTTTATTTTTAGCGTAAATCAAACCGTATCCACCTTTGGAGCCTCCTTGAAGTTTTACACCTTTATAAATTTGAATTAAATTTAGAATCGTTGCAGGTAAGGCTGCTATAGATTGACTTGAGGACAAATTCAATTTTTGGTACATATCAGGATGTGGTCTGTAAAATATTGGAAATTTTTCAGTTTGTCCGTTGTTAGAAAAAAGTTGAACTCCTCTAATCGTTTTATTTGATTCATTACAGGATTTAATAAAATCATTAATAAATTTGATTGTGTCCACTTTGGAAAGTGAGGTGAATGACTCAGTTGCTGCCAATGATTTGAGACTGTCTTTCACAACACTGTTTACTGTAAGATTTTTGGAATTAACTGTAGCGTCAGGTTTCAATTGATACAAATAAACACTTCCTGTAAAATTATCTTGGGTATTTTCTGGGTTAGTTATTACCCACTCAATTAAGTACTTCACCAAAACTACTGATTCTTGTAATTCAAAGTATGTTTGTGGGGGTTGAACTTGTTTTGTGCTCTGCATCCTTGAAAGTTGTAAGAATGCTCTTTGTGGGTTGTTTACAGGGATTACATTTGGTTGTAATTCCTTTCCTTTAAATTTACCAGCCCTAATTAAGACATCGTCTTGTTTAACAACTACGTCAGCACTACCTCTCCCTAAAAGAGCGTTATCACCAGGTTCAGGGAAAACACCTTTATGTATTGCTCTGTCTGTATAGGTTCCGTCTTGGTTTTTTAAAGGTTTCGGATTCTTAATCTGCATACCAGTCCCTGTGAACTTATTCGCACCAAAGTTGAATTCTTTAAAAGTTGTTGTTGGGCTCGAAAAAGTATTTTGGACATAATATTGGTTTTGATATTTGAAGTCTTTGTTCAAATACAACACTTGTACCAATTCATCAACTTTAGGTACCTGATAAAGAAAATAAGGTAGAAGTGGATTGAATATAAGTGGGTCACGAGAGGTCCAAGGGTCCTTTTCAGGATTCCATGGTGGGTCAGTTACTGCTTTAAGAATATCGTCGAGATTATCAATTAATCTTACACCTCTTATTCTACCAAGCATCATAGGGTCTTGGATGTCCAAAACCTTACACTGAAAGAATATACTTTTATCATCCTGCTGTTCGCTCATTGTAAATCTTTAAAATATTGTTATATAATTGTTCTACTTTATCTAAGTATATTGTACCTGCAATTACGTTTCTTTTAGTAATTTCAAAATCCTCACTCAATAAATCCATATACTTAATCAACATCACATTGGGTAAGTTACCCAAGTTTGCTTGTTCATTTACAATTTCGTCTAATTGTTCTTTAGTCATAATTAAATAGATTTTCCAACTCCTGTTAAAGGTGAATCCAAAACAATTCTTACCTTTTCATTTGCTGCTCTTTCTTCATCAATAGATTTATTAGTCATCAAATTGTAAAGTAACATTAAGTTTGGTGAACCGTCAGGTAAAACACCTGTTGGTATACCCAAAGCTTGGAGTTTTTCAATAAAGTTTAGTGTTGCTCTTTCAGGTGAAAAACCAGGTAACAAACTTGCCGCTAGTAAAAGTGGAAGTGGAATCTCCTGTTTCCCACCAAATATTGGTTTTTTTCCTAAACCATTAATTAAATTTAATAAAAGAAGAATACTACTCAATAATGATTTACATCTTTTATAATCATTTATTAATCTTGCAACAATTACTGTAAGTTCCAATAACCTAAGAATAATAGCATATTGTTTTAATTTTTTGGACCTTTCTACGTCTCGGATGATAACAGCAATCAAACCTAATATATCTTTTTTGAGAACATCATAAAGAGTTTTAAGAAATTCTTCATTTATCCTCGAGAGCATATTAATTGAGAATGTTTTCCATTTTTTCAAAAAGTCAGCGCCACTTGTTATAATGTTACTTCCCTCTTGACCTATCTCGGTCTGCATTGTGTTTGCTGAAGCAATGAATGTATTGGCTGAATTGATTTGTGTGTTAGCACTTTCAACAATTTGGTTATAGGTAAAAGTTGCTGCGGATTGAGTTATCGCGAACACAGTAAAGAGTGGTAAAAGGACTTTTGGTGTGAGTACCGCCGCGGCTATTGCTAAAGGCATTTGTTTTATAACCTGATTGTTAATTGCAATACCAACATTGAAGTTATTTGGTATCAAAAATTTCCAATCTGGGTTTTGTGAAATTGAATCAATAATTTCTTCAGTAGTTTGTATTTGTTGTTCTATGGTGCTTGCAGTAAAATCTCTAAATTGTGCTAATTGGTCTATTAAATTATCAGCGTCTACGGGTAACTTTACGTTTTCACAATCTTCAAACTCCATTACACCCCTTTGGATGTTGGCAATTGTTAGTTCAATATTTCTTAAATCTATTTCATTAAATTCCCAAAAAGATTCATCAACACCGTCGAGTTCACCAACTTTAGCAACCCCACTAACATCAATTTCTCTTCTACTATCAAAACATAGTCCCAATATTCTTTGAACCAAAAGTGCAAATTTTGATTGTTTGTCCAATTCACCGAAACCCACTTCAGCTTTAATATCAATCGCCTTCGAAACAATGTTCACAATTTGCATTGCTACGTCAACATTATCAACAAGTTTGATTGTACTGTAATAGTCAGAGATAAATTCACCAACTCTATTCACCGTAATTCCACTATTGTCCACTCTGTCTAATAGAGCAACTCTAAAAAAATTTCCTGATATACCGAGACCGTTGTTTAGTGTGTATTGAACGTCAAATAATGGTTGACCTGAAACTCCTTGATAATCTTTACCCAAAATCTGATTCATACTTCTACCTTGATTGGATGATTCCATCAATTGGTAAAATTGTTTATTCATTGGATAATTTTCCTTACCACCAAAAGGTTTGAAAATTTGGTCAGCGGACGGTTCGGGTTTTTCATAATAAACCTTACCAATCAAACTATCAGGGCTGTTTTTTAAATTTGAAAAAAAGTCAACGGATTGCACAGGTATATATAGGAATCCATCATTGGGTCCGATTGGTCTTGTTGCCAAGGGTTGTATTTGGAAACTTTGTGCTGTATTCCCTTTGTATGTCTGTTCTTGAGAACAACCCAAAGCTTTTAAAGATTCTTCTTTTAGAATTGTAACCATTTTAGGTTCCAATGAAGCTGAAACATCTAAAATTTTTCTTCTAAGATATTTTAATGTTTCAATATTTTTACCTCGGGTTTGCCCTAAGAAACCAAGTAGTTGGTCCATGGAATTCGGTGGGTCTCTTTGGAATCTTTTCTGTAAGTCTTTAATTTTATTTAATTGACTTGTGATGGTTTCCTGAGATTTTTGAAATGAGTCGGCAACGGACTTTTGTAAATCTTTTTCAGACTTCAAAACATCCACACCTGTCTTCAATGCACTAATCTTGGAATTTATTTTTTCTTCCGAGTTAGTTAAATCTAAAATATTGCTTGCTTGCATCTTATCTCATTTTGTATGTTCCTTCGTCATTAGAAACATCTTTTTCTATGAGATTTTGTAGTAAGTCGTCATCTAAATCTGCCATGGAGAAAGATTCAGAAGAACTGTTTGATTTTTCCCAAATACTGGATTGTAACTTTGATAGACTTATTTTTTTCTCAACACAATCATTAACGATTTTTTGTTGTTTCTCTATGACGGGTCCGATTGTCGTCATGTCTTCAGGGTCTTTCAACATGGACAACATTTTATTTTGAATTCGTATAGCAGTTTGTCTCTGCTCAACTAGCTCGTTGTATATCTCTTGCATTAGAGATAGAATCGAATCTTTGGTGAAATTAATTTCTTTTCTTTGTGGTCTTGGCATAACTATAAATACTTTCCATCAATTTTTTAGTTTATGCTGAATTACCAAATAAAGTTTTTTGAACCTTTTGATTGAACTTCTAATTTCCTTAGTACTCAGGTTAGTCATTTCTCTAAGTGAAAGAAGAATCACGTTCTTATTAAACTTATTGTTGTCTGCTCCTGAAAATATTGTTTCGTAATTGTCGAAAAGGTCGATAAGAGCATAACCTAACTTTTGTTCATTCTCATTCAAAGTTTCATTCTCGATGAATTCTTTTAACTCTTTTAGATATTGATTGATTAGAACATCACTTTGAACTAAGTCTTCATCAATCCTATATATCATATCAGGTCTTTCTTCAAGTGCTGATGATATATCTTCATAAGAAACTTTTCTATTAGTTTCTTTTTGGTCTTTGATAATTTGACCCATCAAGTAGTTCTTACAAATTGTACCGAAGTAAGAATATGCCTTTTTGTTTTTTGACGGTTTGAACTTATCAACTTTGGTCATCAAAAAGGAATGAGTATCTGTATGGATTTCAATAAAATCCATATCCTTACGATACAATTTGTATCTTCTGATGATAGATGAAATCATCTTATCTAAAGGAGCTCTGAGAAATTCGTTATATATTTTATTTTTTTCTTCTGAAGTTTCTGCCACTAAAAAATTTCTTACCGCAGTTTCTTCCCTAACATCAAAATAATTTTCTTTAACTGATTTTCTCCCTCTTTTTTTAGATGCAACATCTTCTGTTTGTGCAGAGAGGGTTTCTTGCATTATGCATTGGATGATTCATATTTTATGACTCTATCGTCAGGGAAGAAATATTCTTTTTTTGCAGTTTGAATCCAAAATCTAACTTCATCTTCAATCATTTTCTGTTCGCCATATTTGTAATTCCAAAAAATAGAACCTTCTCTGAGATTAATATGTTTGTATCCAAGTTTTGGTATAGTCATTATTGATACTGAGTTATATGTAAGTCTCAATAGAAACTCATAAATAAAAGTGAGTTTAATTGATGGTTTAAAACCACCAAAATCTTCAATTAATGATTTTTTAATAACTGAACCTGCAGTTTGGAAATTCTGATATTCTTGGAGTGTTTCATTGGTTAGGAAACCTAATTCTTGAGTAAAGTTAGCTGCGAAAGTTGCTTCATTTGTAAATCCTGCGAATACACCTTTTTCATCTACTTCAACAACAACAGGAAGAAACATCTGTACATCAGGAAAACTTTCTGAATATTTTTTGAAGTTTTTAAACCAAATGTTGGAATATTCATCGTCAAATTCAAAAAGAGAAATCCAAGCGGCTTTCGCATTCTTGATACCATAGTTTACCTGTGAGGAGTAGTTAGGTTCTTCAGTCCACTCAAGTAAGGTTACGTTAATTGTTCCGAAATCATAACTTTTAAGAACATCCTTTAATTGTTCTTCAGTTGTATGTACAATTAAAAGTTCCTCAACTTCAACTTGTTGATTTTTAACTGAATCAATTGCTTTTTTGAAATATTCATCAAAGTCTTTAGCTTTTGCAGACTTAATTGGTAGAATTATTGAAACTGGTACTTTGTTTTCCATATTAATTTTCTGTTTTAGAAAGTTGGTCTTTGAATCCATTTGTTCTTTGAGTCAAATAACCGTCAAATAAATTTATTACGTTTTGTTCGAATTCTTCTTTTGTGAAATTACTTGCAGTTTTTTTAATTTCTTCGTAAAGTTCAGGTTTGATATTATCTTCCAACCAATTCTGAACAAAATCTGCAATTACGTCTGCGAAAAGTGTTTGGTCTGTAATCCATATCCCATTTTCTTCTGTTATCCAATCAGGCATTAAATCAGGGATTTTGCCGATACATGGTACATTTGATTTCATAGATTCTAGTGGGAATGTTCCAAATCCACTCTTATCATCAATCCACACACTTACAAAACAATCTTTTAATGAGTTTGCAAATTCTTTTTCAGAAAGACCTCTTAAATCTCTGAATGTAAACCATCTGTATTGAGGAAACTTTAGATAAAACGTTTTGATGATGTTTAAAGCATCGGATTGTTCTTTCGTGTGAATACCAATTATTGGTAAAGGGGGTGTTGATTTAGGTGTAAAGTTATCGGTGATGTAAGGTTTGATAACGTCAATTGATGCTTGTCTCATAACCCTTTCAATATATTCTTTTTGTTTGTGGTTAGTAGTGATACATTTCAAGAATCCAAACTGACCCCAAGACTGACCTGGATTCAGAGTCTCTAACATGTGTGCGTATTGCTGTGTAATAACAATTTTAGCACAAGGTAGTTGTTTTACTTGGTCCATAACATACCCAAAAATTTCAGGTATAATTAGGAAATCTTCAGGGGAAATTTCTAACTGTTCTCCTTCAATTGATTTGTGAGGTAAGTTACTATATTCTTCACCCATCCAACTAACTTTTCCAAAATCTTTAGTTTCGTGTAAGATTATTGGGTTGAATCCGTTTCTCTTTAGGGTTTCTGCGATTTGATAGATGTATCTCACAGAGGCTTTTGCATTACCTTTAGTGTCTTGAACTAAGAAATAAAGTTTGACTTTTTTCTCCTCCAAGTTCTTGATAGATAATTCTACTTTTTCTTTAGCGATTTGTTGCATATTAATAATGATTAATTAATTTTTTGTTTAGTAATGTGTTGAAAGCCAACTTGAATGGTACAGAAATGTTCTTATTGGATTTTAATCCTAAATTGTCTTCTATTGGGTCTTGTTCAGAAAGAATAGTTTCTAATAGAAGTTTAACAAGTTCAAATTTAATCACATTTATTCTCATTTCAGTTGTACCTGATAGTTGTTCAGAATTATCTTCAAAACTATCAGACATGTCTAAATATTTTTCAACTTCGTCCAAGTCAATGTAATAGTTTTCTCCAAGTACGTTAAGCATATATTTCTTCGATTTTAGATTTTAACTCTTTTAATGTTGTAATTGAGTGTTTAGATTCAATATCTTTATTATATGATGTTTCATACTTGATAACAATTACTGAATCAGAATGATTTAATAATAAGTTGGGATTAGCGGTAAGTAAAACGTCTACGGATGACCAAAGTGAATTAATTGTAGATTCACTATAAAATTTAATTGACTCAATTAGACAACCAAACTTAGATAAGAAAAATAATGATGCTGGTTTTGATTTTCCCATCTCATCTGAAACGACCATGATATCATGTCTATCTCTCATATCTATGTAAAAATCGTTTAAGTCGTTCATTCCGTTATATTCCACAGAGCCAGCATGACCGAATATTTCCATGGTATATTCTTTATAGAGGAAATTATATAATTCGTCTTCGTCCTTAAACTTAAGGTGTTTCATTATCTCTAACGAATTTAATTCTGAAATAATTTCACCTTTTGATTCTTCATCTCTGTATGGATTTTCAATGTACCACTTTTCGTATACCTCAGAAATTTTTTTTAAAGTGTCCCTTAAAACTCCATTTATTTCTATTCCAATTCTCACGGTTCGTATTTTTGTAAAATTTTTGTGATTAGTGGATTTCTAACAACATCAAATGGTTTGAACTCAAAGATACCAACATCTTCAACATCGTCAAATCTTTGTAGTGCGTCATACAAACCAGTCTGTGTTTTATCTTTATGTCTATCAAACTGTTCCAAATCACCTGAAATAAAGAACTTCGAGTTGAATCCGATTCTTGTGAGTAATAGTTTCATTTGACTTGGTGTTGAGTTTTGAGCCTCTTCGAAAATTAAAATTGAATTATCTATGTTCATACCTCTCATGTATGCCAAAGCAAAAACTTCGATTGCTTCTATTTCTTTCAATTTTTCTCTTAACTCTTTTCCTATGATTTTATTCAACAGGTAATATGATGGGAAAATGTAAGGGTCTAATTTTTCTTCAACACCTCCAGGTAAACTTCCTAATTTTTCTTCTGCCTCCACCGCGGGCCGTACAATAATGATTTTTTCGTAAGGTGTAAGAGGGTCTGCTAATAAATCAACTGCACATTTCATTGCCACATAACTTTTTCCAACACCTGCAGGACCCGAGCAAATTGTAATTTGATTGTTTGTTAATAACTCGTAATATACTTTTTGGTTTTCAGATAAAAATTTTTGTTTAGTTTTTCTTTTTATGATTGAACAAATTAAATCTTTTTTTGTTTTAGGATTTGAGTCATCCTTTTGAGCGGTAGTGCCACTCAATCTTTTTGAGGTTCTTCCCATGTTTTTATATTAATTTTTATTTTTTGTAGTCAACATATTCTTTGATTTCTCTAATCTCAGAGGAAGTCAATAAATTGATTTCATTTTTCAATTCAAATCTTCTGTCGTTCGTAAAATATACTTTTCTTGCTAAATCAATGAATTCACCTTCAAATCTACTTGATTGTTCTAAGACCCTCAGTTTATCCTCGATATCCCAAAGTTTTGAATTTGTTGAAACTAATTCGTGATATAGATTTTCTATTTCCATATCATTAAGGTATTCTGCAGATAAGTTATATAATAATTCGAACTCCTTATTTATGTAAGCTAACTTTTCAGGGTTTGAAACATTTTTTTTCTTAACTTGTAGGATTGATAATTTATCAATTAGTTCTCCCACACTAACGGGTACATTTATCATATTTTAATTTTTTTTGTACTTTGTGCTTCTCTTTTATATACGGTTTTTCCACCATCGGGACTTTCATAAATCCAAGGTGTGTTAAGTTCATAATCATCAACTTGTGATTTAATCCAAGAGTAAGTTTTTCTCATACCAATCTCTAAGGGTTGTGATACTTCCCAACCAATTTTTTCTTTATAAAGTCTGTTATCTGAATTTCTACCCTTAACACCTAATGGACATTTGAATCCATATTTCTTTACGAAATCATCACCAATTAAATTTTTAATTTTTAGATTTTTACCAGATATGTTGATTGCAATATTTGCAAGTTCATTTATTGAAACCATTTCTTCACTACCAATATTAACTGGTCCTGTAAATTCAGAATTCATCAATCTTAAAACAGCCTCAACACACTCATCAACATAAAGGAAAGAACGTGTCTGTCTACCATCACCCCACACTTCAATCTCATCACCGTCTTTAGCTTCAACAACTTTTCTACACATTGCGGCTGGTGACTTTTCTCTACCTCCCTTCCAAGTTCCTTGTGGTCCAAAGATATTATGAAATCTTGCAATTCTAACGTTTAATCCGTAATTTCTATGAAAGGATAGAAAAACTCTTTCTGAAAATAATTTTTCCCATCCATATTCAGAATCAGGGTTTGCTGGGTATGCGGATGATTCTTCACAGTTAGGATTGTTCGGGTCTAACTGATTGTGTTCAGGATACATACAAGCTGAAGATGAGTAAAACACCTTACCTACTTTTTTCTTAACACATTCTCTTGCAACATTCAAATTAATCATTGCTGAGTTGTACATAACATCTGCGTCATGTTCACCTGTGAATATGTATAAAGCACCACCCATATCGGCCGCTAATTGATAAACTTCATCAACACCCTCTTCGATAACTAACTCAACAACCTTTGGGTCTGTTAAATCACCCAAAATAAATTCATCACAAATCTCGTTGTGAAAATAATATTCGTGTTTTTTAATATCACAAATTCTTACGTGGTTACCTTCATCTTTTAGTCTTTTTGCGAGATGACCTCCGATAAATCCTCCACCACCTAGTATTACAACTTTTTTTGTTTTCATTTTTTAATTCATTTCTTTTATGATTTTATTTATCCCTTCTCTTAATGATATTTCAGGTTTCCAAAAATTCAAGATG
>Ga0192647_101499_pt1 | contig 15240 bp, 14 predicted proteins | sample LauGreFa1BDMLBSN_2_FD_133046 | JGI IMG/M metagenome (GOLD analysis project Ga0192647, IMG submission 133046) | Freshwater lake microbial communities from Lake Michigan, USA - Fa13.BD.MLB.SN - reassembly | ecosystem: Environmental > Aquatic > Freshwater > Lake | place: Lake Michigan, USA...
TAGCCTTGTCATATTGACTATTTATAACGTAGTTTTAATTACAATTTATTGATGGCAATGTGGATAAGTTAAAAATCATAAGGATACTTCTTCAATATAAGTAGCCTTTATGCGATACCCATTTTGCTAGTCTCTTAAGTTTTTAATTGATTTTAGATGGCGTCTTTAAAGCTTAAAAACCATCATTTTTTTAACAGTAAGGAAAATATATGAAATTAGATAGTAGAAAATGGATTCTGATTGTTTTCTTGAGTTTTCTTATGTTAGGTTGCTCAAGTTTAAGAGCAAGATCAGAAGCTTCTTATAGTAAATTGACAATCTATCCAGGTGTTAAGTTGGATGTAAGAGAGACTGAGAAGTTATTTAGCAGTGAGAGTTCGGATCCAGATTGGCTAAAGGGGGTTGCGACTATAATCTATACGGTTGATATGCCGTTCTCATCGTTATTTGATACAGTGATAGCACCTTATGATCTATATAAAATTAATGCTTCAAAGTGATGTAGTGGGTAGTAAAAAGCGTCAAATTTTTTCATTGTTTGTTATTCAGGCGTTGTCGATATGGAACTCTTGAATCATTCAAAAAAATATTACTAAAATCTGTGTAGCAATACCTGATCAAGTGATAGAAGCTAATGATCTTTAATGGTATCAATATGATAGGCCTCTATCATGGCATTGCTGGTGCCCGGCATTATAGAAGCCAAGTATAAATTATCATGGTAAATCAATGGAAATGAATCTTGCCTCCCCGTTCCCTTTAATGTCTGCTTTACTATGAGTTGACCATCTTTTATACGAACCCCGTAAACGGTTCCATTTTGGTTAATGTCTACCACTAAAATAGTTGGATCTCTATTTTCTCCTATTTCTGTAATAACAGGCAGGGATGTATGATTCCTGAATGTTTGAATAGCTTCAATACTAGATGGATCAGGAAACTGCCAAAAACGTTGGAATTTTGGTAGGCCATTTTGTAACACAATTTTTAGCGCCACTAATCCAGCGGGATGAGTTTTATCAGGGACGAATGTTGGAATTACAACAACAGGAGTACCATCTACAAAAGTTGATACAACTTGAGTAGCAATCATACCCATCCAACCTTTTACACACTGATCCTCTTTAGTTCCACAAACATCGACTATTTGTAGACGATCATATTGAGTGCCTAAATGATTTGCATTAATTAAGTAGATACTGCCATCTTTACTGGGCTGCACCAGTAAAGATAATCCATTATTCATATCTATTTTAACGGGTGCGCTAGCACCTAAATCATAATCCATCCAAGCTAAACATTCCCAATATGATTTATCATCACATTCACCATTAGCAGGTCTTAATGGAGCATCATTTGCCATCAACCTAGGGATGAACAAGTTTTTACAAGAGGATATACAGTCTGTATCAGGATTGGTTGGGTTAAAATTCGCACATAGCTTAGCATCGCACCCTGCATCAAATTTCAGACCGGGTTTTAACCGCATAATGGTATTGGCATAATCATGTCTATTAAGATCGATTTGTCCGTTTCCTGTAGGGACAAATAATTCGACTTCATTGCCGTGTGAATAAATTTGAGGTCCTGGTGGTGACCAAATGCCGCCTCCACAAATCATTTCCTGAGTACCATACAGTTCTGTTTTTACCGGGCAATCTGCTTCTGGCGTCGTTACCAATACTTTACTTAGGGATGGGGTTGTCTTTGTTTGTCCATTTTTTTGTTTTGCATTCTGCCAAGCATCCATATCAATTTCAAATAGCCAGCCATGAAAAGGTTGTTCATCTCCAGAGTTTCCAAAAGCAGCATACAGATAACCTAATTTGGATCCAGGTTTTTGTCCATGTTTAAGTGCCGAATGTGAAAAAGCAGTCGACGGGTTGAACTTTACTTTACCTATGCCATCAGTTGTTGACTTTTCGGCTGATAAAATTAACACGGGAAAGGCGTCATCCAATTGTTTCTTAACGAGGTCAATGACTGCCATACGGTGACTGATTCTTACGCCTTTTTCAAGGCACTGATAGAGGATCACTAGTTTATCGTTGAATATGATAGGCGTTGATATAAGTTGTGCTTCTTGATTTTTGGGTAAAGGTGCGTTTATTTCCCAAACTAAAATACCTGTTTCGCTATCCATAGCAGCAATGTGTCCATTTGACGCAGGCACTATGATTAATGGTTTGCCTTGTGATAAATCTATGAGAGGAGAAGCAATAATGCTTGAGTCAAATGTAATTGAAGGATTTATTTCACTGGGAAATAATCTTTTTAGTGTGTAGCTTTCTGAATGACTCAATTCAGAACCATAAAGGTTGATTGAGTTTATCAGTAAAATATTTCCAATCAGCACAATGACAACTGAGAAATAACGCCAACTCAATTTGATACTAATTTTATTCAAGTATTACTCATTAGGCCGAAGAAAAATGAAGTAATAATCTATAGTCTTGTTATGACAAAATTGTGACAGTCAAGCTCAAATTACGATAATCAAGTCACCTACATCAAATCTAATGTAGGTGACGGTTATAAAAAGGACGATCCTCAAAAATTGAGTAGATATTAAGCCGAATAAGCTCTAAGGATATCTTTGACAATACCAGAACGAACGACATCTTCAACGCTAAATTCAACAATACCGACTTTTCTTGTATTTTTTAATTTGTTAACAGCATCAGAAAGTCCTGATTGAGTAGTTATATCTTTTTGTTCAATGTCACCATCGATTATCACTTTACAATTATCGCCAATGCGAGTTAAAAATAACTTCATTTGGCTTGGTGTTGTATTTTGTGCCTCATCTAAGATAGCCCAACAGTTTTTGAAGGTCCGCCCACGCATAAAAGCCAGAGGCATTGCACAGATTCGTTTATGTTTAATTAAATAGTCGACTTGTGATCGACCTAATCGCTCATTAAAGATATCTCTAAAGGGTTCAATATAGGGTGCATATTTTTCTTCCAATTCACCAGGAATGAAGCCAAATTTTTCACCCGCCTCAACCCCTGGTCTGGAAAGGATAATACGATCAATCTTTTTTTCTCTGAGCATATCTGCTGCTAATCCAGCAACAACATAACTTTTACCGGTTCCAGCAGGTCCTATGCCAAACGTTATGACATTTTCTAAAATAGCCGTTATGTAAGCACCTTGCGCTTTTGTAAGTGCTTGGATGGGTTCTAATACTCTTCTTTCTATGCATAAGTCAACGACGTCTAGCAAAGAAAAATCATCATTCTTACTGGTTTTTCGACTGTCTCTTCTACGATATATAATGTCTTTATCAGAGGGTTTTATGGCTGTTTTTCTCGACATACATTCACTCCTAAATTAATTCGGTTAATAATCGGGTAAGACTTTGTAAGCATTTTGAGTTTAGATCTGCAGCTATTTTTGCTATTTTTGCTGTTTTATGGGCACCTCATGTTAAATTTTATTTATGGTTGGGTTAATTATTTGTGTAAACAGACTGTCACCTTTAATATCTTTTAACGTAACTGTCATATTAAGAGTTTGATTATCAATGTCAACTTGTCCAAAAAATTGTAATCCCGATAAAGGCGATAAATGGGAGTTGGGCGATGCTTTTTGAAAAATCAATTGAGGACCAAATGTATTATCGAATTGCTGAGGTCCAAAGCTACTGGCATTCAAAGGGCCTGAAATAAACTCCCAAAAGGGGTCAAAGTTTTTAAACTGAGCTTTATCGGGATCATAATAGTGTGCAGCACAATAATGTACATCCGCTGTAAACCAGACCATGTTGGAAATTTCTTCTTGCTTGGCAAAGGCCAATAATTCAGCAATTTCCAGTTCTCGCCCCAAGGCAGGTCCATCTCCATTAGCTAGATTTTCAAATTGAGTACGATTTTGTTTGTCCACTCCATCTTTTAAACTTAAACCAATAGGCATATCTGCAGCAATAACTTTCCATAAGGCTGTGGACTTTTTTAAACCGGTTTTTAACCAATTTAATTGATCGTGTCCAAGATAAGCAGTATCAACACCTGATTTTTCCTGCCGATTATGGTTATTAGGTCCCCGATAGGAACGCATATCCAGAACAAATAATTCCAGTAAAGGACCATAAGGCAAGTTACGATAAATAGATTTACCTGCAGTCGTTTTGTTATAACGAATAGGCGCATATTCAAGCGCTGCAGTCGTTCCCCTTTTTACGAGTGTAGTAATGTTTTTTTCCGTGTAGCGCTTATCATCATCTAGATTTTTAGAAGGAGACCAGTTATTGGTGATCTCGTGATCATCCCATAACCAAACAGTGGGTACTTGGGCATTAAATTTACGTAAATTATGGTCCATTAAATTATATTTATAACGACCACGATATTCCTCAAGTGTTTCAGCAACTTTAGAGACTTCTTCTGTTACAAGGTTACGCCAAACTTGGCCTGTTTCATGAGCTATTTGGGTTTCATGTATGGGGCAATCAGCGTAAATACTGTCGCCACAATGAATAAAGAAATCAGGGTCAGTTAGCCGCATAGTTTCATAAATTTTCATGCCGCCAATATCTGGATTAATCCCCCATCCTTGACCGCAGGAATCTCCAGACCAAAGAAAGCGAACAGGTCTTGCATCATTTGGAGCTGTTCTAAAATGTCCGGAACTTGCTTTGCTTATGCTCTGCTTATTATTTAAATCTTGAAACATAACCTGAATAAAAATATCCCGACCAGCAGGTAATCCCGTTATATCTATATGAGTGGTATAGTCATTTTCTTTGAGAGCGAGTGGCCCTTGTATTAAGGTTGAATCTTTGAAATCGGGATAAAAGCTATATTTGACAATCATTTTAGCGGAGCAGTTGGCTCGACTCCAGACGATAGCTCGATCTGATAGCACATCGCCAACACGAATACCCTGGGCTAACTGGGGAGGGACTAATAGTGGTGTCGAAGACAAGGTTGTTGCAATACTATTGACGGTTTTTTCTGATGCGATAACGCTGGCAGTGAATGCAAAACCAGTAGTTTTGATGAAATTGCGACGAGATTGTTGATGTTGATTCAACATAATATCAAGCTCTGAAATATACAAATCAGACCTCATTATTGAATTAACTTGTGACAGGGTTATGACGATCTAAATAAAAATATAGCAAGATATGAATTTTTAGTATCAGGAGATATTTACTATTTTATTGAATGGCTTTATTTGTGCGCTTGTAACAAAACCTTCATTTACTTTTGGTAGGATTTTAAAAAGAAATTCTTTCAGGGATGTCTTATTCCTAGGGTGAATTTCCCCTCTGTTTTATCAGCCTTTCGGGATTAGTTATTGATGAATAATACCTATAGAACCATTTGGATTTCTGATTTACATCTCGGATCTACTCAGTGCCAAGCTGACGTCTTGCTAGATTTTCTAAAGCATAATGATAGTGATAAACTCTACTTAGTGGGCGATATTATCGATTTTTGGGCACTTTCCAAGAAAATGTATTGGCCTATTGATCATAATACAGTGATTCAGAAAGTCTTACGTAAAGCTAGGCATGGTACCCAAGTTATCTATGTTCCTGGAAACCATGATGAAAATGTCCGGCAATACGCTGATTATGTATTTGGTGACATTGTTGTTAAAACCTCAGATATACATGTTTCAGCTTCCGGAAAGAAATTCTTGGTGATTCATGGTGATGAGTATGACACGATTGCCAAATATCATAAGTGGATTGCTAAACTGGGTAATGAAGGTTACGACTTTCTTATTTCAGTCAATCGTATTTTACGAAAAATTAGGTATTTGATTGGTATGCAGTCAAACTTCTCCTTATCTGCTTATGTAAAATATAAAGTCAAAAATGTGGTTCAATTTATTTCCGATTATGAAGAGAGTATCGTCAGCACTCTTAAGGATCGGGAGTTGGATGGCGTTATCTGTGGCCATATACACCATGCTGAAATAAAAGAGATGGATGGGTTTTTGTATATCAATACCGGAGATTTTGTAGAAAGTTGCACTGCAATAGTTGAACATTTTAGTGGAGCATTGGAGCTTGTAAAGTGGCAAAAGACCGGTTCAGTACAAATTTCTATAGAAACTCTAGATGTTGATATTACCAACTAAAAAACAGGTTTTAACGTGATTAGATAAATAACAAATCTCTCTCCCATTTTTAGTGCAAAGATTCAGCGTTCCGTATAATTGCACAGGACAAATTAACCTATGAATCGCAGTTTCAATATTATTCTAGCTGCACAGTTTTTTTCATCACTGGCAGATAACGCGCTTCTGTTTGCGGCCATTGCATTATTAAAAAACATGGATGCCCCTGCTTGGCAAATCCCAGTGTTGCATCAATTTTTCGTATTTTCTTTTATAGTATTGGCGCCTTTTGTAGGTGCATTATCCGACGCAATTCCGAAAGGACGAGTCATGTTTATTAGTAACAGTATCAAGATGATTGGTTGCGCTGGTATGTTATTTGGCTTACATCCATTGTTTGCTTATGGATTTGTCGGTATTGGAGCAGCTTTATATTCGCCTGCAAAATATGGCATTCTGACTGAGTGCCTTCCAGCTCACAGATTAGTCTGGGCAAATGGATGGATGGAAGGTTTAACCGTTGCAGCCATTATCTTGGGTGCTATATTTGGAGGTTTACTGATTGGTCATCGTGTTGAGGAGCAAGTCGTTCAGCAACTTGGTGGGCTTGAATTTAATGGTGGTATTGATACCGCTCCTGAGTTTGCAATTATTGTCACTTTTTGTCTTTATTTAGTGGCAGCAATTCTTAATTATTTTATCCCCAAGTTACCAATTGAGCATGCATTAACCAAGCGAACCCCAGTGTTTCTGTTACTAGATTTTTGGCGAAGCTTTTTATTGCTATGGAGAGATCCTCTAGGGCAAGCATCTCTCGCAGTTACTTCATTGTTTTGGGGTGCAGGTACTAGTCTGCGGTTCATTATTCTGACATGGGCTGCTGTAGCACTAAAGCTTGATCTTGAACAGTCAACAGAATTGACAGCTCTTGTTGCCGTAGGTCTTGCTATCGGTTCTGTGATAGCTGCCAAAGCAGTACCTTTAGAGTATGCAGTTAAAGTATTGCCTTTGGGAATAGCTATGGGGATTGTTGTGATTGGTATGGCATTCGTTACCAATTTGAAATTAGCAATGTTTTTGCTAGTGCTGATTGGTAGTTTTGCTGGAAGCTTTCTGATACCAATGAATGCCTTACTTCAGCACCGAGGACATCAACTCATGGGTTCGGGGCATTCTATTGCAGTACAAAACTTCAATGAAAACCTTAGTATTTTATTGATGCTCGGTGCTTATGCGCTAATGATAGATGCTGGATTTTCCATCAATACTATTGTCATAGTATTTGGTATATTTTTGTCAGTAATAATGGGTTGGCTTTCAAGAAAGCATGGTCATGATAGTGATCAAAGGTAAGCGTAGTTATTAGTAAATTTAGATATAACATATTGATAATATGATTATATTTTATAGTAATTGTCACTTTTATCACTATGTCATCAAAGTTTAATTGTTCTGTCATTTTATAGTCATCAATTCGACACGAAACTGACATGTTAGTTGATTATGGTATGCCTATCTTTTGCTAAGTCGTGTGGTTATACCAATGAAGAATATGTATGCAGAAACCCTCATCCCACCCTCTAAAAAACTAGAATGTTTTATAACAAATTCAGAAACCTTGATAAAAGAAGCACAAGTATTACGTTATCGTGTTTTTGCTCAGGAAATGGGTGCTGAACTTAAAACAAAATCCGAAGGGTTAGATTATGATGATGTCGATAGTTATTGTGAGCACTTGATTGTTTACGATAACTGCAATAAAAAAATTGTTGGCTACACCCGATTACTTAACCAATATCAGGCAAAACTGTTGGGTCGATTTTATTCGCAGACTGAGTTTAATTTAAATCAAGTTCTAGCAATGCCCGGACGTTTTTTGGAAATAGGTAGGACGTGTGTGGATCCTGATTACCGTGGCAGTGCAGTATTAACTACGCTGTGGTCAGCTTTAGTACAATACGCTGTAGAAGGTGAATATAACTATTTACTGGGTTGTGCCAGTATTTCTCCTGGTCCTAGTGGGTTTGCTGTTGATGCCGTGTATCGAAACATCGATCTTAAAAATATTGCCCCAGCTTCATATCAAGTCAAACCCAACATTCCTGTTCCCGACTCATTAAGGTGTCAACGAGATGAATCGGGTATACCACCCTTATTAAAGGCTTATTTGCGTTTCGGTGCGTTGGTTTGTGGCGAACCTTATTGGGATGAAGACTTTAATTGTATGGATTTATTTATACTTTTGCCGTTGGATCAGTTAAAGGATCGTTACAGTAAACATTATATGAGAGGTTATCAGGCGACCAATGAAATTGAAACTGCGGCTATTGTATAAAATTTCCTGCATCATTCTGCTTTTTTTCTATGGATTGATCATTGCTGGCGTTATTTTCCCAGCACTTCATTTAGTCTGTTCGATAAACAAAGCTAAAAGTAAACAAGATGGACTAAAAACGCATTGGCTAAAAATATTCAGCGCTATTATGAATCTGAGTATCATTAGAGAAGGTGAGTTGCCTATAGATTCTGCTCTTTTGGTGAGTAATCACATTTCTTGGCTAGATATCATTGTAATAGGACAATATTTACCAGTTTATTTTGTCGCTAAGAGTGATATCTCAAGTTGGCCTATTATTGGTTATTTATCCAGACAAGGCGGTACTATTTTCATTCGTAGAGGTAACAAAAAATCGATTAAAGCGACTACTGAAAAAATGATCTGGGTGTTAAAACAACGCAGTAATATTGTTGCATTTCCTGAAGGTACAACGACCTCAGGTAATGAGGTTTTAGGCTTTCATGCTTCTTTATTTCAACCTGCATTATTAACCAAATCAGTTATTCAGCCCTTGGTTATTCAATATGTAGGTCCAGCCAAGGAACAAGCCCCCTTTATTGGTGAGGAGGATTTTGTTCGACATTTAATAAAGATGTTGTGTTTGGATAAGATTGAAGTACGTTTATGTTTTTTGCCTTTAATTAAAAGTTCAGGCAAGGATCGTCATGCAGTCAGTATGGAAGCTAGAGAAAAGATATGTGAAAAAATTTCTGAATCTTCATCGAAAAATAAAATAGAGTTTAATTATCTCGCATTTTGAATATACCCCACATTAATTTGAGTCTTCTGGTTGATCGTGATAAAACGGAATTCATTAATTGCCCCGAATTTACCACGGTTATAACCCTATCATTTATATGACGAGCATTAAATTCTCTGAACTAGAACAACTGGAACGTATTATCGAAGGATTTGGGGGTCGTGCTGAAACTGAAGTGATAGATCGAATTGAATATAAAAGTCATCAATTTCCCATTTATAGTATTACTCTAGGTTCAACTCAGGTTGATGCGCCGGTTCTCGCTTTTTTTGGCGGTGTCCATGGACTGGAAAAAATTGGTTCTGAAGTAATTCTTTCTTATATGCAAACTATTAGTCAGTTGCTTGACTGGGACGAAGAGTTTCAGAGGCGTCTTGAAAAATCTCGTCTTGTGTTTGTTCCTATTGTTAACCCAGTGGGCGTCTATCTGGGTACGCGCTGTAATGGTAATGGCGTTGATCTCATGCGAAATTCCCCAGCGGAAGGTGTTGGTGCTACCAGCATATTCAGCGGCCATCGTATTTCTCCTCATTTACCTTGGTATAGAGGGGATGAAGCTAAAATGGAAAAGGAAGCGAGAGCTTTATGTCATGTTGTTAATCAACATTTGTTTAATTCGCCATTATCTATTGCTTTGGATTTGCATTCTGGATTTGGCATTCAAGATCGATTGTGGTTTCCCTATGCCTCACGTAAATCTCCTTTTTCTTTTATAGCTGAAACAGTTGCTTTGAAAGAGCTTTTCGATCGCTGTTACCAACACCATATATATAAAATTGAACCGACTTGTCAAGAATATATGATAAATGGTGACTTATGGGATTATCTATTCGATGAGTTTATTAAACGGTTTAAGACAAATCGATTATTTCTACCACTGACTTTAGAAATGGGCTCCTGGCTTTGGCTCCGTAAAAGTCCAATGCATCTTTTCTCAAGACATGGATTGTTTCATCCACTCTTACCACATCGCCAGCAACGAATTTTTCGTCGACATTTTATGCTGTTTGATTTCTTACACAGGAGCCTTTTGTATCCAGAAAAATGGACGCAACTTAAGCCAGAAGAGAAAATAGCCTATGAAAAAAAAGCCCTAGGTTTGTGGTATGAATAAAAATCTTGGACACAACTGGGTTCTACTCAGAGGTTTAGCCAGAGAATCTGAGCATTGGGGTACATTTGTTCCACTTTTACAGTCGACATTCCCCGAGTCTAAAATAACTACACTAGATTTACCGGGCACTGGTTTTTTATATCAGTGCACTAGCCCAAATTCCATTGAGGCGATAACAAGGCAGTTGCGTCAGAACGCTTTTAGTAATGGTTGTATGCAACAACCGATTACGATTTTGGCACTTTCACTTGGGGCGATGGTTGCGTGGGAATGGATGAGAAGTTATCCTGAGGATATTAGGAGTGTAATCCTTATAAATACGAGTTTTGCAGATTTAAGTCCTTTTTATCAGAGATTACGTTGGCAAAATTATAAAGAACTCTTGTTGTTAATGATGGCATGTAAGGTGCGTGAACGGGAGTCAAGAATTTTGCAGTTAGTAAGTAACTCCACAGATAATCAAGAAGAAAAGGCTCAGGTCTGGGAAAAGATACAAAATGAACGTCCGATCAGTCTTAAAAACAGTTGGCGCCAGATAAGGGCAGCAGCAACTTATCGACCCGGTAATATAAGACCCACTCAATTAGTTTTATTATTAAATAGTCAGGGTGATCGTCTAGTCGCACCGGTCTGTTCAGAAGCAATAAGCAAAAAATGGAATTTGGAGCTTCATACTCACCCTTCGGCAGGGCATGACCTGCCTCTAGATGATGGTCTTTGGGTTGTTTTGCAATTAAAAAAATGGGTAACAAAAATTAATTATTAATGATGAGCTACTTAAGCTCGTTGCGTTTTGTACTTTTGGGTTGTATTAAATTTCGATTAGTTTTGAAAGAGAGAAAATCCTGCTTGTGATAATGAATTTTAGGTGGGATACTTTAATAAAATCATCGCTATTGTTGATTTTATTATCTTTTTTACGGTTATTATGCGTGTCTGTCTTTGATCTGAAAAAAATCAGGTATTGTTTTTGTAGATCATATATACACCATTGTTAGGTTTTTTTATTCTATTTATTACTCTCACTTGATGCCTAAATCAAACGCGCAAAACGACATCTCATTACTTGGATGGCTAAGTACTCCCTTGGAAAAATCTTGTTTTCCGTCTCAACAAAATGAGCCTAGAGCAATTTATCAAGCAATTCATGATGAGCTCCTCCTTGACGGTAACGCAAGACAAAATTTAGCTACTTTCTGTCAGACATGGCTTGAGCCGGAAGTTCATAAGCTTCTTGATGAATGTATTAGCAAAAATATTATCGATAAGGATGAATATCCACAAACAGCAGAAATTGAAAATCGTTGTGTAAGCATGATTGCCGACTTATGGCACTCACCCGATAAAACTCAGTCAATTGGGTGCTCGACTACAGGATCAAGTGAGGCCGCTATGCTCGGCGGTATGGCAATGGAGAGGCGTTGGCGCAAAAAAAGACTAGCAGCAGGGCTTTCTATTGAAAAACCCAATTTAGTTTGTGGCCCCGTTCAGGTTTGTTGGCATAAGTTTGCTAGATACTGGGATATTGAGCTGCGAGAAATTCCAATGGAGGCCAATCGACTTCTTATGACCCCTGAAGAGGTCATTGCGCGCTGTGATGAAAACACTATTGGCGTTGTATCGACTCTTGGCGTTACATTTAATGGCAAATATGAACCTGTATATGCAGTTGCGAAGGCATTGGATTTATTTCAGGAAAAAACCGGTCTCGATATCCCTATTCATATTGATGGAGCGAGTGGAGGATTCTTGGCACCTTTTTGTGCACCAGATGTTGTGTGGGATTTCAGTTTAAATCGAGTTAAGTCTATTAATGCATCTGGTCATAAATTTGGACTTACTCCATTGGGATGTGGTTGGATTATATGGCGTGATAAAACAGATCTTCCTGAAGAGTTGGTATTTAATGTAAATTATCTTGGTGGCAATATGCCCAACTTTTCCCTAAACTTTTCCAGACCTGGAGGCCAAGTAATCGCTCAATATTATAATTTCCTTAGATTAGGCCGAGAAGGATATACTAAGATTCATGAATCTTGTTACAGAACAGCTGAATTTCTATCTAAGCAAATTTCTCTGTTAGAGTCCTTTGAAATAATTTTTGATGGGTCCCCTGAAAATGGTATCCCATGTGTTTGTTGGAAGATAAAAGATGGATATAGGTTAGGCTTCACGCTTTATGATCTTGCGGAACGACTTAGTATGAGGGGGTGGCAAGTACCTGCCTATTCGCTGCCGCCTAATCAAGAAAGTATAGTTGTTCAGCGAATTCTTGTGCGGATGGGTGTGAGCCAAGATTTAGCTTCATTATTGATGTCAGATATTAGGTTAGCAGTCCAAGAATTGACTAATAAATGCTTTACATCGGAAGAAAACAATAAGCCGAGATCAGGTTTTCGTCACTAAGTTTGTGAGGACTCTTCTACCCTGGGTAATATGGGCTCTATCAGCTATATTTGTTGTATTCAATTACATGCAGCAAATATTTCCGAATGTGGTTGCAACAGAGCTTATGACTTCTCTTTCTGCAAACGAGAATATGTTGAGCAGTATTGCAGCGGCCTATTTCTATGTATATGCAGTTCTTCAGATCCCAGCTGGGATGATCATTGATCGATTTAATGTAAAAAGACCATTAATTCTAGCGATTACAGGGTCAGCAATTGGAGCTCTATTTTTTTCAGTTACCAATCATCCAATGAATGCTCTAATTGCGAGATTAATAATGGGGGCAGGAGCCGCTTTCTCATTTCTCGGATGTCTTAAGTTGGTTCAAGAATGGTTCCCCCCATCAAAATTTTCAACATTAGCAGGAATGACTAATACTGCTGGTATGCTGGGTGCTTTATGCGGGTCTCCCATTGCTTTAGCCGTTAATGTGGTCGGATGGGAGAAAGTCATGAAAATGATTGGCTTCGCACAACTAGTGTTGGTTGTTTTAGTTTGTATTGTTCTTAAAGATTCAATTAAACCTGACTTAAATGTGAAGACAGTTGATGATATATCAGGAAATAGCGAGCAGAAAGTTGGTGTATTCAAAATGCTTCGTAATAAGCAAGTCCTATTAAATGCAGGGTTCGCAACAGGGATGAGTTTAATTTTTGTTGCATTTGGGGGGTTATGGGGCTCTAGCTATATTATGAAGTATTACGAAGTCGATAACGTGAATGCGGTGAATATAGGTTCGATTTTATTCATAGGTGCTATTTTAGGGAGTCTTTTCTTTGGTTGGTTTTCTGACAAAATAAGGAGTAGAAAAAAACCTATGATTCTTGCTGCATTCGGTGGATGCGTGAGTCTCTCGGTATTGCTTTATACTAATCATCTATCTCTTCCTATCTTTGAACTTGCTTTATTTTTGACGGGCTTTTTTAGCAGTGTAAACATTGTTTCTTATGCTCTTGCTAGAGATATTTATCCTAATTTTTCAGGTTTATCTATTGGTATATTAAGTACAATTTTTTATGCGGGGAGTGCAACTTCACAATCTTTAGTTGGCTTTCTTCTTGAGTATCATTCGGTCAATCAAAATGTCGACAATTTAGATAATTTATCGGTTACAGATTTTAAATTTGCGCTCTCTAGTCTAGTCGTTTTTATGATGATGAGCATCGTCATATCATTCTTTATAAAAGAGTCGGTTTCAAAAGAAAATAAAGCTAACTTATAATGAAGTACTTAATAAGTTAAGAGGCTAAAAATTTCATTTGATTTCCTTATAACTTTCTTCACTTTCTAATTGTATTCTTTGTCCTTCTGACACCATTTGATTGCCTTCTTCAATTTTATTCCGACCTTCACGGATTAGAATATTTCCGTTGTCAATTAATTGTTTACCTTTTTTCCATCTATCACCTAGGTTCGCAATGTCTTTACTTTCGCTTAGCATTTTCTCACCTGAGAGCATAGGTGTAGATACTGCTACTGGTTCTGAAGCGCATCCAGCGAGTATTAAGGTTGATACGATAAGTAGGTTTTGGCGGTTAGTAAAAAGACTTGGCATAATTCACTTTGAAAAAGTAATGAGTTAAAAATATGAAATTATTCTAAAACGTTATGCAGGCTACAATCAATCTTTATTTGAAGCTACTTTATTATCACAATAAAAAGTATTTTCAAAATGTTGCGTTCTTATTGAGATCTACTTGAAAAAATGAAATATGCAAATTATGACTTTAGGTTTTTAAGAATTTCTTCTAAAGGTACAAGGTTCATTGTAATTCTAAATAAAACATCATTATTTTGGAGCAATCCATAGCAATGATATGTTCTTAGCATAATCGAGGTATTATTAAGCGTATTTTCTTTAGATTCAGGTAGTTGCTTTACTAAGATGTGTAGTTTGTCATGATTTTTAAGCTGACTTACAAATTGTCGGTCTACCGAAATGTCATGGGATGTATAAACCATAGGATTTAGTTTGAAATTATGATTTTCTAATTGTGCCTTTTCTAGTAAAGCACCTGAAGTTAGGCTGCAGGGGAATATTTCTGGATAATGGGCTACATGAGTTAATTCATCAAAATAATCAGATTGTTCGGCTAAAGATCCTGATAAAAAGTTTTTAACAGAACCATTATTCATGAATTTTCGTTTTAGAAAATAATCTGTATTGGGAATAGTTGTACAGTCTGGTATTTCATTTAGATCAGGTAGGGCGTTAAATTTTGTATCTGCTAAGAATAGAGGCGCTTGAGTTTCTTTCTTAAAGCCTAGCAATACAGTACGCCCCTCAGACTTTATGGCTATCCGATTTCCTAGCGTTAGGTTTGGGTAAGTTTTAATAAGGGTTTTTTTTATATCCAAATAAATCGGCATTCGAGGGCGAATAGCATTAACAAAAGTTATTTGATAATTACTAAAGCGTAAATTATTTTCTGCAATAATCTGGTTTTCATGATGGGTTTCTCTATATAAGCGAATTTGATGCTCAATGAGAGTATTGAGTTGATA
>Ga0192647_101501_pt1 | contig 15234 bp, 15 predicted proteins | sample LauGreFa1BDMLBSN_2_FD_133046 | JGI IMG/M metagenome (GOLD analysis project Ga0192647, IMG submission 133046) | Freshwater lake microbial communities from Lake Michigan, USA - Fa13.BD.MLB.SN - reassembly | ecosystem: Environmental > Aquatic > Freshwater > Lake | place: Lake Michigan, USA...
TTGTTGTAGTTGTGCGGTTAGGTCCCATGCAGAAAAAGGGAAGGGTAAGGTTTCTGTATTAAAAGTTAGAAACAACAATATATTGTAAGTATAAACTGATAAGCTGCGTCCAAAATTTAGAATATTTGGATTGGCTTTTCCTGTTAATAACGTAGAACCTACTTGAAGAATGATGACAGCCCAAATCATCATTCTTACTAACGAGCCAATGGCAGCAAAAACCAGCATGAAAAATATTCGTTTCCAAGTGCTGAGTTGTTTTAGATTGTAGTTAATTTGTTCATCCATATTATTTAACCGCGGTTCATAATATCGCGCAAATCGAGCGCAGCGGCATTTGCACGCGCTATGTAATTAGCCATTGATAATGAATAGTTGGCAAAAAGACCATAGCCACTGCCATTGAGAATCATGGGGCTTAAAACTGGGGTTAGTGCGTTTTCCATGGCTTTAATCATAATATCAACTGTACGCATCGCTCGTTTATCCAAGAGAATATCGGCAAAGTCATGTTTAATAGCTCTAAGGATATGAAGTAAGGCCCAACTAGCTCCTCGTGCCTCATAGAATACGTCGTCAATTTCCATCCATGATACTCGAGTTGTAGGCGTACCTTTTTCATCGGCAGCTTGTTTCTCGAGTTCAGTCAAGCCTGGGCCATAATTACCTCCGGCACTGTTTGCGCTTAATCGTGTAGATAGCCCCCCCAGACGTTTTATGACCACCTCAGTGTACTGCCAAAGATTATCTGCTCTGGAATAGAATTGCGCTTTCTTCACAGGGCCGCCATATTTTTGTAGGCGTGACATGTACTTATGTAGAGAGTCAATCCCTTTTTGATACTCAGCTTCTGTTGATGGTAATGCCCATGAGTTGTGCTCATAATAGAAGTAGGGTTCCGCAATAGCCAAATCTGGATCTTCGGCGGATTGCGATTGATCCCTTGCAAAGTGATTTCTTAGGGCAGTAGTGGCGTCACGCAACATTACCAATGCGCCATATTCCCAATTAGATATGTTGTCAAGAAGGACGCCAGGAGGAGCAACATCATTAGTGATATAGCCACCGCTTTTATGTAAAAGAACCTCAGCGATATGAGCCAGTGTGTTGGTATAGGTATAGCCAACCGGTATTTCTGAGGTATTGGTTTCTTTTGCACGTTTAAGTGCCTCATCTTGGATATTGAATTGTCCTGGTTCACTTCCCCACCAAGCACCCAAGATAAAGAGAATAACAAGTACAGCGAGTGTAAGAACACCAAAGCCCCAGAGTATACCTTTAGATTTTATATCATCTAGTGTGTCGCTTGCTGCCATTTCAGTTATCCTGTTGTGGGTGTATTTTGATAATGTATATTGCTTTGCAATGAAAAATTAGAATGCATGTTAGCAGGTTTTTTATTTTATTGCTTAGGAAGCAGTTGACTAAATGAATTTTCTTTTAGCTCTAGGATGCGCTTTATCATAAACATCAGCCAGATGCTGGAAGTCTAAGTGTGTATATATCTGTGTTGTACTGATGTTACTATGCCCTAGTAACTCCTGAACAGCTCTTAAATCCTGACTGGACTCAAGCAGATGGCTGGCAAAAGAATGTCGTAGCATATGTGGATGAATATGTTCTGAAATGCCTTTTTTTTTACACCATTGTTCGAGTCTTAATTCGATACTTCGTTGCCCCAATCGTTTGCCACGCATTGATATGAATAAAGCTGATTCATTTTTTTCAGCATTTTTGATACGTTGTTCCAACCACGTTTTGATGCCGGTAATCGCATTATTACCAATTGGTAATATTCTTGATTTTCCACCTTTTCCTGAGCGAACCATCAGTGACTTATCGGTTAAATCAATGTCAGTTATATCAAGATTAGCAAGTTCACTAAGACGTATCCCAGAAGAGTAAAATAACTCAAACATGGCTACGTCGCGGATTTCAATTATTGAGCTTGTACCCGCTTCAAGTAAACCTTTAACTTGGTCTACATCTAATGTTTTTGGTAGTTTTCTGACCTGTTTTGGTGCCTTTATATATTGCGCTGGATTGTTATCTGCAAGGCGATTTTTTAGTAGAAAGTTAAAAAAACTACGTATTGCTGACAATTCCCGTTGCAAGCTTGTGCTACTTAGCCCCTGACGATGACGACTCGCTATATGAGTTCGTATATCAGTTTGTTTTAGATCAGTCCATAGTGATATGGATTTGCTTTCACAATAGGTATTTAAGCAATTTAAGTCCCTTTTATAACTTTTAACAGTATATTGAGAAGCGCGTTTTTCAATGGTTAGTTGTGCTAAGAAATCTGATAAGAATTGCTTAGCATCAGCATGCATTAGCTGTCTGCCGTAATAGAGAAATTAATCGAGTAGCAATAATTTCACTCATTTGAGTTAAAAATAGGTTGCCCATGCTGAAATGAAAGCGATCTTCTTCACGACTGCCTATTGCAAGAATACCTTCAAGTTCGGTAAAGTTCATAGGGATAATTGCGCAAGATCTTACTTTCATAGCTGATTCACCAAAAAGAACTTTTGCCTGTGCTAAAGTTGGTCGACCACATTTGGGTTGATTACTCGTAAGTTCTTTAAGGAAAGGTTGCAAATCTTTACTGTCGGTTTCAATAAATAAGTTCGTAATAGTTGACTCTGGACAGTTTTTAATAATACGCAAGGCAACAAAGTCAGTTAAAAAGTATTCACTCATGATAATTTCTATATTCGTTATAGCTTGTTCTAGTGTCGATGCTTCAAGTAATGCTAATGTCAACTTGTGCATTCGAAAGAAAGAAGTGTCATTTTCACGGGCTATTTCTATTAGGCTGTTAAGCTGGTTTTCTAATTCATGGTGCCTGTTTCGAAACAGTTCCAGCTGCTTTGAAACTAAAGATACAGCTGTTCCACTGGGATGTGGAATACTCATTTTTTCCAATAAAGTCAAATGTTCGTGAAAGAAATCAGGATGGTCTTGCAAATAATTAACAATATCAGAAATATTTAGATCGGTTTTTTGTTTACTCATAAATTAATTGTTCCATCAAAAACAGAAATGGCTGGTCCAGTCATAAATACGGGTTGCCCTCGACCAAACCAGCTAATATTTAATTCCCCACCAGGTAAATCAACACGCACTTCATGATCGAGCAGGCCTTGTTCAATGCCAATAACTACGGCAGCACAAGCACCACTTCCGCATGCTAAGGTTTCTGCTGCACCACGTTCATAAACGCGAAGTTTAATGTGTTGTCTGGTTATAATCTGCATAAAACCGATATTAGCACGTTCAGGAAAAATAGCATGACTCTCCAAAATACGACCCAAATCAGAAACAGCGGTAGAAGCGATAGAATGAACTTGGATTACTGCGTGGGGATTACCCATAGAAACGGCGCCAAAAACTGTTTTTGTTGACGCTACGTTGATGCTATAAAACTGGGATTCTTGCTCCGCAATTAGAGGGATTTCTATCGGTTTGTGCTTGGGAATGCCCATGTTGACAGTTATCAGGCCTGATTCATTGATTTGTAATAACAACTGACCTGAGCGAGTATCGACACAGATTTCGTTTTTATTAGATAGTTTTTTATCGTGCACAAAACGAGCAAAACAACGGGCACCATTACCACATTGCCCAACTTCTCCACCATCGGCATTAAAAATACGGTAGGTAAAGTCGGCATTGTCGCTTGAAGCCTTATCGACCAGTAATAACTGGTCGAAACCGATGCCAAAGTGGCGATCGGATAATGACCTGATTTTTTCAGCCGTTAAGTCTATAGGTTGGTTTATGGCATCAATGACTACAAAATCATTACCTAGTCCGTGCATTTTAGTAAAGTTAATCATAGCTTGTTTTATTTAAGGTATGCATCATTTATGATAGTTTAACTTAACTGATTGTGATTAAGGCAATAAGTATTCGCCGTTCCAAAGTTGAACAAGGCTTTCGCGCTCCCTGATTACATGAACTTGATTGCCATCAACCATGAGTTCAGGAATGCGAGGTCTTGAATTGTAATTTGAACTCATTGAAAAGCCGTAGGCTCCGGATGAACGTATGGCTAATAAATCTCCTTGAGCTATTTTAAGCATGCGTTCCTTCCCTAAAAAATCACCTGTTTCACAAATTGGCCCGACGATATCCCATCGTTTTTCGAGTTCGTTACTGTTTTTAATGACTGGAATAATTTCTTGCCAAGCGCTATAGAGTGATGGCCGCATTAAATCATTCATGGCAGCATCGACGATGGCAAAGTTTTTATGAGCAGTCGGTTTAAGATATTCAATTTGAGTGACGAGAATGCCGGCATTGCCTACAATGGCTCGACCAGGTTCTAATAAAATTTCAAAATTGGTGGTGCCAAGGCGTTCTAAAATTAGTTTAATATAATCAGCAGGCTCGGGAGGGACTTCAGTATTATAGCGGATACCAAGCCCGCCCCCTAAGTCTAAGTGATGTAAATTGATGTTATCTGCTTTAAGCGCTAAAACAAGTTGAAGGAGCTTATCTAAGGCATCTAGAAAAGGACCTGTTTCAGTTAATTGTGAGCCAATATGGCAATCAATGCCTATGATTTTTATATTGGGCATTGTTGCTGCACGACTATATTCAGTTAATGCTTGATCAATGTCTATGCCAAACTTATTTTCTTTTAAACCTGTAGAAATATAAGGGTGAGTTTTGGCATCGACATTCGGGTTGACCCGAAAAGATACTGGTGCAATAACACCCAATATTTCTGCCAGACGGTTAATTCGATCAAGTTCATCTGGAACTTCAATATTAAAACAGCGTATACCAATTTTTAGAGCAGCTAAAATTTCATCTTCGCGCTTACCAATACCCGAAAAAACAACTTTCTTAGGGTCGCCGCCTGCTGCAATCACACGTTCCAGTTCGCCTAGTGAAACAATGTCAAAGCCAGACCCTAAGCGGGCAAGTAAATTAAGTAGGCCAATATTCGAGTTAGCTTTTACGGCATAACAAATTAAATGTGGATGTTCTTTAAAGGCTTTGTCAAAAGCATGCCAATGCCTTTCTAAGGTAGCTCTTGAATAGATATAGCAAGGGCTGCCATATTTATTAACAATGTCTTGGACGGCGATATCTTCGGCAAAAAGTTCATTTTCGCGATAATTGAAATAATCCATGATATAGGTTCTTTAAATTTCTGGTTCAGTTTCTAATGCAGGCTTCTGCGCCGGTGATGTGGACTTAGGTTTAGATTGTGGTACTGGTTTTTGTTCAGGAGGGACATAAATTGGCGCAACGGTATTAGGAAGATATAAAGGTCCAATTTGCCCACAACCACCTAATGGAGAAACAATACCTAGGAGTAGAAGTAGTTCACGAGTTTTCATATTGCATTAGCCAGAATCATTGTTAGCCACGTTTTTAAATCGAATGACATAGTAAACCTAATGGGTCTATTCTAGAAAGGGCTAAAATAATTTGTTTTAAGGTTATTAAAGCATTCTTTTTTCTTATTATCAGGTAGTAATTTTACAACAAAAAAACAATTAAAATGAGTAAACAATTTAAGATTGATTATTTTAAGAGCTTGATGTTTTGTGCTGACGGTTTATTTTTTATAAAGGTAGGTTTTTATGGGTTGGAGAGAACGTAAACACGAAGAAATTTATACAGATGAAGAGATTCAGATTCGATTAAAAGACGAATTACCTCATTGGTATCTGGAAAATGGGTGGATTCGGCGTAGATACAAAACGAGTGGTTGGAAAAGTACACTGATGGTGGTTAATACGGTAGGACATTTGGCAGAGTCAGCGTTTCATCATCCTGATCTTAATGTCTCTTATGCGTTTGTGATTGTTAAGTTAATGAATCATGCAGCAAAAGGCATTACTAATAAGGACTTTGAGTTAGCCCGTAAAATAGAAGATATCCTTATGTGGCAACCTGGCAAAGAAGAAGGTAGCGCCCTAGAGGGAACACCTGAAGATCCCAGATTTAAATACATAAAGTATGATTAATAATCGTTTTTGATTAGATAAAATAAAGTTATTTGGACGTATTGACGAATTGAATGGTCGCATTACGATGAAGGTGGTATGGTTATTCCTCAATTTTATTAAAAGGTAATGTCATGAAAATACTCAGTAAGTTAATTACACTAATAGTACTGGTTTTTGTTAGTCAGGTTTCTTCGGCTGTTGAACAAACGCAAAGTAGACCCGAAATGAAAATGGATGAGTCAAAAATGATGTCTCATTTAAAAATGAGACAGGAACAAATGCTGAAGATGCATGACTTATCGAATAAAATTCTTGCAGAAACTGATCCTAAGAAAAAACAGGCTTTGAAAGATGAACAACTTGGATTGATGAAAATTGAACATATGCAAATGATGTCTATGCATCATTCGAAAATGATCGACATGAGTCAGTAAAATAAAAGTAACTAATTTCAGATTAAGATTTAATCGGTGGGCGTGTTTATTTGCAAACCTTTCAAGGGTGTCTTATTGATTTACAATTAATCAACAGTGTTGAGATTGTATTTTCGTACTCGATAGCGCAGTGTTTCTCGGGTTGCTCCTAATGCTCTGGCGGCGGCAGTTAGATTATTGTCGGCTCGCTCCAGTGCGGTTTTAATAATAAATCGATCCATATCATCGAGAGCCATAGTGCCATCCAGCGGCAGGAATATTCCTTGTTCATTGGATTTTGCTTCAGAGTGGCTGTTGGTATCTTCCAAATGAGGGTCATTTTTTCTGATAGTGGAAATAGCAGGCGGTCTGGTTAATTGCAACCATTGAGCTGGAAATGTTTTGCCATCAGCAAATAACACACATCGCTCAATAACATTGCGCAATTCCCTAACATTGCCGGGCCAGTTATGCATCTTAAGTGAATTCCATACTGCTTCAGGAATATCTTTCACCTGGCGTCCGGCTTTCGCATTGTATTCAGCTACAAATAAGGGCACCAATTGGTCCAGATCTTCAACAGCTTCACGTAGCGGAGGCAAGATGACTTTAAAGACACTTAAGCGATGATATAAATCCGTCCTAAAGAGCCCTTCTTGTGCTATTTTTTCTAAATCACGGTTACTGGCTGCGACTATTTGAACATCGATACTAATTTCTTTTTCACTTCCCAAACGCCTTACTTTGTGGTCTTCAATGACTTTCAGTAGTTTGGCTTGAAGGTCTAACGGCATTTCACCAATTTCATCCATAAACAGGGTGCCGCCGTCTGCTTGTTCCAACAAGCCACGGTGTCGCACCGATGCTCCAGTAAAGGCACCTTGTTCGTGACCAAATAACTCTGATTCTAATAGTTCTCGTGGTAATGCGGCGCAATTTACTTCAATCATGGGGTGTTGTGCACGAGGGCCGCCATAATGGAGAATTCGTGCCACCAAACCTTTACCGGTACCACTTTCGCCACCGATAATTAAGGTACTAAAAGGGACTTGAGTTAGTTTTTCAAGTAACTCCCGCATACTCCTTGCTTGTTGACTATGACCTAAATAAGCCTCTGGGGAGTAACGACGATGGCCTTGTTTGGTTTGATCAATTACCCGTCGTTGCATGGAAGCACTGCGAGCAGCACTATTAATGACCAGATCAAGTCGCTCTAAATCGCAGGGTTTTTCCAGAAAATCATAGGCGCCAAGTCTTAAGGCCCTTACCGAATCTGGGACATTGCCATAGCCCGTTAAAAATAACCATTCGGCATAACCAACATGTTTTTTCATAGCTTCCATAAAATCCAGCGCATTGCCATCCGGTAGGTTCATGTCGGATAGAATCAGTAAAGGTTCTATGCGATTAGTAAGTAGTTGGATTTTGGCAGTAGCCAAACTATCAGCCAAGACAACATCCCATCCCTGTGCTCGATAGTGTCGAGAAAGTTCAGTGCCCAGTAATTTTTCATCTTCAATGATGAGGAGAGTTTCTATCATGATTTAGTTCCAGATAAACATTCTTTTGGTAATAGGAGGCTTACACAAGCACCGTGAGGTTCTTGGTTGTTCAGCTTGATGGTCCCTCCGACATCTTTGACAAAACGTTGTACCATTGCCAATCCTAAGCCTGTTCCATTTTGACTACTGGTACGGAAAGGGCGTATACCATAGTTAAGTAAGTCTAGAGAAAACCCGGGGCCATTATCAAAGACATCAATAATTAAGCCTTGAGATTTAGTGTTTACTTTAATACAGATTGACCCAACGCTCCTATCCAAAGCATCGGCAGCATTTAGGATCAAATTAAGTAATGCTTGACGGATACCGCTTTCGGGTAAATGCACAAGTAACGTGTTAGGCGTGTCACATTTTAGTTCTATGGCTTCGGTTAGTTGGTAACGAGTTAATGTAAGTAAATCATTAATGAGTGTCGTTAAATCAAAGTCTGTAGCTATTTCAGGGGAGTGACGACTTTGATTGAGCATATCATTTAATAGTAATGCCAAGCGTTTTAATTCGCTACTGATTAAATCCATTCTTTCACATTGCTTTTCATCATCAATTTCACGACGTAAATTGCTGAAAGCCATTTGAATACCAGCAAGAGGGTTACGAATTTCATGGGCTAACTCTGCAGCAACTTCACCAATTGCTGCTAATCGCTCAGCTCTTGCAAGACTATACTGCTGATCTAATAAGGCTTGGGTCGCTAACCTAACTTCTCGTTGCAAAGATTGGGCATATAATTGTTTGGCTGCCTCCAAGTCTGCCAGATGAACGACCATTTCGTTATAACTGTTAAAAACTGGAAACAATAGAGGATCTAGGTGATCAATGGTGATGGGTGTATAGTTTTCTTCTGTTAGTCGTTCCAATAATTGTCTTAGATCATTAAGTGGTTGCAATATTCGGTAATGGAGAAATAACATAGCGCCGAGCAATATCAAGGTAAATGTACCTAATGCGATGTATAGTTCGTTCTGGGTATCAAAATTGATTTCTTCTAGTAGTCTTTCTCGTCGCAAGCCTTCTTCTTCAATCGTTTGACTCATTGCTTCGAGAGCTTGAGTCAATTGGATGTTTTTTTGTTCTCTGTCTAGTTTGCTGATATCAGCGAGAAGTTGACGGACAGATTCCAGACTTTTTTGGGTAGAAGGTAATAGATAGCGGTTATCAGCTATTAATTCCTGCATTTCATTAAGTGTTTTAGTTAATATGCCGGGTTGAGAATTTGTATTAGTTTTAGTTACGTATCCAATCAATGACTGTTGTAAACCTACTGAAACGTTTTGAATGCGATGTGAATAGTTTACGTAAGACAATACAATTTCAAAGTGATGGAGATTACGCCATATCATGCCACCAAGAATAGCAATCGCTAAAAGTAATAATCCCAAGAAGGCAAGTGCTCGAGTTTTTGCGGGGCGATAAAAGATAGTGGCCATTGTGTCTCTTTTAGGTCATAGGGGGATTGCAAAAAACTAGAGAGCTAATGAAGATGTACAATTCTAGCTATCTTAAATCATAAGATTTTTAGTATCTGGCGTTTAGAGAGCCAGGTTTTCTAAATATTGTTTTTTATAGGCATTAATCTTCTCGGTTAGGTTAATATTAGCTAGAGCCAATAAATCCAAGTCAGTTGTTAATAAAGTTATAATTTTATTTTGGTGAGTAAGGGGGATACTCTTTATTTTTTTTATTTCGTTTTCAGTGCCTGTTTTATCACCTTGTAAATAAAAACTGACCGATAAGCTGTAATGTGCGTAATTTTTTTTCTCTTCCACGGTAAACAGGTCAAGTTTTTTTTCAGGCGCTATTTCAAAAGTCCATGGCGATTTATTCTCTGGCTTACTCATAATCATTCTATCGTTTAGCCATTCAATTGCAAGATTTTGATAGCTTGCTGCTTGGCTTAAATAATCAAGTCTCCAGTATATTTTTGCAGCTTCAAGTGCTGAGAGTGGGTATTCTTTATTTTTTCCGTATTCTTTGATGGCTTCTTCGTAATGTTTTTGTTTGAAATAAATGCTACCAAGATTGTTTCTATATTTAGGTAAAGATGCAGAATCTATAGCATTTAATGATTCAATTTTTGCACTTTCGTAATTGTCCTGTTGTAAGTAAAGCCTTGATAAAGCAAGGTGAGCTTCTGCTAGCCTCGGGTTTAGAGCAATAGCTTGTTCATAATGAAGTAATGCTTTGTCATCTTGTTTGTTTGCGGCATAAAATTCACCCAAAAATAAATTAATGTGAGCATTGGCAGGGTCTCTTTGATAAAGGGTATCAAGAGCTTCTTTAAATTCGGGCTGTGAGAATTTTTGGCGAATGGTTGCAACACTTAAACCAATTATGGCTTCTTTATTTTTTGGGTTTGCTTTAAGTTCATCTTCAAAAATGCGTTGGGCATCGAGGTAATTGCCAATATTTAAGGCATTTTCACCTTCAACGATAAGTAGCTTTTCAGCTACTTGAGGTTTTTGAGAAATATCATAGAGATAAGCAATCCAACCACCGGTTGCTATTACTGATATAAAAACCAAGATTAGTATTAGTTTTTTTAGGGAATGCCACAGTTCTGGTAAAAAACTCATAATTGGATCCAAATAATAAACGACGGGTCTTGTAATTTATACATTGGGACCAGTCATTCCATTTACAATTTTTATTATAAACAGTTTACCTTAAATCCTTGTCCATGACTTGAGGTAACTACTTAAGTTTTTTATTATTAAAGCATCTTGGTTTTACTTCATTTGATAATATAAAAGTTATTCATATATCCGTTGGAAAGTCATTTTCGTTTTTTTCTTACCCGTCATTTATTCGAGCTGAAGCTGGTTTTTATCAGTTGGTTTACATATTAATGAGATATTGTTACAAATATACCATTATATGCAGCAACTATAGTCACAGTGCTTTGTTTTATGATGATTGTTAAATGTGATTAAAAATTGGTTTTAAAGTTTTCGCTTATTAAATTTGTTGGGCGATTTATAAATCTAGGGAATTTGACCTGAGAACATAAGTAACTATTAAGTTACTTTCAAATTATGTTTTATAGGTTTTGTTCTGGCAATAACAACAATCGTATAATTCTTTATTGTAGAGATAAATTTTCAAAAAATACTTGGTGTTCTAGCTTTGATGGCAGTCCGGTTCGAGCACCTGTTTTTGTACAACATAATGCACCTGCAACACTGGCATAACGTAATATTTCAAGCCAGGTCAACTTTGAAGCAACAGCGGCTGCAAACGCGCCATGAAAGGCATCGCCCGCGCCAGTTGTATCTATAGCATTAATTTTGAAAGCGGGTAAGCTGCCACTATTTTGGCCGCTTTGCCAAATTAAACCCTTGTCCCCGAGTGTTATTACAACGACTTTTGATAGTTGTGCCAAGCGAGCAAGGGCTTTGACTTCATTGCCTGCAAATTGAATGGCAAATTTTTCAGAACAAACTAGATAATCTACGTCATTAATTAAAGCTATTGTGCCTTCATGAACAGATCCTGCGTCTAGTATAGTGGGTATGTCTTGTTGCTTAAGTTGCTTGAGGAGAGGTAAGGAAATGTGTGGTTCGTGACCATCAAACAAAACAACTTTGGTAGTAATGGAGGAAAAATTGATGGCTTTAGCAGGAAGTGACTGGGTTTTTCCTTTGTAATTGATTAACGCTCTGTTGCCATTGGGTTTTACTAAAATGGTAGATAACGGGGTAGGTGAGGAACCACGCAGAATAAGATGAGTGTTAACACCGTATTCAAGTAATTCGTGATAATGTTTTTCGCCGTATATATCATGACCAAGATAACCAGCAAAGGCGGCTTTAAAGCCCAGCTTAGCAACTGTTACTGCAGCATTAGATGCAGGGCCACCACCACAGCCGATAAAGTCATTAGCGACAATTTTTTCATCAGGTGTTGGGTGATGGTCAATTGAAAAAACAAGATCATAGGAGGCATGACCAACACAAAGGACATCTATATTCATGACAGATATTAATGATAGAGATGTGATAGTTATATTTTTAAGTCAAACCTCTCAACAGATCATTTTTAATATCGGCAATAGCTTCCAGCCCCACTGAAACTCTGACTAAGCCGTCTTTGATGCCTGCAGCAGTCCTAGCCTCAGCTGAAAGTCTACCATGGGTAGTTGTGGCTGGATGAGTAATGGTGCTTTTAACATCCCCCAGATTTGCGGTAATGGAGATCATTTCGGTTGCATCTATCAATTTCCACGCTTGATCTTTACCACCTTCTAACTCAAAACTAACGATGCCACCAAACAAGCTTTGTTGGCGTTTTGCCAAATCATGTTGTGCGTGCGAAAGAAGTCCAGGATAGTGAACTTGGGTTATATTGGGTTGTTGTTCCAACCATTTTGCTAGTTCAAAGGCGTTATCGCAGTGGGCTTTCATTCTGATAGGCAAAGTTTCCAAACCGGATAAAAATGTCCAAGCATTAAACGGACTCATGGTGGCTCCACCGGTACGAAGATAGGGATAAATGTATTTTTCAATGATTTCTTCACTGGCGATAACAGCGCCACCTACACAGCGACCTTGACCGTCTATATATTTGGTAGCTGAGTGTATGACAATATCGGCACCTAATTCAAATGGTTTTTGTAGCACGGGAGTGCAAAAACAATTATCTACAATCAGTAAGCAATTATGAGCATGTGCTATATCAGCTAGTTTAGAAATATCAGCAATTTCGATGAGTGGATTAGAGGGTGTTTCTAAAAATAAAAATCGTGTGTTGGGTTTTATCGCTGCTTCCCATGCTGATGTATCAATTAAATCAACAAAATCAGTTTCGACACCAAATTTTGCAAAATAATTTTGAAACACCAAAACGGTATTGCCAAATACACCACGAGAACAAACCACATGATCGCCAACTTTAAGTAATCCCATGCCGACGGCCATGATCGCTGCCATCCCAGAAGAAAAAGCCAAGCAGCGCTCCCCTTTTTCCATTAAAGCTAGTCGTTCCTGAAAGGCATTGACGGTTGGATTGGTAAAGCGTGAGTATATATTGCCAGGTTTTTTTCCGGTAAAACGTAGAGCCGCTTCTTCTGCACTTTTAAATACATAACTGGAGGTTGTAAAGATCGGAATGCTGTGCTCATCTTCATGAGTGCGCTTATGGCCTACTCTTATTGCCTGCGTTTCCAGAGAATAGTCGTTCCAGTTAATGTCTTTCATAGGTTTTTATTATAAACGGTAGGGGTAATCCCTTGTGGTTGCGAATTGAGAACAATTACTGGCGCTATTCTTATAACATTTCGATAATGGATTTTTCAGAGTTACGCTCCGCTTGAGCATTATCGTTACGTAGTGCTTCAGTTTTATCCAGATAAGTATCATCAATGTCGCCGGTAATATATTCTTTACTGAAACATGAGGTATCGAAATGTTTAATAGAGGGATTCCCTTTGCGAACTGCTTCAATTAGATCATCAAGGTCTTGATAAATTAATCTGTCTGCACCGATAGCTTCACAGACTTCATCCTCGGTCCGATCATGTGCAATCAATTCGTGTGCAGCCGGCATATCAATACCATAAACATTGGGATAGCGAACCGGAGGCGCAGCTGAAGCAAAGTAAACTTTTTTGGCACCTGCATCACGCGCCATTTGTATGATCTGAGCTGATGTTGTACCTCTGACTACGGAATCATCAACTAGTAAAACGTTTTTGCCATTAAATTCAAGATCGATAGCATTAAGCTTTTGTCGAACTGACTTTTCACGCATTTTTTGACCGGGCATAATGAAAGTTCGACCGATATAACGGTTTTTCATAAAGCCTTCACTAAATTTAACACCGAGCTTATTGGCCATTTGTAAAGCAGAGGTTCGACTCGTATCAGGAATAGGAATAACAACATCAATATCATAATCAGGCCATTCTCTGATAACTTTGGCAGCCAGTTTATCACCCATGCGGAGTCGTGCTTTATAAACAGAAATATCATCAATAATTGAATCTGGACGAGCAAAGTAAACGTACTCAAATATACAGGGGCAATGGTCTACTTGTTCTGAGCATTGCTTTGTATGTAAAACTCCGGATTCCTCAATGAAAATTGCTTCGCCGGGTTCTATGTCTCTGATAAGGTCAAAACCCAATACATTAAGAGCGACACTTTCTGAAGCTATCATAAAGTCAGAACCTTCTTCTGTTTTTCGCTCACCAAATACGACAGGTCTGATTCCATGAGGGTCTCTAAAACCCAAGATACCGACGCCGGCAATCATGATAACAACCGCATAAGCGCCACGACATCTTTTGTGAACACCACTTACGGCCTGAAAAACATCATCGACGCTTAAGTCTAGTTTGCCCAAGCTTTGAAGTTCATGAGCGAAAACATTCAATAAAACCTCAGAGTCAGAGTCAGTATTAATATGTCGTTGATCTTCTACGAATAGTGCTTTTTTTAATTCTTCGGTATTGGTTAGATTACCGTTATGTGCAAGGGTTAATCCAAAGGGTGAGTTTACATAGAAGGGTTGTGCTTCTGCTGAGCTAGTACAGCCCGCCGTTGGATAGCGAACGTGACCTATGCCCATATTGCCTTTTAATTTAAGCATTTGGGCGTTGTTAAAGACATCGCGAGTGAGGCCGTTATCTTTACGTAAATGTAAACGTCCTTTCTCACATGTGACTATACCTGCAGCATCTTGGCCGCGGTGTTGTAAGACAGTTAGTGCATCATAGAGCTCTTGGTTAACAGCTTGATGTGAAACGATAGCGATAATACCACACATAATTTTGACTTGAGTCTGTAAGTTGTTAACGATAATGAATATATTCAGCCAGTCCTGACGGAATGTGGTTATTTAACCAAATAGCAGTTAGTTGATAGGGGGGTAATAATTTTGATTCCATCCACCAGGGCTCATTTGGCAGGTTGGACAGTCCTGCCAGCATAACTAAAAGTGTGATAATAAGGAGACCATGGAGGCCACCAAAAATCATACCGCTCAGTCGTTCAGTAAGTCTTATGTTAGCTTTTTTTATGGTTTCACCGAAAAGCATTCGAATTATTCTACTAATGATTAGTGTGATTAAAAATAAAGCAAAAAAAGAAGCGATTGTTTTTGGCTTTTGATCATTGATAGTAGACGACAAAAATACTGAAAATTCTAGGCAAAAAAACAAACTAATTAAGGTTGCTAATAACCAAGAAATTAAATTAAAAAAGGCCATATTAAAGCCACGCAAAAAACCGCTTATTAACGGACTGAAAATAAGTGCTATGATAGAAAAATCTATCCAGATCATTGTTTATT
>Ga0192647_101510_pt1 | contig 15184 bp, 22 predicted proteins | sample LauGreFa1BDMLBSN_2_FD_133046 | JGI IMG/M metagenome (GOLD analysis project Ga0192647, IMG submission 133046) | Freshwater lake microbial communities from Lake Michigan, USA - Fa13.BD.MLB.SN - reassembly | ecosystem: Environmental > Aquatic > Freshwater > Lake | place: Lake Michigan, USA...
GTGATGTATTCCGGCGCAACGGGCGGGGCATCCGATCCGGGCGCAAGGTTGCCCGTCCCCGCCCGCTGCACCTTCGCCATCTCCTGACGGGATGGCCTTTTGCCGTGCGTCGCGTAGTCGCAGTTAGCGAGCGCACGACCGATCGCAGACGTTTCACAATTTTCGACGAATGATGTTCGGTTGACAGGGCTTGAGCCTTTGATTTCTTCGGCGTAGCCAGTCGCGGTGGGTGTCGCCTGGCTCGCGTCAAAGTAGACCTCGGCGCGAAAGATGCAGCTGTCGCCGTCGTAGGCCATCATCGCTGTCTCAATGCGTCCTGTCGGATGGTCGACCCAAAATCGGGCTAGACGATCTTCGACGGTTTCGTAATTGCTCAGGTCAAATGCCATTAGTAGCCCCGATGCCAAAACCATCGACTAATGCCGATGCCTACAAACATTGCGACTATGTGCACGATGTATTTCATGCGGCTGCCCATACGGTGAGGCGTTGAGCGTGATCATGCTGGCCACCACGATTGGCGTGGCGTACGGCGCCGGTGTTCACAATGGTGCGGCGTCGCACAGCTGCATTGAGCCGACCAGCAAGCCCTTTAGTGACGGGGAAGTGTTGACCGAGTTTGGCCCACACGTCGTCAGCGGTGAAATAGCCGATCTCACGGGCGCAGGCGTCGATGGCGGCGTCAACTTGGCGTTGCTGTGCGGGTGTCCATTTGGCGTCGGCGACAGTCTGGCTAATCTGCATCGCCTGACCGAACGGGGTGGTGGGTTTTCCTGCTGGTACGCGACCGTCACAGACGAAATGTGTTTTGCCTTGAATGTCGGGCCATGCGATGACGCCTTTGCAAATGGTGCAGTTCATCGTGCCTTCTCCAACGCTGCAATCGCCTTGTCGATCGTTTCGATGTCGTACAGCGGTTCCGGGTCGCACAAGCTCATCGCGTTGCGGATGGTGCGTAGGCGTCGGATGATGTCGCTGTACGGGTTGAAGATTGCGTCGACCAGTTGGTTGAGCGCTTGTAGTTGTTTTGCTGATGCTGAGGTCGGCTCAAAGTTGTCGGCCATCATTTGTCGGGTCTCCTTGCTGAGTGTGTCGTCGGGATCTATGTAGGGATGTTCTATCACAGGTGTGTCACGGTGCTGTGGCAGCCCACGGCCCCCACCCGGAATTGTTGTAAATAGCGAGCGCGGCTCGCAGGTTCGCCTCAGGAATAAACAGTTCTGAGCAGTCGGTTACGCCGACGCCTTGCACTTGTAGCCAGCCCTGAGGCCAGTTGCTGTTGGGTAGGCACCAAAACCCGTTAATTTGTGTCAGCCCGTACGAGCCACCCATCGGGTCATTGACGTTGTGCGCGGTCGGGGTGCATCGGCTTTCACGCAACATGACCACGGCGAGCGTGTCAAGCTGATCTTCGGGCCAGCCGACCTGGCGGGCCAAATTGACAGCGTCGTCGCACGTGGCGATCGTGGTCGGCAGGTTCGTCTCGGTGACGGTGATTTGCCCGACCGTCGTGGTGGGGTACACGTCCCATGATGCGGGTGTGGTGGTGGCGCTAGGTTGCCCTGAGAGGGGTCTAGGAGCCTCTAGGAGCGTCGTTAGCCCTAGGACTGCTGTAACTAGGGTGGCTAATGCGGCTAATGGGTTCAATGTCATGGCTAGGTTCCTTTCGTCGGTGATCCCACCCTAGGGGATCTGACGGGCCTATGCGGGAATACCCTCAAACACCTTGAGGAATGCGGCTTTGACGAGGTTTGGGTTGTCTGCCATTTTGGGTGTGATCTCGACGTGCCACCAGTCGCCACCGGGTGCGCCGGACACGGTTTGTTTTTGGTACGCCTGCCAGGCCATGCGGTCGCAGCGCCATGCTCGACCGAACGGTTGGGGCCAGTAGTCAATCACCATTTGTACGCCAAGTTCGTTTGCGTTGGCAACGCACGCCTCGATAAATACTTTGCTGAGTTGTCGCCCGTTTGGTTTGCCGCGGTCATCGGGCATGTCACGGTAGGACAGGTCAACGGCGCGACCTGTGGCATGTACGGACAAGCTGCCGGGTTTGCCTTTCATGTCACGTTGACCGTACGACCCGTTGTTCCACAGCGAGCCGTTGGCGTATTTGACGGCTTGCCTGATCCATTCGTCCATGCCTGGACGCGGGCCTTTGGCGGGGCCGTCGGCGTTGCCGATGTAATCGGTGGCGCCTGCGACGCCTGGTTTAGCTTTGGCTATTGCCACGACCGTATGCCGGGTCTTTCGGGTTCGCCCATCGCATCGCTACAGGGATGAGTGCGGCGACCGCTGCTTTGGCAAGGTCGTCGGGGTTGGTGTTGCCTGTCGAGTAGACGGCAACGACAGCTGCAATTGCGGATCGGGCGTAAGACGCGAGCATGGCTTTCGTTTGCTTATTCATCGGTGCCCCCTTTGGGTCGTTGTTTTGATTTTAGCCCGTTTGACATGACGAGACCGCCCAATGTGCCAGTCATGAACACGAGCAAGGTTGACAGCAGGTCGATGAATGCGGCGTCATTAGGGGCCTGCTGGTCGATTGGTTGCGTGACGAACATGAGGGCATACACGAACCCAAATACGGTGACGGCAAAGACGAGGGCCATGATTGCGCCGACGAACACGATCAGCCGGGCGTGTAATTGTTCAGGGGTTAGGCGTTCGCGCATAGATCAGGTCTCTGGTGCAGGTGCCGTTAGGTACGCAGATTGGTGGTTCGCATTCAACGTTGCCCCAGTTCGCGGGGTCTTGGCATGGGTAACGGTATGAGCCGTCATACCCGCAAGCCGTCAGGATAATGATGGCGACCAGTAGGGAAAGGATTGCCCCGGTGATGCGCCATGCGCCCATTAGCCGAGTAGTGCGGCGGCTTCGTCAGCGGTCAGACCAAGTTTGGCAAGGACGGCTGCGCGAGCTTGTTCTTTGGCTTCGCGTTCTCCTTCAGCTTTTGCCGCGGCAGCTCGTTCTGCGTCAAGTGCAAGGGCTTCATCTGGTGTTGCATCGCGCACTTCGTCGTCAATTTGGATTTTGTAAGTCATCTTGTCACCTAACTGTTTTGGTATCCATACACGCGAATGGTTCCACCAGTCATCGTTGATGTTGCGCCTTTGAGAGTAAAATTAGTGCTTGAAGCAGCGTTTGTGTCTGCCCCATTTTGGAATCCACCGTAAAATTGACCGCCGTATCGTGACTGATATTGCGTTGCGGCTGTTGCAAATGGATTCTGCATTTCAATGACCAAAGAAGTTAAACCGGTGCTCGAGATTCCAACTACAGCAGATGCTTGATTTGATCCGCCATTACCTGTTACGGCTAAGCCTCCAGTAGTAAAAACTCCCCAGTTTTGATAAGTGTTTCCAGTCGTACCGTTTATCGTTGCTCGGATTTCGTCAGCATTGATACTAAAAGTAATTGCGGATGCGATAATCAGATAATTATTGTAGGTAGTACTAAAACAATTGCTGACTGTCACGGTGGAAACAGCCGAGCCGATAGTTGTCGAACTAATAAGCACTAAGCCGCCTTGAACAAGTGTTTGCCATGCTGCGCCGTCATAGTACTGAACAGCGGACGATCCGGCGATGTTTTCGATGTACGCCATTTGACCTTCGGCTAGCGTCTTTTCGCCTGTGCCACCAAACGCGGCGTCACGGGTCGTAGTGGTCGCAAAAACGGGGATACCGCAGTTCACGTTGTCCATTTGGGCGGCTGTTAGCACCTGCCCTGCGGTGAAATCGTAAACGGTGGTTACTGCGTTGGCTCCCATAGGTTCTCCTATCCTAAGACATTTAGCGCGTCAAGAACGCCATATGTGGCGTCGTCCAATATCAGCTGGTAAACGATCGTGGTGGCTGCGGTGTACAGGTTGACGCGGTGCCCGGTGTTGAAGTCGATCAGATGCTCGATGCCTTCGACTGATAGTTCTTGTCCGAGGCTGGTCGTGCCGGTGCCTGTTTGGAATGTTTTCTCGATCGTGATCGTGTCACCAATGTCGATCGTCGCCACCGTGTCGCGTTGAGCGGTTGTCAGCATGGCAAATTTGGTTGCGACGTCGGTGTACCTGGCTTCGGGTTCGCCGTTCAGTAGGTAGGTGGCGGCGGCTGACAGCTGCGATCCGCTGGTCTCCAACAGGCTGTTGGTGATGCTCTCGGTTTGGATAAAGTAGGTGGCGATCGAGGCGGTGTCGGTGGCGGTGGCGTTAGACCCGCCCAGGTTTTGCACGTAGGCACGGTTCACGACGCTGTCAGCCTCAAAGGTGATGCCCACGTTGTCGTACTTGACGCCTGTGCCGTTGTCCTTGAAATCGGCGACCGACCCGCTCAACGTTGCACCGATACGGTTTTGGAATGTCAGCACCCCGTCACGCGACACGAACAGGCGTCCGAATTCGGCGGTGCCGTTGATTTGGTTCAGATAGGCCAGCACGTTTGTGCCTGCCGGGACGGTGTAGGCGGTGTCGTGACCCAAGTTGACGGTGCCTGTTGAGATGTTGCGGGCGGTCGGCCCGGTCGGGTAGTCGACTTCGGGTAGGTTCAACACGCTTTCAATGCGCTGGCCTGATGTTTCGGTTGACACGTTGTAGGCATTCATGTAGGTCTGTGCCAGCAAGTAGAAGTCGTCGGCGCAATAGACGCTCACCGTGTTTAATCCGCCCAGGGCAAAGTTGTAGTCGTAATTGACCACATAGCCTTTGAACAGGTATTCAAGGACGTTGCTGGCGTTGTATCGGCCGAGGCGTACACGGCGCATCGGCGCCAAACCGGGCACGTTGGCGTTGGCGTCGTAATACGGGCTTGACGTGTCAAACGGGTTGAAGATCCCGTCAGCGAGCGTGTCATTAAGCGTGAACGTCATAGTGCCAGCGCTGAACTGGTCGCCCTGATCCTTGCGACCTCGACGAACGGCAATGTTTAGGGTGCCGTCGGTGACGTCAGCAAACTGCGTGGTGCCGTCCAGCACATAGGTCGTGTTGTCTAAAACTCCTTTGTATTGGTCATCAAGCGTAAAAGCGTCAACTTGAAAGCCTGCGTCGATTTCAAGCAGGTAGTTGCCTGATTGGATGATTGCTGTGCCGGGCATCAGACGTACCCGCTGACCTCAATGCGAGCCGGGCCAGCTGATCGGTTGTAAGCGCGGATGCTGTCCACAACGGCCTGCCCGATCTCAGCGCTGGTCGCCAACCCGCCGTTGACGTTCACGGTGATGTTTTCCAGCATGGCGTTACGGGCGCTTGAGGTGAACGGATTGCTGGCGATGCCTGCTCCCAACATATTTGGGGCTTCCATGACCTGCCGGACGGATGCGCCCCCGCCGCCACCGCCCCCGCCAGCCACGCTAGGAGCCGCTACAACGACCGCAGACCCCGTGGATGAGGGAATAGGCACCCCGAGGTTTTTGTCGCCGCCTACGGCCGCTACGGACGCGCTAGAGCCGCCTCCACCAATCTTGCCCATTTCAGGGATGGTGAAGCCTTTGCCGCCGATACCTGGCACCCAGTCGGGGATCTCGAATGACAGGCCGCCGAGGGTTGAGTTCCATACGTCGGCGATCGTGTTGATGATGCGTGTCCACACGTTCAGCATCGTGTTGAGGTACCCGGACACGAAGTCGACCATGACTTTGACGCCGACTTTGACGGCGCTAAACACGGCGTCTACGACTTTTCTGAAACCCTCAAATTTGGCGTAGGCGGCTACGAGAGCTGCACCGAGTAGCACGATGGCGGCGACGACTAAGCCGATCGGGTTGGCGGCAAGCGTGATGTTGAAGGCGGTTTGCAAGAATGCTGCGGTTTTGATTGCCACGTTGTACGCGATGATCGCAGCCGAAAGTGTGCCGATTACCCCGGCAAGGATGATTACCACGTCGGCGTTTTCTTCGACGGCTTGCGCCATCTTTGTGATGATCGGTACTAGGCGCTCAAGCAATGGCAGTACGGCGGCGCCAATGCTTTCTTGCATTTCGGCAAATGCGATCTGCATTTTGGCCATGCCGCCCTCGGCCGTTTCGGTGAATGCTTTGTTGGCTCCGCCGAACGTGCCGCCAAGCACGCTAATGATGGTTTCCATGTCGGCACCCTCACGGATGAGGTTCGCCATTTCGGGGGTGAGCGATCGCAGGGCCTTGAAATTGCCTTCGTAGGCTTTGGCGAGCGCATCAGCGACGGTAGTTGCGTCAATAGATGTTGCCCGGCTGATATCGAGCACAAGCGACATTTGGGATTGGGCTTCGTTGATGTCTTTTGTACCACGGACAAGCGCGGCAAATGCGGGGCGTAGTACGTCGTCGGCAACGGCCGCTTGGCGTGACATTGCGCTAATTGCTTTCTCAACTTCGGCGATTTGTTCTTGCCCAGCACCTGTCGAGTTCTGAAGCTGTACGGCAAGTGCGGCTTGTGCGGCCTCATCTTCGGCAGCCGCTTTAGCAGCCATGCCGAGACCGGCAGCAAGTGCGCCCGCAGCTGCGATTGCAGGCACAAACGCTTTTTCCATGCCATAGCCAATTTTTTCCGAGGTCGTCTCGAGGCTGGCAAATTCTTTCTTGGCGCGCGCAATACCTTTGTCGTCAAACTCGCTGATGATGGGTATGCGAATGCTCATATGGTTGCAATTCTACGATTTATCTCGGCGGCGACCTGTTCAAGCGCTTTGGTCATTTCGTCCTGTACGTCGGTAATGTGCGCTTCGGCTGATGGCCACATGACGCGCGAGGGGTTGCCGGCGAACGCGGTCAGCGCATCACCCAGGCGATTTGAGTTGCCACGGCCCGCAATGTCATAGATCGACGCTGCTGGGTCTTTCTGAATGATCGTTACGACGCCGTTTTTTTTGCGTCCAGCATCCACTTTGACCTGTACGCCGCGTCGAGCTTTACGCTGATCCCAAGGCAACAGCTGACGCCCATTCTGCGTCCAGCGATACCGCATACCTGACAACGCTTGTGCCGGGTAACGGCTTTGTGCCTCGAGCACGATTGGGCTGGCGATCTGTTTGGCGTCCTTGGCAAATTGTTTGCGGGCCTCAGGGTCAATCTGCCTGAGGTCTTGCAACATTTGCTTGACGCCAATCACCTCAACGGTTGCCATTAGCGGCCCCGCTTTGCCTGTTGCTGTTGCAACTCAAGCACATGAAACACGGTGGTCATGTCTCGAATGTCAAACTCCACTTGCGGCGGCCAGTAGCCCGTCATAACTAAGACCTCAGCGAGGGAGCGTCGCCAGGTGCCGCGATGGTAGGGGTTTCGTCGGTGGTTTCTTCGATCGGCGTGATTTCCATGTCGGGATGTTCAGCGACCCATTCGCGCCAAGTGCCGGGCACTTTGTCGCCAGCAAGCTTGCACAAGATGTATGCCCAACAGCACATGTCAACAAAGCCGATGCCTTTGCCGTCTGCGGATCGGCGGTTCTCTGTCTTTTCCCACTCAACGATGGCAAGCATGTTGGTGATCATTGTGCGGGGTTCGCGCCCGTCTTTTAGGTCGACTTTGAGTTTGACGCGCATTAGTTACCTTTCGTCGGGCAAGGCTCCGCCAGCGCGGGCTTGCTTGGTTCGTTTTCAGCGCCGCCCGATTGGGCTGGCGAGAACATGACTAGCTGGTGGCCTTTGTGAGTGTGCCACCCGTGAAGGTGAGGTCGATCGTTGACAGCTCACCGAGCGATGCGTTGATCGGGGTGTGGCTTTCCAGGTATGCGCCGGTCAGCGTGTACTTCGGTGACGTTGCCGACGGCGTGGTCAAACCTGCAACCGTTGGCGACAACTCAATGGTCGTGGTCGTACCTACGAGTGCGTAGATTGACGCTTCGGTTTCGGTTGCTGCGTACGACTGGTACAGCGTCACGGTGATGCTGTTGTTGGCGAGACCTGCGGTGTAGGTGCGAGCCGTGGAGCCAAACGCGGTGTTTTCCAACGCCTCGACGGTGTAGGTGATGCTGGCGGCCGTGCATTGATCCGTGAGATCGACGTTGTTGATTTCCAGTCCGGGCGATGAGAGATAAACCGAGGTGGCCATGTGTGTTACTCCTGTTCAGGTTCTGCTTTGACTTTAGACGACTTTTTTGGTTTGTCGGTGGATATGAGGCCAGCCGACAACAGGGCGTCAATGTTGGTGCCTTCTACCGGCTCAAACTTGTCGCCTGGTGTACCAAGGCGCGGGCTAACAATGACGTACATGATTGCTCCTAGCTTGTCTGTGCTTGCATCGTGACGGTGAGATCGTAGGCGGGCAGGATCGACCCGCCGATGTCAATGACGGTTGGTCGGCCCCCGGTGACAGCCACGTTTTTGGCCAGCAACATGGCGCAAATGTTGAGCAGGGATCGCTGAGCATCCAAGTTGGCTGGGCCGAGCGTCAGCACCTTGACTGGGAATGTAAGTTTGACGATGTTGTAGTTCCAGCTCTCCCACGACGGCGCGTCAATGAACGCGCATGGCGGGACAATGTTCCGGGGATCGTTGACAACTTGTAGCCCTGTGATGGTTTGCAGGGTTGCAGTCAGGTCGTCGATGGCCTCGTTGAACAGGTCGGTGTATGCGGGTACGGGCATCAGGCCACCTGTGGGCGGTCAATCCCCAACAGCTGCTTTACCATGCCCGATAAGCCGACGACCGGGGCGGTTGCCATGCCGTCAAATGACGCAAACTGATCCATTGAGCCGCGCTGACGGTACAGAGCGCCACCGTACATAATCGTTCCCAGGGTGACGTCGCTTGATGGGCTGGTGCTGACGCTGTCAATGTATCCGGCTTCCTGTCGACGTCGGTAACAGAACTGGTTGGCGGCTGCGGCGCATTGCGTCAAAAACGCTGCGTCTCCTGCGGTCGCCGTGCCGATACCCAGCCAATCCTCAATGTTCGTTGCGGTGATCCAAGTGCAGACGGGCGTGTATGCGAGCGACCCGGTGGATGCGACGCGATCGACGTTGCTGGCGGTTTTCGCGTACAGCACCTGATTTTGGATCGGTACCTGGTAGTCGTACATCAGGTCGCCTTCGGTGTCGATGCCGAGGTACAGGTATTGCGGGAGCGCGTAAACGGTGTAGGAGCCGTTGAACGTGGCGTCGACGCCTGTGACGGTGATTGCGCCGCCTACAACTACCTCGGAGGGGGTGAGGAGTTGTAGGACGGCGTAATCGTCCAGTAGGTATTTGTGTGTGACCGTGTAGGTGGCCATTTTGTGGGCCTACCTTTCAGATCACGGGCTGACGGTGATGGACTTGACGAGGTCGCTGTCGGCGATGAACGTTGCGACGTACCCGTAGTACGAGAACGTGCGTCCGAGGGTGCTTGGCACCTCGACCGACATGAGGCCGCGTACCTGCTCGTAGAACTCGATTGCGGAGCCCTTGGCAACGACCATGGTGTTGGCCGCGAAGTTGCGGTCTGCGACGAGGTTGAGGCCAAATGGGTTGAACGTGTTGAGCTGCGTGACGTTTGCGCTGCCCATTGCGTTGACGCCCATGAGACCTGCGGCGCCTGCGTATGGGAACACCGGGCGCTTGTCTGCGTCGAGCTGCTGACCGAGGAGCTTCCACACGCCAGGGGCCACGAAGATGTGGTCAGGCAGGAAGTTGCTTGCGGTGAGAATGTCGACGGCTGCGTCGTAGATTGCGGCGCTGAGCGTTGACGGGTCGGTGGTGTTGTACGTCCAGGTCGATCCAGATGCTGATGCGCCCGAGGTGATCGCGTCTGCGGCGATGTTGTCGGATGCGAGCAGGTACTGGCCTGCGAGGTCGCGGAGGATGATTTCCATTGCGGCCGGGCTGGTGAAGTCGACGTCCTGCACCGACAGCGTGACCTGACCTGCGAGGGTGGTCTTGCTGATGACGTTGGATGCGATGACCGGGGTGGTGGCCGATGCGCCCGTCAATTCGGTTGACTGGGTTGCGACCGACGGGTGCGTCGTCCACGTTGGGCGGATGAACGTCTTTTGGTTGCCACCGTCTGGCATGGCGCGGGCGCCGATTGCTGCGACGACTGGGCGGATGTAGTTCAGATCCTGAAACACAGGGCCGAGAACTGGGACTGGGAGCAAACCAGGCGTGTCGGTGGTGAGGGTGTCACCTGCGGCTGCCTGAAGTGCCGACTGGCGCGAGAGTGCGAAGTCGCGGGCGGCTGCTGCGACGTTGCGGAACGTTTCGCCACCGATGTGCATTGCGGCGAGGTATTCGCCTGCGGTTGGCAGGTCGTACTTGCGCTTGGGCTGTGCCGGGATTGGTGCGGTTGGGATCGCGGCCTCGACTGCGGCGGCCTCGACGACTGGTGCGTTTTCCATTGCTGGTGTCTCCTCTTGTGGGGTCTCTTGTTCAGTATTGCCGATTTCTTCTGTTGGTTGGTGGATACTTGCCGCGACTTCGGTAATAGCAGCTGCGTCGCCGAATGCTCCGACGGGTACGAGCGACAGCTCTACCCAGTCGGCGGCTTTGACGATCATGGTGCCGTCGTCGTCGTAGCTGAAATCGGTCGGGGTCACCCCGATGGATACCTGGTCAATGACGCCTTCGGACAGCATGATCATGGCGTCCTGACCCTGGCTTGATGCCGAGATTTTGGCGGTGAACAGCATCCCTTCGGGGCTGTCGACGCGCTCGGTTACGACACCGACGGGCATTGTGCTGTCGTGGTACATGAACAGGCGCGGTGCCTTACCCTCGACAGGTAGTGCGCCTGGCTTGATGATGACGTCTTGCCCGGATGCGACGGTTGCTTTGACGTTGTACGGTACGGCGACGCCGCTGATTTCGCGTCGGCCTGCACCCTTACCAGCGATGATGCTGATGTCGGTGGCATGGAATTTGATCATCGGTTTGCGATCCTCTCTTGCGTGTTTTCTTCAATGTTGACTTCTGATGGTTCATCCATTTTGTCGGCTGCGTATTCCTCTTCAAGGTATTCGTCGGCGTCAAATTCAACGTATGTGCCGCGGGGTAGCACGTTGTCCATTGACAGGGTTGCGGCGATCGCTTCGGCGTACAGCTTGACACCAAAAATGTAGAGATCAGCGCGGGCCTGCTGTGCTGACTGATACGAATACGACCCGGTAGACACGCCGACAAGGTATGGCGGTACGTTGCCGAGGCGGGCGGCTTCAAGCGCTGAGTAGTTGGCACTTTCGATCAACAGCATTTTGTCAGGGGTCATTGTGGTCGGCTCGTAGTTCAAGTACTGGTTGAGCGCGGCGGTTTGATTGGTGGCGCGAGCCGCGTTGAATTGGGCTGCAATGTCGGTCAATTCTTGTGCCGACAATGGTTCGCCATCGGTCTGCTTCAGGATGCCTGCGGGAATTGAGCTGCTGGCGTTGCGATTGCGGGCCGCTTCAATCTTGAGCGCGGTCTCGATCGCGCCTGGCGCCGAATAGATCAGGCCTTGGGTTGGGCTGAGGAATTGCACAAGGTTTGCGGGGTCAAGTTCGCCGCCGTTGAAGTACACCTGTTTGGATGGTGCAAACCACACCGGGCCGACCTGATCAGGCGTCGTGATCGACCCGGTCGGCAGGCGAGTAAATGATGCGGGGTAGCCGTCGGCGGTGCGTGACGTGATGTACCAAAACGCGCGACCATAGAAGAACAGGTCGTCAAATGTCCACGCCATGATGTGCCCGTAGAACACGCTCGGATCGGGTCGACGCAGCCATGACCGCGGCGCCAAATACACCTTGGTCATTTCTTCTTCCATTTCGTTCCAAACTTCGTTGTACATCTTCAACGGCATACAGCTGATGACCGATGCCATGAGATCACGCGCACGGTTGATCGCGGGCACCGAAATCGCACGGTTACGGGCTTCACCTTCCTGATAGGTGTAGTACTGGCCGATCATGTTTGGGCCTTGCGCGTTTGACGTGTAGCCGACAGCGGCCTGCACCTCGATCTCGGGTGTGGTGGAAATTGCGGCGGTCTTTTTAGCGAACAATGCCATGCGTCAAGTGTGCCACAGCCGTCGAGCGTTTATGTGTACCCGCCCGCCGACACGATCCCGACGAAAGGCCGGGGCGGGTACGTTGCGATGCTACACGCTGACGATCATTGGGCGACCGCTTTGTGCTGGTCGAGCGACCATGCCCGCCGCCCATACCATGCACCGTGCCAGCTCGATTGGGCCGGGTGAGCGTTGCGACGACAACACCAACGTGTTTTGAGTTTTGACGGCAACGGCGCGTTGGACGTGTTCGGCCAGCATGGTTTCCCCGGTATGCAGCAGCCTGCCTTGGTTTATCAGGTCGCGGACGACAGGGGTTAGTTTGCCGAGTTCGGCGTAGCCGACGATGACGCGGCGACGCTCAAGGTTGGGTGGGCAGATGGCGTCAATGCTGGGCGACATAGCGAACCTGACAGCGGGATTGGTGGCGACCTCAGCCAGCTTGTCGTACAGCTCCCCGATGGTGTCGACGACAAACGCGATGGTGCATACGGTGCGTCCGTCGGGCAGGTTGACGGCGCGCACGGCTGCGTATCGGCTGTCGTCCAGGCTGGCTTCAATAGCGATGATGCCGCCCATTGGGATCGGGCCGCGATGCTCAAGTTCGGGCCAGCGTCCGGGTGCGATCCAGCCGCGAGCAACGGTGACCCATAGGTTGAGGCTGGCGCGTAGGAATGATGCCCGGTCGGGGTTTTCGCTTTCCTGTCGCAACGTGTCCAAGGTGAGCGTGTGGCCGATGGCGGGGTTTCCCCATGTCCACGACGCCGGCGACATTGGATCGACGTGCGGTGGTGGTGACCATTCGGCCATGTAGTTGACGGTGGGTTGCCCGCTGTCGATTGCGCGTAGGCCGTGTTCGCGCCAGCGTTGGAACAGCACCGATGCCTCGGTACCTGCGGTTGACATGAACAGAGCGAACGGGTTTTTGCGGGCGCGTTGCGCTGGCATCAGACCGCCCTCGACGACTTCAGCGTCCACGTCAAAGAGTTCGTCAACGATGAGCAGGTCAATGCTCATGCCGTGGCCCGCGTTATGTTTCGCGGCTTTGATCCACCACGTCGTACCATCCGGCATGGTCACTTTGTTGCGACCATACGACCGCGACACATAGGCGCCGTATTTGTTTTCGAGAATGTCAGCCAGGTCGTCAAACACCATCACGGCCAAGTCAAGGCGGTGCGCCACAGACACGATCGTCTGCTTTTCGCCACGGATCTTCGGCATTTCTAACAGCCAAAACAGGATGACCGATTTTAGGATGATCGACTTGCCGTTTTGACGGGCCACCGACCCCAACGCCGACCGATGCACCAATAGCCCGTCATCGTCAAACGTCAACGCCCGGTCAAGAAAATGCACCTGCCACGGCATCAACTCAAGGCCCAAAGCGTCCTGGGCTATGTCCCCCACAAGCGGCCCGAACGATCCCGCCCCATCCGGGCTAATCGTTTCAAGCCTCGGCTGGTCATGGCCAGTTACCGCCAGTTCAGGCTGGTTCAAGCTGGTCTTGGGATATTCGAGATTGGGGCTCGGGGTGATCTCGTTTGCGTGTAAAAAATCATTCAATGCCTTTTCGCGATTGAGTTTCGCCGCGGCGAGTTTTTTGTTGCGGTGTGTTGCGCCTCGTGCTGCGTTGCAGGGTTTGCATGATGGTACGAGGCCGTCGTTGTGTGTGCCTTCGCGGTCTACTTCGATGAGGTGGTCTGCTTCGGTGGCGGGTCGGCGTCGGCACCAATGGCAGATTGGGTTGTCTGCGAGTAGGGCTTTGCGTGCTTGCTGGTAGCCAGGTGACTTGTATTCTTTGCGATTCATCGTGGCGCCCCCCCATCCAGCTGCGCCCCCCGAGGGGGGCTTGCTGACCAGGGTGCATGGTCGAGCGTTGTGTCGGGTTCAGGTTTGTGGTTCATGTTTGTTTTCAACCTTAGTGATCTGTGTAAGGGCAGAGAGGTGTAATGCCCACCCCGCGGCTTGCCTCTACCCGCGTCCCACTAGCTAACTTGCTGAACGTCATCGCCTTGACGCTTTGCCCCGCCACCTTCGTGTTGCTGTTTTAGGGCGCGTCAATCTACCCCCGTTACCGGGTGTCATCCATCCGCCCCGCGACGGGCTTAGGTCTATGGTCGATCTAGTCGACAGTAATTTCGGTGCTGTACCAGTAGGCCTTGACCGCTTTGCGCAGCGCCCACCGCAAGTATTTCAGCAACTCATCCTTATGTGCTTTTTCAAGTTCAAGCGCGTTGACGCGCGCGATCATGTCGATCAGTTTGTCGGCTTGCTCAAGGCTCATGTCAGCGCTTCTCCCATCGACGTGCAAATGCGCCGCCAATTGCGAACAATGCCAACGCAATGCCTGTACCGATAATGGCGTTAATCATTAGAACAACCTTAAAGTTTCTTGGCAACGTTCAGCTATTGTTTCCAGCCATTGAGGATCCGCTTCTATTCCAATTGCACGCCTACCAGACGCTTTAGCTGCGACAAGTGTTGTACCTGAGCCGCTGAAAGGTTCAAGGATCAGCGTTTCTTTTTCAACAAGTTGCAAGCACCAATCGACTACCCCTAATGGTTTTTGCGACAGATGAATTTTGTCGTGTTCAATGGGGCAAGTAAAAACGCTGGGCGCGTATAGTTCTTTTTGTTCTTTTGGTCCGTTTGTTGCGTGTATTACAAGCTCGTGGCCTGCGCTAAATCGTCCCTTATTGGGTCGCCCGTACCCTTTAGACCAAACTCCGACGCCTTGCCAAAGCCAACCAGCGCTCTGTACTGCGTCGCTAAGTGTCGGAAGTTGTCGCCAGTCGATAAACGCAAACAGATCACCGCTCGGTTTTGTTATCTGTCTTGCAAGTGATAACCATAAATGGCTCCACGCAAAGTAAGAACGCTGATCTCGATGATCTCCCTCAAATGTGCCGTAACTGCGGATAGTACCGCTCTGACTGTATTTAGTCAGAACGTCTTTCATTTTGTCGGATCGCATATTTCCGCCCGACGAGTAAGGAGGATCAGTTACGACTGCGTCAACTTTGATTTCTTGTCTTGCGAGTTCGACCATTACGTCTAACGCGTCGCCGTTGTAAAGTTGTACCGCTTCGTCTTCGTAATATGGTTCGTTATTGGTCATCGTAGTTTTGGCTTTTCGCACAGTTTTGCAATGTTAGGAAGGTCAAGGCTCATTCGGTGTCTTTCTTGAGTGCGTCAATGACGCGGTTGGCTTCGGCGATCGTTAGGGCTTCGGGCACAGCTGCATCACTAGCCAACACCTGTTGCAC
>Ga0192647_101517_pt1 | contig 15154 bp, 12 predicted proteins | sample LauGreFa1BDMLBSN_2_FD_133046 | JGI IMG/M metagenome (GOLD analysis project Ga0192647, IMG submission 133046) | Freshwater lake microbial communities from Lake Michigan, USA - Fa13.BD.MLB.SN - reassembly | ecosystem: Environmental > Aquatic > Freshwater > Lake | place: Lake Michigan, USA...
ATAAAATTTGAGCGGAATTAGAGCTTTTATTAGTAATAAATAACAATTTTTGTTTTAAAAAACATCACATTTAAATTCAAATTTTTAAAATAATATTTTAAAACACTGCAAAAAACAGAAACTTGTTGAGGAAATTGTAATTAACAATTCGCGTTTAACAACTATACCTTTAATTAACAATTAGATGTTTAATGATTGGAGGCTTATAGTCTATTTGTGATGAATTAGTTGTCTATTTTTAAGAAAATTAAATAGCTAACCAAATGAATGTAGAAAGCTTAAAATCAGAAATACAACAAGTTTTAGATAACGATGTGGTATTACGCAAAGAATTTACCGATCTAAAACGTTCGTTAAGCGATTATCGTAATCAATTAATTATGCGAGACGAGGATTGTAAACGTTTGCAAGTAACCATTGATGTTTTAAATACAAAATTGGTGGTCATCGAACGAGATAACACTAATTACAAAGCAGAGTTAACTTCATTTAAGGAATTACGAGGTACCATCAAAGATCAATTAGAAGAAAAACAAAATGAAATTGATGCGCGCTTAAATGACATTCAAGAATTAAAAAACAACATCAATAGCATAGCGGCAGAATATGAAACAAAATTAAGCGAAGCTAAACTTATAGCCAGTTCTGAATTAGAACGAGTTACTTTATCATATACTTTACAAATAAATGAACTTAGAACAAACTCTCAATATAAAGAATCAGGAATTAAAGAGGAGTATGAAAATCGTGTTTCTGAATTATCCATAGGGTGGGCAGATAGAGAGCAAAGTTTATTTTTGAATCACGAAGAAACTATTAATAATTTAAAAGATACTCATCAAATAGAACTTGACCAGCTTAATTCTAATTTTAATACACAAATCAACAATATTAAGGATGAATTAGGGGCGCGTGAGCGATTGTTAATTGATGGGTATGAAAAGCAGATTTTAGATTTACAAAATAATTTAAACACTTCTAAAGAAGATGTTTCTTTATCTTTCCAGAATCAAATTAACGAGTTAAAATCATCTCACGAATTATTAATTAACGAATCGGAAACAAATCATGAACTAAAAATTGTTTCACTTATTAATGAGTATGAAGAGAAATTATCCAACACATTAATTCATTCTAATTTACAAAACACAAAATTAAATGATGAATTAATTAGAATACAATCAGAAAATGAACAAACTCAGGTAAATATCGCCTCCATTAATTCACAACTAGAAACAAAAAATAACGAATTAAATGCAATAAATTTAAAGTTTAGTGAAGTTCAAAATCAATTAGAAATAGAAACAGATCGCTTTATAAATTTAAGTGGAGAATTTGAAGCATTTAAACAGAATTCTATACTCTCATCTGGCGATCAAGTAACTGAATTAAATAATAAAATTGAAAATTATACAATTGAAGTAGAAAACTTAGTTTCAGTTATAGAAAAAACAGCAAACGCCTTAAGCGACACAGAAATATGTTTAGAATTAAAAGTTCAAGAATTACAAAATGCATCATTGCAAATTGATGAATTAAATAAACAAGTATTAAATTTCGAATCCAGTGCCTCAGAAAAAAATTCAGAAATAAATAATTCAAAAATAGAACTCGAAAATATATTTAATCAAAAATTAGAGCATAGTGAAAATGAGTATCAAAAATTACTGATAGAAAACACTAATATTATTGATGAAATAAATATTGCTCAAGATAAATTAGAAGTTCATGAATCTGAAATTACTTTATTGAAAGCAGAATTAGAAGAAGTAAAAATACAAAGTGCCGGAAAAGTTGATTATTTTAAAGAAATACTTTCAAATAGAAACTTCGAGATTACAAATCTTGAATCAAACATTGCCGCATTAAATAAAGAATTGCAATTGATCAAAAAAGAAATGGCAACAGTTTGCGAAAACAGCGAAACCATCTCTAAACTGAATGTAAAAATATTAGATGAAAAAGATCAGTTAGCAAATCAGATGTTAAAAATGAATTCGGTAATCGGCTCGATTTCGCAACAAGTTGATAGTGAGAGTATTAATGTTGAAGGTTTGAATAATCACCGAAAGAATGTTATATTAGCAAATAATTCGGATGAGGTTAATGGAAAGTCTCAAATGAAAGAACAAATAAACGATTTGGTGCGTGAAATTGACAAGTGCATAGTGTTATTAAGTGCTTAATATTAACGCCCTCTTTTAATGAGCGAAGTAAACATAAAAGTTGAAATAGCAGGTAGTTTTTATCCACTAAAGGTAAATGCTGATGACGAGCAAAATATAAAAGAGGTAGTTAGTTTAATAAATACAAAAATTGCTGAGTTTGAAAAAACATATGCAGTTCGAGATAAAAAGGATGTGTTAAGTATGGTTATGTTGCAATTAGTAGCTCAACTATACAAAAAAGCTAACTCAGCCGAAGCAGAATTAAGTAATTTAAAAACACTATTTACCGATGTAGAGGAAATGTTAAAACAACATAACCAAAACATTGAAAATTTTAGCGGAGAGTAAACTACTTAGTTTGCCCGCTTTCGCGCACAAATTTTAAGATTTAACTTAAAGTTTGTGCGTTTTTTATTAACTATTCTCAAACTAAGTTTGAGAAAAAAAAGAGAAGAAAGATGGAAACAATGGAAAAATTAACGATTATTTATATTGTTGGGGCACTAATTATTGGAGTGATTGCAGGATTTATAATTGCAAGCAGTAAATTAAACTCAAGTGTAAATAAAGAAAAAGAAAATTTAATTAAAGAAGCTGAAATTAAATCAGAATCTATTAAACAAGAAAAAATACTTCAAGCAAAAGAAAAGTTTTTACAATTAAAAGCCGATCATGATAAAGCTACTCAAGAAAAAAACTCTCAAATTTTGCAGATTGAAAATAAAACAAAACAAAAAGAAAGTGAAATCAATAAAAAAATTGAAGATTTAAGTCGCAAAGATAAAGAAGCAGAAACTTTAAAAAATCAAGCTAATCAGCAAATCGAATTATACAAATTTCGCTTAGAAGAATTTGAAAAAGGATATAGAAAGCAATTAGAAATGCTTGAGAAAATTAGTGGCTTAAAAGCAGACGACGCTAAAGCTCAATTAGTAGAATCGATTAAAGCTGAAGCTAAAACCCAATCCATGGTTTATGTAAAAGACATTATGGATGAAGCTAAATTAACTGCAAATAAAGAAGCTAAAAAAATTGTTCTACAAACTATTCAGCGAGTTGCCACAGAAACAGCCATAGAAAATTCTATTTCGGTATTTCATATTGAAGGTGATGAAACAAAAGGAAGAATTATTGGGCGCGAAGGCAGAAATATTAGAGCATTAGAAGCGGCAACAGGAGTCGAAATTATTGTAGATGATACACCAGATGCAATTACTCTTAGTTGTTTTGACTCGATTCGTCGCGAAATATGTCGTTTGGCACTTCATCAATTAGTAACTGATGGCCGTATTCATCCTGCTCGCATTGAAGAGGTGGTTGAAAAAACAAAAAAAATGCTTGAAGAAGAAATTATTGAAACAGGAAAAAGAACCTGTATCGATTTAGGCATACACGGGCTTCATCCTGAATTAATTCGTATGGTTGGAAGGATGAAATATCGTTCGTCATATGGCCAAAACTTATTACAACATAGTCGAGAAGTTGCAAATTTATGTGGCATTATGGCAAGCGAAATGGGCTTAAATCCTAAAGTAGCCAAACGAGCAGGATTGCTTCACGACATAGGAAAAGTACCAGATAATGAGCCTGAATTACCTCACGCATTATTAGGAATGAAATTAGCTGAACAATACAAAGAAAAGCCTGAAGTTGTTAATGCAATTGGAGCCCACCACGACGAAATTGAAATGAATACTTTGTATTCTCCTATAATTCAAGTATGCGATGCCATTAGTGGTGCTCGTCCTGGAGCCCGTCGAGAGGTTGCAGAGCAGTATATGAAACGTTTAAAAGATTTAGAATCATTAGCCTTAAGCTATGATGGTGTTGAAAAAACATATGCTATTCAAGCAGGAAGAGAAGTACGTGTAATTGTTTCGAGCGATAAAGTAACAGATAAAAGAGCCGAAGAATTAGCTTTTGAAATTTCGCAACGCATTCAAACTGAAATGACTTATCCTGGACAAGTTAAAGTAACAGTAATAAGAGAAGTTCGCGCGACTGGTTATGCCAAATAAAATTTAATATTGAAATTTTTATAAATTTAAAAAAGTAATTATGAAAAAAGTATTGAGTGTTTTTTTATTTTTATTTAGCTTTATTTTAATGCGATCTCAATTCACTCCAACTTATACTGGAAAACCAATTTATCAAATTATCACCAAAAGAGCTGGAGTTACATTAGGAAATATAAAAGTAGAGTTGTTTCCAAACATAGCCTATTATCACACCAGAAATTTTGATAGTTTGGTAAATGTTCATTTTTATGATACAACAGCATTTCATAGAGCTATTCCTAATTTTATGATTCAAGGTGGAGATCCTAATTCTCGTCATGGCGCTATTTCTACATGGGGTTTTGGACAAGCCGGACAACCAACCGTTAATGCTGAATTCACAGTTGCAAAACATTTGAGAGGTCGTTTATCTGCTGCAAGATCAAGTAATATAAATAGTGCCACCTCACAATTTTTTATATGTGTTGCAAATAATCCCAACTTAGATGGAAATTATTCTGTTTACGGACAAGTGATATCAGGGCTTAATTTTGCAGATACTATTGCACTATGTCCGAAAATGACCAACTACACTAATACACCGATTCAAAAAGTAGAAATGTTTATTACACGCATAGGTTCTAATGATTCAATTCCTAATGCGCCCATTTTGTTATCCCCTCCTTCAGGAACAGTTAATATAGATACGACTGTTTCAACTCAACTAAAATGGAATCCAGTTAATGGAGCGGTCTTTTATCACTTAGATGTTTCTACTGATTCAATGTTTGTATGGGATGTTATTCGTTCGGTTAACCTTACATCATTAAGTTATTATCTTAACAATTTGAATTCAAGCACTGAATACTTTTGGAGAATAACTGCAAATAATGGAGGCCGTTCATCACAATCTCAGGTATGGCGCTTAAACACAAGAAGTATTGGATTTAATTCGAATTTAAATACTCATAATTTGATTAATCCACAGATTATAGTTTATCCAAATCCTAGCAAAGGTATTTTTAGTTTTTTAAATTTAGAAAAAGGAAATCAAATTTTAATTTACAACATAAATGGAAAATTAATAAAAGAATTGAAGATAAATGAATCGACTTTAAATATAGATATGACTGGTAATAGCCAAGGCAATTATATTTATAAAATTTTAAAAAATAAAACTGAACTTAAAAGCGGAACGCTTATAGTGAATTAAAAATTGGTTACTATTCGTTAAAACTTAAAATAGAATTAAGCAACTCTTTTTCGATTTGGTTAAAGGATAAACCCCTTCGTTCAAAAACTTTTTCGGTAGTTTCAATTAATTTGTCTATTCGATATTTCTCTAAACCATTGCTGCCTCCCCAACTAAAATTTGGAATATAAGTAGGTGGAAAGCCTCCACCAAAAATATTAGTCCCTACTCCAACAACAGAACCAGTGTTAAACATGGTGTTAATTCCTGACTTGGAATAATCTCCCATAATTAAACCACAAAACTGTAAGCCAGTATCTATTGATTTTTTTTGTAAATAATTATATAATTTAACATGACTATAATTATTTTTCAAATTGCTTGTATTGGTGTCGGCACCAAGGTTACACCATTCACCAATCACAGAGTTACCTAAAAAACCATCATGAGCTTTATTACTATATCCAAACACAACACTATTATTTATTTCGCCACCAATTTTACAATGAGGTCCAATAGTTGTAGCGCCATATATTTTAGTATTAAGCTTTAACATCGAGTTATCACCTAAAGCAAAAGGGCCTCGAACTGCAGAACCTTCCATGACTTCAGAATTAATTCCTAAATAAATTGGGCCATTTGAAGTGTTAAAAATGCAAGCTTCTGCTTTAGCGCCGGCCTCCAAAAACACCAAATTTTTATCGCCAATTACTCTTACTGTTTCGCTTAATGGTAAAGATGATTTATTTTTGGTGATAATTTTAAAATCGTCGATTAGTGCTTCGGCATTTTTTTGATAAATATCACAAACATTTGAAAGTTCAAATATAGAATCTGAAAAAACTATTTTTTGAAAATTATTTAAAAGTTTAAAATCATTAGTGTTTCCATAAAAAGCAATTATTTTTTTATCGGAACATATACATTGATTTGGCTTTAACGTATTTATTAACTCAACTATATTAGAGTTTGGGCAATATTTAGAATTAATAAAAATATTTTCAAGGTTTATTAAAACAGGATGTTTTTTTTCTAAATAAGATTGAGATAAGTAGGAGCAATTTGTGTTTAATGCAATATCCCATTTTTGTTTAATAGTTAAAATACCTATTCTTATTTCGGAAATAGGTTTTGTAAATGTGAGAGGAAGAAAATTTTTCCAAATATCAATTTCATCAAATAAAACAAAATTCATTTTAATTTATTATTTCGATTTAATTAATTTAAATTCAGTTCTACGATTTACTTTGTGATCATCATCAGAACAGTTTGATTCGTCGATGCATTGATTAATTAGAGCAGTTTCGCCAAATCCATTTGCAAATATTCTTTTAGGGTCAACTCCTTTACTAACTAAATAATCTAAAATTGCGTTTGCACGTTTAATAGAGAGTTTAATATTATAATCACTTTTTCCCCTTGAGTCGGCATGAGAATTTATTTCGACGGAGAGAGTAGGAACTGATTTTAATGTTTTGGCTAATTTATTTAAAATATTTTTATCTTTTTCGTTCAAATTAAATTTAGCAACATCATAAGTTATATTTTCGAAAATAGTATCAATAATAACAGCGTTAATTTGCTTTAAAGGGGCAGTTGGTTGAATTTTATTAACAACAATTGGTTTTTTCTTTTTAACCATAGGAGTATTAAGTATGAGTTCATCCATTTTTAATTCTCCTAAAGCCATTTTATCAATGGACAAAAGTTTAAAAATAAATTTTCCACCCTGAAGATCAATAATTTTATAAATAGTCCCTTTTGCATCTGATAAATAAATTCGTTTTACTCTTTTTAAGCTAGTATCCTTGGCCACAGCCTCAAAAAAATAATTTTTATTCGCCTTAAGCTCTTTAAATTTAAACTTACCTTTGTTGCTCGTTACCCAAATTTGTTCTTCTGGTCCATCAGATTGACGCAATTTTATTTTAGCATTAATAATTGGTTTTCGATTTTGATTATACATAAAGCCATACATGTCCATTGCTAAATCAACGTCTTCAATTAACATATCATCGATAGTAGACTTATCTGTATTTAAAATTTTAAAATCAAAATTTTCTTTTTTATTAGTTACAAAAGATTTTAATTCTTTACCGCTACTATTTTTAAGTGCTATTTTGGTTCCCTCGGGTAATTCTACATCACTTTCTACGATTGAGATAATATAATTTTGATCGGCTGGAAGATTGCGAAAAGAGAAAGCTCCAGATTCGTTAGTAGTTGCTACTTCAACAACATCACCAAATTCATTTGTTAATTTAATTTTTGTGTTTTTTAAAGGTTTTCCAACCCCAGTTCCATAAACTAAATTACCCGCCATCACAATATCGTCTTGCGTATTTAAGATTGGTAATGCAGAAGGATCCATGGGTAAACTTTTAAATGCAAATTTATTTTCACCTTCTTTGGCTGTAACTCTTGAAATTACACTATCTGTTCCAGCTAAATAATATCTGGCCTTGCCAGTTAATTCAGGGTCATCTTCTTGAATTACAGCTAAATATTTTTTTTCGCTACTAATATTTTTAAATTTAAAATAGCCTCGGTTATCCGTAAACGTGCTATCTATAGCTTTACCTTCTTCATCATATAAAATAACTTTTTTATTTTTAGCCGCGTCAGAAATATCCTCTGTTAATAAAACAATTCCATCTACAACTATAGATTTAGATTTGTAATTAAAACTATAAATATCATCTTTCCCTTTGCCGCCTGTTCTATCAGAAGAAAAATATCCAACAGAATCGTTTAAGAAAGTGATTCCAAAATCATCTTTACTACTATTTAAATTAAGACCTTCGTTTCTGAGCAATATCCATTTAGTATCTATTTTTTTTGCTGAATAAATATCTAAACCGCCAAATCCAGGCAATCCGTCAGAAGAGAAAAATAAGGTGCTATCACTTTTATAAGAAGGATATAATTCATTTCTACTTGTATTAATATCAGGGCCTAGATTTTTTGGTAAGCCCCATGACTCTCCTTGTTTTTCGGACATCCAAATATCTTTTCCTCCAAAACCGCCTGGCATATCACTTACAAAAAACAAATATTTATTATCATCGCTAATACATGGATGTGCTAATGAATAATCATCACTATTATGTTCAAATTCTATTATACTATCCCATTTAGAATCGTGACCTTTTGCAATATATATCTTTGCTCTATTTATAGTTTTATTACCATCATCAATTACTCTAGTAAAATAAAGTGTATTATTATCTTTGTTAATACAGATTGGCCCATCATGAAATTCTGAGTCAATATTTTTAGAGAATTTTTTGGATTTTGAACTTTCTGCTTTTTTAACTTTAGAAGAATAAACATTTAAATAAGATTGTCCATCATAATCATTTAATTCTTCGCCAGAAAAATCAAAGTCTTCGCGTTCGGCAACATAAATCAAATTATCTTTTAATAAAAAGGGAGAAAATTCTGAATTTTTAGTATTTAATGCTTGTAAATTTTTTACTTGATATTCGATTGGTTTAGATAAATAATACTTAATTTCTTTACAAAATTTCATCGCCGTTTTAGCTTTTTCGTCTTCAGGCGCTAACTTTATATATGTTTCGAATTGAATAACGGCTTGCTCATATTTAGTTTTAGCTTTTAAAATCTCAGCATAATTAAAATAAAATTCAACTGGCAATTGAATGTTTATCGAGAATGCTTCATTATAAGCTATTTCTGCTTCATCAAACTCGCTAATTAATTTATAGCTGTTTCCTAATTTAATCATTGCTTCTTCGCGCTGATCAGGATTTGATTTTGAAACTTTTTTATAATATTTTATTGCCAAGGCATATTGCGAATTATCATAAAACTCATTTGCTTTAGATAATTGACAAAAAGTATTTGTTGCCAAAAATTGTACAAAAATTACTATACATATTCTATGAAACAACAACATTATAAAAATCGGGGATTAGTCGTTCTTTTTTTATTTGATTTTGTCGAACCAAAATCTAAACTTAACATTAGCTCATGACTTGAACCAAAATTCAATTGATTACCTAAACCTGTATCATAAGAATATCCTACTTTGAACTTGTTAGTTACAAAGTATTGCATTAATCCACCTGGACCATAAGAACTACGATAAAATGCACCTAACCACATTTTTTTATTAATCAAAAAATTGAAATTTAAATCATAATTTAACGAATTAACTGAATATTTAACCAATAAAGTTGGGGCAAAAACCAAATTTTGATTTATCTGAAAAGACTTTCCTAAATTAAAAAACATATGAGGAGATAAATGATATTCTATACTACTTGCTTCTGATTTATAAATACTAGGGGAATTAATGTGAGTCATACTCATTCCAGCAAAAAAGGTTTGCGACTTTAAATACAATCCTCCATTAATATCTAAAGCATTACTAGTTTGATTTTGGTTAAAACTTGATGGAAATTCAGAATTATAAAAAGTAACTTTATTAAAATTAAACTGATATCTATTAAATCCTGCATTAAGGCCGAAAGATAATTTCATTTTTGAATTTATCCTTAAAATATAAGCCGCATTGCCAAATACAGAAATAACATTTCGGGGGCCCATTTCGTCGTTTGTTATAGTTAATCCAACGCCTATATTTTTATTTATCACTGGACCATGTAAACTCAAACAATTTGTTTTAGGAGCACCATCAATGCCAACCCATTGTTGCCTACTTAATACAATCGCCGAGAGAATATCGCGAGCTCCAGCATAAGCAGGATTAATTAATAATTGATTGAATTGATAAAGATTATATTGAGCATCTTGCTGAGATTTACTAGAAAAAGTAAAGCTTAAAATAATAGAAAGTAAAATTATTTTTTTCATAATTAACTATATATTAGTTATTTAATAATAACATAATTTATTGTTTCATTAAAAACCTTTAAATAAATAGTGTAAATATAGTTATTTAGCAACGATTTGACGAAAATTTCTCAATAAAAATAGGGAGAAAAGATAAAAAACGCGTAAGTTATTGCTGTTTAATTAATACTATAAAATTAAGCTTTTTAATATTTTAACTTTAACCAATTTTACTCCAATTTGGTTTATTTTTTTGTAAAAGAAGAAGTTCATTTTCAAACACTTTATTTTTTTCTAATTCAAAATTTACATCATCATCCAAAATACTTTGTGCAGCTTGCCGGGCCAATTGTAAAATCTGACCATCTTGAGCTAAATTTGCCAATTTTAAATCTAGGACGCCGCTTTGTTGAGTCCCTTCTATATCTCCCGGACCACGTAATTTCAGATCCACCTCACTAATTTCAAAACCATCGTTTGTTCTTACCATGGTTTCCATTCTTAATCTACTATCTTGACCTAATTTGTAGCCGGTCATTAAAACACAATAACTTTGATCGGCTCCCCGCCCTACTCTTCCTCGTAACTGATGTAATTGAGATAAGCCAAAACGTTCGGCGCTTTCAATAATCATAACACTGGCATTAGTAATGTTTACGCCTACTTCAATAACTGTAGTAGCAACCATAATTTGAGTTTGGTGTTCAATAAATCGTCGCATTTCAAATTCCTTTTGATCGTTAGTTAATTTACCATGAAGAATGCTGATTTGATAATTTGGTGGCTTAAATTCTTGGACTAAATCATCGTAACCTTGCTGTAAATTTTGATAATCTAATTTTTCACTTTCTTTGATTAGTGGGTAAACAACATAAATTTGTTTGCCCAATGCAATTTGTTCTTTAATAAATCCAATGACTCTCAAACGATGAGTTTCAAGGTAATGTATCGTTTTTATAGGTTTTCGCCCAGGCGGTAACTCATCTATTATACTTGTATCTAAATCGCCGTAAAAAGTCATTGCTAAAGTACGAGGAATAGGAGTTGCCGTCATAATTAACATGTGTGGTGGACTACTATTTTTTGCCCGAAGCTTTGCTCTTTGAGCTACACCAAAACGATGTTGCTCATCGATTACGACAAGACCTAAATTTTTAAATTGTACTACATCTTCTATTAAAGCGTGGGTACCAATTAAAATATTAATTTCTCCATCGAGTAATTGTTGATGAATAATTCTTCTGTTTTTTATTTTTGAAGAACCTGTTAATAAGGCAACCTTAATATTTATTGATTTCAAAAAATGTTTAAATGTTTCAAAATGTTGTTGAGCTAATATTTCTGTTGGAGCCATTAAACAAGTTTGAAAACCGTTATCAAGTGCCAACAACATACTCATTAAAGCGACTAATGTTTTTCCGCTCCCAACATCTCCTTGAAGTAAACGATTCATTTGTCGGCCACTCCCCATATCTAATCTAATTTCTTTAATAACTCTTTTTTGCGCATTCGTTAATTCAAAAGGTAAATGAAGTTTAAAAAAGTCGTTAAATAAGATTCCTACTTTCGAAAAAACAAAACCTTTAACCGTGTTGGCTCTTATTTTATTTATTTTTAGCAAACGGAGTTGAATATAAAACAACTCTTCAAACTTTAATCTTAATGAGGCATCTATAATTTGTTTATTACTATTAGGAAAATGAATAAATTTAAAGGCTTCGAAACGACTCATTAAATGATAATCGTTAATTAGTTCGTTACTTAAATTTTCTTGAATGTCAGTTATTTGTAATTGAATTAATAAATTACGTTGTGCTTTTCGGATACCTTCGCTATCTAGACCAAATAATTTTAATTTTTCGGTAGAATTATAAACAGATTGAAAAGCCGATTGTTGTTTTAATAAATCTTCAGTTATGATTGAGATTTCGGGATGTGGAATATTAAATTTACCATTAAATAAAGAAGGTTTTCCGTAAACGATATACTCAGCGCCCAATTTTAATTGTTTTGAAACCCAATTGTAAGATTTAAACCAAACTAATTCTATTATTCCCGTATTATCTTTAAATAAAACAACAAGACGTTTGGTGCTTTTTTGTCCAACTAAATCCATTTTTAACAAAAACCCTCTTAACTGAATAAAAGGCATTTCATCAGAAGCTTGAGAAATTGTGTGAAATTTTGTTCTGTCTACATACCTAAATGGAAAATAAGTCAATAAATCTTTATACAAGAAAATATTAAGTTCTTTTTTTAAAACTTCGGCTCTTTGTGGGCCAATCCCCTTTAAATATTCTATAGGTCTATCCAACATTTAGCTATAAAATTACTACAAGTAGTTTGTTGAAACAATTGAAAATTTAATAATCTAATTAATAGTTATAAACGTAATTTTATACTTTAAGGGTAGCACAAATGAAAAAACAACTATTTATATTTTGTTTATTGGTTATCAATTTATTTTGTAAAGGACAATTTATGGATTCGATTTACGATGTAATTAAACAAAAACGAAGTTTTAATATTAATTTAGAATCAAGAATTAGTTTTATAAATAATCAATTAACTAGTGTTAACGGATTGCGATGCGGGATTTCTTTTAATAGAAAACTAAGAATTGGAGGAGGGCTTAGTTGGTTAAATACTGATTTATTTATAGATAAAGAAAAACAGTATTTAAAATTTGTTTATTTATGTTTATATTCTGATATAGTATTTTATAAAACCAAAAGATGGCAGTTAAGTGTACCTATTCAGATTGGCATGGGAAGCTCATGGTTTCAGAAAGAAACACAATTTTCTTTTTCAAATAAAGATTCAAAATATTTTTTATTATTATATGAACCTGGAATTACAACTCAGTTTAAAGTTTTTAAGTGGCTCGGTTTTGGAACAGATGTCGCCTATCGCTTTACCTTAAAAAATGAAAAAAATATTGGGGAAAATTTAAATTCGCCTACCTATAGTTTTAAAATATTAACTTGGATTGACCAGCTATATTATGATTTTTTTCCAAAAAGTAAACTTAGCATAAAATACGGTCCAAGTTTTTGGTAAATATTAAAATGATTGAAAAAATTAAGAAACCTTTACAGCTTCAAAACATTTTAATTCTCCAGAAATACCCATAAAATCGGCATCAATATCAACTAAACCAACCTTTTTTATTTGATCCTTTGAGAGAGGTTTTCCTAGCAACCAACGATCGTCTTGTAATTTAAGATCTACATCTTTGCCAGCTAAAACTTGGTTTAATTGTTTTTGTGTTAAAAATAACACAGAATTTTCTTCATCTTCGCTTTCAGAAAGTAAAAGCGTACCTACTAATTTTAATTTTGGTACTTCGGGTTTATATTTAAAACCTAAATCGTTTTGTGAATTAATTTCAATATAATTAATATCGGTAATGTGAATTTCTGCCATTGTTTTTTTTCGTAAATTTAGTAAAAATAGGCAAGTTTTCCAATAAAATAAATTGTAAATAAACTAAAAAAATCTATTAGAGGTTTATTATAGAATAAGATAGAATTATAAAAAAATAGCTTGTTAGCTAGACGCTTTTAATGAAAATGTAAACGTAGTCCCTTTTCCGATATAACTTTTGACTATTATTGATTTTTCGTGTGCTTCAATAATATGTTTAACTATGGCTAAGCCTAAACCCGTTCCACCTTGTTCGCGGCTTCTCCCCTTATCAATGCGATAAAAACGCTCAAAAATACGCGGCAAGTGAGCTTTAACTATTCCATCCCCATCGTCTTTAACTTCAATTACCACATCGTCGTTTAAATAATTAAGCGAAACTAGTGTTGTTCCATTATCTTTGCCATATTTAATGCTATTTGTAATTAAATTTATAAGTACTTGTCTTATTCTAAACTTATCTGCCAGAACATTTACGGGCTTATCGTATTTTTTATCTAATTCTAATTTTATATTTCTTTTTGCTGCATTTAACTCTAATGATGCATAAACATCCTTACATAAATTAGCAATATCAAAATCATCAAAATCTAAATTTAGCTCTCCGCTTTCTAATTGTGTAATAGTTTCTAAATCATCAATAATGTGTATTAATCTGTCAATACTTTTTTCGGCCCGTTTTAAATAGTCAACATTCACCAAAGGGTCTGAGAGACCACCATTTATAAGTGTATCTACATAGCCTTGTATATTAAAAACTGGTGTTTTTAACTCATGTGATACGTTTCCTAAATATTCTTTACGGTAACTATCTAAATTCTCGAAATGTTTTACTTCTTTTTCACGGGATTCTATTAAAAGATTTACCCTTTGGTTTAATAATTCTAAAGAGTCTTCGTCTTCTAACTGATTTTGTTTTTGCGGAATTTCATTATTTAAAAAACGTAATCTGATTTTTTCGGTTAAGGCTTTTACTTTATTATTTACTTCGACATAATAAAAATAATATAAAACTATAAAGCCGGAGATAAAGCTTGCAAAACTCGATATTAACAAATAAGAAAAATCTATTTTAAAATTTCCAAAATAGTTAAGTAATATAAAACATAGTATACAAACTAAAGAGTTAATTAAACCCAGTTTAAAAATTTGAGAGCTTATTTTTTTTTCTTTTTTCAAAATTTATTGATTAAAATTAAATAAATAAAATGAAAACAAAAAAAAATCCCTATCGAATTAATTATAGGGATTTAGGAATTACTATTTTAAAAAATATTTAATCGACTAAAACAATTACTTTATTTTTTAAAATTTCGACTACACCACCATTAATTGAAAATTCAAGTTTGTTATTATTTTCCTCAACCAATTCTAATTTACCAGATTTTAAAGATGAAATCATTGGCGCATGATTATCCATAACACCAAAACTACCTTCACTTCCTGGAAATACTATATATTTCACAGAACCTTCAAATAATTTTTTATCGGGGGTAATAATTTCTAATTTCATATTATTTTCAATTAATTTAAGGATTAAAAAAATCGAGTAA
>Ga0192647_101520_pt1 | contig 15128 bp, 18 predicted proteins | sample LauGreFa1BDMLBSN_2_FD_133046 | JGI IMG/M metagenome (GOLD analysis project Ga0192647, IMG submission 133046) | Freshwater lake microbial communities from Lake Michigan, USA - Fa13.BD.MLB.SN - reassembly | ecosystem: Environmental > Aquatic > Freshwater > Lake | place: Lake Michigan, USA...
CCTCCTATTTTATCTGTCTTTGACTCTTTTTGACATGGATTTTGATGGCTCTTTCCTGCTTGGCGAGGTACGATTTTTTATCACTCAATTGGGGGATTTCGCAACAGGCCCAAAGCTATGGCCCCCGAATCAAAAACAATTGAAGCCAGATTAGAACCTGTTTTCGCCAACAATCCGATGCTAAAACAGGCAAAACTCAACGAAGAATTTTCAAAAAACGAAGTATGGTGGAGGTGAGCGGAGTCGAACCGCTGTCCGAAACCGTGATTGATATACCCACTACGAGTGTAGTCTTTGTTTGGTTTTAATTGGATCCTCTCCCAAAGACAGGCGATGATCCAACGATTTAGACAGTGGTTTAATCACACCGCAAGTCTATCAGTTGTGGTGTAACGAGTTGGTTGACTCACACAAACCATGACACCCAACAAGCCATGTTGCGCTTCTCAGGCTATGCTAACTTAATTAAGCAGCAGCAGCAAGAGAAGAGACTGGAAACTGATATGTTTTGCCAGTTATTTGTTCCTGCCTTTTTACGAGGCCAGGCAGCTCCTCGACTCGCGTTTATATCAACTATCGATCCCGTCGAAACCAATGCACCCCCATTGGCGTTTGTGCGTCACCACACGATCACAATATACCCCACTCATTCACGGTTCAAACGACAGATGACCGATATCATCAAGCGTCCCAACCCTGATGAGTGGCGGGAGCGAAGGGACTTGAACCCTCGACCTCCTGCGTGACAGGCAGGCGTTCTAACCAGCTGAACTACGCCCCCACATAAAAGGGTAGTGTAGTATAACGCTAAAATGCTACTCTTATCAATGATCATCCCATCACCCAAGGATACCCGATTGCCATGCGACTATTCATACCCCTTTTGATTGCATTTGTTTGCCTCACCCCGTCCCTGACGGTCGCTGTGTCCTCCCCGCCGTCCAATGCGTTTTTATCTGAGCGGCCGACGACATCGCGCATCGCCGTGCTAGGACTAACACTGATCCTTCCGACTGATTGGACCCTCACCCCCCTCTCCCCCACCGTGGTGGGGCTTTATTCCCCCGATCCGTCGACCACGGGCTCGATTACCCGATACACCTTTTCTAAATGGAGTGATGCCTCACAGATCAGAAAAAAACGAGAAACCAGTTTATTTGATGGGTGGATTGTGCGACAAAGCCGCCTCACAACCCCCAGCGAAAACCGGGCCTCACAAGCCGATTCTCGTGAAGTGGTGGTTTATGCTCAACAACGCTTAAGCTCAGACAACAAAGTGGTATCCAACCTTATGATTGAACATTACATGACCAAAGGGCTTCGAGGCTATGCCATTAGTATCCGAACCACCGACTCACAATGGACACGAATGGAACAAACCATTAAATCACTCATTAGGTCAATTATATTATAGATTTATTTTAAAATAACGTTATTTAAAGAATTTAAAAAAATATTATTGACTAAATTGTATCATCTTGATACGATCATACGGCCAACGCATCAGGCCTTATTTCCCAAAAAAAAGGGGGGGGAGCGCAATGATGTGGTTGGCAAAGTCGGTGTGTGGCATGGTCTTTTATCCCGTACCATGCCATCACTGGAACTTAGAAGGGGGGGGGCCAAAGTCAATCGATTCGCGATACTATTTCATGAGTGAGGTAAGATAAGATGAGCTATAATTTTAATCACATCACGCTGGTTGGACGATTGGTTCGGGATCCAGAGTTAAAACAAATTGGGGAATCCAATTCTAAATGCACCTTTGTATTGGCTGTTGCCCGGCGTATGAAAAAAGAACAACGGGAAACGGATTTTATACCCGTCATGATATGGGGAAAATTTGGTATAAACGCCAGTCGATTGTTAAAAAAAGGAATGCCTGTATTGGTATCTGGTCGGATCCAAATTCGAACGATCCAGCTCAATGATGAATACCGATCGTTTATTGATGTGGTAGCCGATAATTTTCAATTATTGTCCAGCATGACCACAACGGATTCGAAAAAAGGGGATCAAAACGAGATTGAATCGGCATAGGATCCATCCACCGGAGGATGGTTGTAATGATGTGACGATCGACTGCCTCATCATCCCACGACATTTTTTGGGGGCAATGCCCCCAAAAAAATAAGTGTGAGATAACCCGATTCCCCCATCATCCGGACTTTCGTTACACTTGGGATTTCTGATACACGTTGACCAATCAATTCCCCATTGCCATACCTACACGACCACCACATGGCCATCCGTTGTGACCAATTGGGTATTCGTATGCGTCACATGACGAACGATTAAAGGAAGGGAATAAAAGATAGCCGGACGATGAAAAAAACGGCCGCTGACGAGTGCTGACAACCGATTAAACCTGCCTATGCGCAATGACTGATACAATATGGAACAATCAGTCTTCACCGTCCATCCCCCTTATAAGGTTACTTCCATTGGATGTCATGGACCATGGTACCCATTATTCAAATGACCCACTCGGTACCATCGCGACCCGTTATCAATCCTTCAGCACAACCCGTTGGTTCGTCATACACCCCCAAGGTCACCCATTTTGCTAGTCACAAGGTTCTCCACACTGTGCCTGCCCCCCTCCTGCTTATACGGCAGCGTCTAAGTAACCTACCCGTCAGTTACTTTTGGCGTTCCATCATGCCGTAACAGGCAAGACGAATGGGTGAGACACCGCTTGAGATACCGTTTTGCCATCCTTTAACAAGATAAATGGGTCCCTAGTGAAAAGAACAACACCACCCTTATCTGTTATGGTGCGCCTGACAAGAGTCGAACTTGTGACCTACGGATTAGAAGTCCGTTGCTCTATCCAACTGAGCTACAGGCGCAAAAATAATTACCGATCATCAAAATATTTAGAAAAGTCGTCCGGATTGATCGTATCAATAAAATCTTTGAATTTTTTAGATTCTTCTTCGTCTTTTTCTGCGTTAACCATTTTGGCTTTGGCCATCACCGATTCGGACACAAAAATATGAGCCCCTGTTCGAACTGCCATGGCAATGGCGTCGGATGGCCTGGCATCCACTTTGAGGGTGTTCCCACCTTTTGTGGTGATTTCAACCACTGCATAAAACGTGTTATCCACAATATCGTTAATCACAATTCGATTCACTGACCCACCCAATAACCCAATCATCTTGGTCAGTAAGTCATGGGTCATAGGACGGGGTGGCTTAAATTCTTGTAATTCCATGGCAATGGCAGCCGCTTCAAACATGCCAATCCAAATGGGTAAAAAGTTACGTTCTTCCCCGTCACGTAACAACACGATCGGCGACATGTTTTTGGGATCAAATCCCAATCCTCCCAACCGCATTTCAATCATATTGTCCCCTACTGTGCAGTCACCACGCCCACCACTTGTTCAAACGCACGGGGCTCACGAGCGGCCAATTCGGCCAATGTTTTACGATTTAATTGTATATTCTTCTGTTTCATCTTCCCCATGAATCCAGAATATGACAATCCCAATCCATCCAGTGCGGCATTAATTCGAACGATCCATAATTCCCTAAAATCACCTTTCCGATCACGACGGTCCACATACATATGACGCAAGGCTTGTAACACCGATTGCCGTGCTTGTCTGAATAATTTAGATGTTCCACCACGATAGCCTTTGGCCATCTTGAGTACTTTTTTTCTTCGATTTCTTGCCACATTACCGCGTTTGACTCGTACCATGATTTATCCTTTCATGAACCCTTTAATTGATCACAATTCCTACCGAATGGACACACCCGGCATACACCCTTTCAAGGCCTCCACTGAAGTGGAGGATACCACCGCAAACCCACGTTTTTTTCGCTTGGACTTGGATGAGCGGTGGGATAATAAATGCTTTTTACCCGATGGGTTGCGCATGACCTTGCCTGTACCTGTTATTTTAAACCGTTTGGCTGCTGCTTTTCTTGTTTTTAATTTTATTTTACTCACCGTACACTCCTTTATTATTTTGGATTCACAAACGCCAACAACGTTTTGCCTGCCAAATTGATCGGTCCGTCTAAATTTCCCAAATCCATCATCGACTCAACAAACCGTTTCATAACCCGTTCGCCCAATTCAGGGTGAATAATTTCACGGCCACGAAATTGAATTGAGGCCTTCACTTTAAATCCTTTACCTAAAAATTCACGCCCTCTGGTCACCCGTACCATAAAGTCGTTGTCAGAAATTTTAGGACTCAATTTTAATTCTTTAACCACTTGACCTTTGCCTAATTTTTTGGATTGCTTTTCTTTTTTGCGTTGGTGATATTTAAATTGACCAAAATCAATAATTTTACAAACGGGTGGATCAGCATTTTCAGCCACCAACATCAAATCAAGGCCTTCTTGTTCTGCCTTACCCATTGCATCATCGAGTGTTACCACACCAAATTGTGTACCATCTGATCCAATGAGACGAACTGACTTAGCCTTAATCTTATCGTTTAAAATATACTTTTTTATAACGGACCTCCAAACTCAATCCCTTTGGCCACACCCCATCTGTGAACAAAGATCCAACTAAGTACCCTTCTAACACACCCTACATACTTTCCATCTTGTTAGACAGAATAAACGGCAAAAGGATGACTGTTGTATCATCATGAACTCAAATGATCAAGACACCCAATGCGGAGGCGACCCACCATGGGATTCGTTTACACTCCGCCGAGTTGCTTAAACTTGTGTATAAGTTGTGGATAAGTAGGGGATAAGCTACACTTGGTTGTGCTATACAACCGATCTATTAGCCTCACATTAACCGATTGTATCCCCTGTCGTGATGATGTATATAACCTGTGGATAACCACCCAATACCATTAGAAAGGCCGTTTTTGATGATTATTCACGACACTCTGAAACCATTTTGGGATCGTATCATCGACCGATTAAAATCCGAATTATCCAACCCTGGGTTTCAAACTTTTTTTAGTGGGGCATTTCCCGAGTCGATCGAAGGTAATATGCTCACCATTTGTGTACCCAATCAATTTGCCAAAGAGTGGATACATGATCACTGCGAATCACTCATCGCCCTTGCGTTGGAACAAGATGGCATTGAGCATCCGATTATCCAATATAAAATCCATGTGCCGTCGGCTGTTGCGGATAATGAACAACTGAGCATTTTTACACCGCCTCCTTTACAGGATGCATCGCCCCAGGGATTCGGGCGAAAATTTTCATTCGATGATTTTATAGTGGGGCATAACAATCGGTTTGCCTATGCGGCTTCAGAAGCGGTATCCAAAGCCCCTGCTAAAGCCTACAACCCATTGTTTATATATGGATCAGTGGGGCTAGGAAAAACCCATTTGCTGCATGCCATTGCCCATGATACCAAATTACGTCATCCCAAATTAAAGATTGAATTTTTGTCATCTGAAAAATTCACGAATGAATTAATCAATGCCATTCGAGATAAAAAAATTGATGCTTTTCGTGCCAAATACCGGCATGTTGACGTGCTCTTGGTCGATGATATTCAGTTTTTATCTGGAAAAGAACAAACCCAGGAAGAATTTTTCCATACCTTTAATGATTTGCACAGCAATGCCAAACAAATCGTGTTAACCTGCGACCGTCCCCCCAAAGAAATCCCCACATTAGAGTTACGATTAAGAACCCGGTTTGAATGGGGGCTCATTGCCGATATCCAACCCCCTGAATTTGAAACCCGCATTGCCATTTTACGCAAAAAAACCGAGCTATTTCACTTGTCTATTTCAGATGATATTTTGCATTACATTGCCACCCAAATCCCCACCAATGTTCGTGAAATGGAAGGCTGCCTTACCCGTATTTCGGCCTATGCATCATTAATCAATACCGATATTACGCTGGCAATGGCTTCCAACGTCATCAAAGATATGATTGGGGTTAAAAACGAAAAACCACTTACCATTCAGTATATCAAGCGAAAAATTGGGGACTATTTTAATGTATCCACCATGGATTTAATTTCTAAATCACGCACCCGAGATTTGGCGTATCCGCGTCAGATCGCCATGTATCTAGCCCGTGAATTAACCAATGCCTCACTTCCTAAAATAGGCGAACACTTTGGGAACAGAGACCATTCAACCGTGATGCATGCCTGCGATAAAGTCAAATCCATGATCGATTCAGACCCCGAAACACGCAGTATTATCAATGTACTCATCTCTAATATTAAGAATGATCAATAATTCCCCCTTTTTTGACTCTGTTTTTAATCGTCTTGATGACCCATTCAATCCAACGGCCATTAATGTGGATAACCTGTTGATAAGCCTGTCGATAACCAGTGGATGAATGGGGATAACAAAATGGTTTTCCACAATAGTCAACAACTTATTCTTTTTTCAACCCATTCTTTTTTTCTGTTAAGTCAATCAAAACCATTACTTATCCACATATCCACAGTCTTTATTAATACTATTTATTATATTTAAATTAATCATGAATACCCTTCCAATCACCTGACTGTCGTCTATCATCTTGTGGGGTTGTTGGTCACGTGTTGATGGTTGTTAATCGGGGGTTCAGTTGCTACATTGTGGCCATTCAGATGGGTCAGTGGGGACTTTGCTAAGGAGGAATGCCATGCATTTTGTTTGTTCGTTGGATTCATTGCGTAAAACCATCGCCATTGTTGAGCGTGCAATTTCAACGCGTACTAGCACCCCTATTTTGGACCATATTTTGGTGACGGTAACTGATACTGCCATTCATTTTCGTGCCACTGATTTGGATATTTCAATTGAAGCGGTTTTAGAGTCAGCCCACGTAGTGGCAACAGGATCGACTTTAATCCATGGAAAAACACTTAGTACGATTTTGGCCAAATGTGCGGCGGATCAAGTGGATATTCAGTTGGGTTCATCGGGTAAATTATCGATTGCGGCGGGTTCCACCCATTTCGAACTGTTAAGTGGGCCGGTAGCTGACTACCCTGACCCTATTTCGGCCACATATTTTTCTGAATTCACGTTATCAGCCGATGTGTTGGGCCACTTGATTCGTCAGACCATTTTTTCTGTTTCATTTGATGAAACCAAACAATTTTTGAACGGTGTACTAATCAAAAGTGAGGCTCAATCGATTACCTTTGTCTCCACTGATGGCTATCGCTTATCGATTCGTGAGGATGTACTGTCTGTGACAACCCCTTCGTTTTCGACGATTGTGACCTATCGTGGACTCAATGAACTGGGTAAAATTGTTTCGTCATTGGACCCCGTTTCTCCGATTTTGTTTCAGGTGGGTGAGGCACACATTCAAGTGAAAGGGGCGCATTTTACCCTTACTTCTCGTATTATTAAGGCCCAATTTCCTGATTTTCGTCAGGTGATTCCGGCCCATTCTCATTTTCATTACACCCTCTCTCGGGGTGCGATGCTAACGGCATTGGAACGGGCCAGCATTATTGCGGCTGGCTCCAAACATATCATTCGGTTGTCCTTTGACTCTCATGAGATGGGAATCAAAGCCAGTGCCCCTTCCTTGGGTCAGTTTCGTGAGTCATTACCCGTGACCTGTGTATCCGGTGAGGGGGGGGCTACCATGTCGTTTAATGTGAAGTTAATCCTGGATGGCTTGCGTCATGTGGAATCGGATGATATTCACATTTTGTTTAATCAAGGTGTATCACCTTGTATCATTCGTCCAGCTCATTCCGATCACTTTACCTATGTGGTCATGCCCATTCGAACCTCCGATATTCCGGTTGATTAAGTTCTCATCTGATGATTCATCGGGTGTGGGTGAGTGGGTTTCGTAACCTCCAAGAACAATTGGTTGACCTGGCACCTCTTACCCGTATCTCGGGTTTGAATAACCATGGTAAAACCAATTTCTTAGATGCCATTCATTTTGGTTTGACGGGTAAAACGGTTCGTTCGACTTCATCTGATGAGGTTGTGTCATTGGGGGGAATGTTGGCCAAGGTTGGGATGAGTTTGTCATTGGCTGGCCAAACGGCCTCTTTTTATCGCATGGTGTTGCCCCATCAAAAACCCACTTTGGAATGGTCTGATCGCTCGGCGATTGTTGACTTGTCGTCTTTTGGTTGTGCGTATTGGTCGGATGAATTGATTCGGTTGTTTCAAGAAAGCCCCGATGCGAGGCGTGTGGCCATCGATCGTTTTTCGTCCATTTTAAACCCCGGTTATGCAAAGGTACTCACCCAGTATCGATTGGCCCTTAAACGGCGTAATGAGGCCCTTAAAGCAAAAAACATTACTTTTATCGAGTCGATTACTTCCCATTTTATTTCCCTTGCTGAATCGGTGGTTACCATTCGGGTATCGGTGTGTGACTGGGTGTCCCATGCCCTCACCCAGTGGGCGTCATCGGTTGAGGGATTTCCTCTGACGCGTTGGTCTTTTGTTTACTCTCCCAAACGGGTCACATTGGATGGGTATGCGGCTCATTTAAGACGGTTGTTATCCGATCGCTTATCGTTGGAGATGGCAATTGGTTATACGACCCATGGCCCCCATTGTGACGATGTGAGTGTCATCGATACCCTGTCATCGTCCCCATTGTTAACCCATTTTTCTCGCGGTATTAACCGCTGTGTGGCGATTGCATGTGAATCATTGCTATGGGAATTGAAAGGAGGTGGGGGAGTGGCCTTGTTGGATGATTCGTTTTCAGAATTGGCCATTGACTTGCGTCGCTCGATGCTATCTAAAGTATGTCCCCTTTTTTCTCAGGTATTGTTTGTTTCAACCCTTTCTGAGGACCATCAATTGATTCCGTTTGATACCACCTTAACGGTTCATCAAGGGGGCGTTTGTGCGCTTACTTCGTAACATCATGGGGGATGACCGATGGCTTAAACCCCTTCATCATCAGACCGCTATCATGCGTCAAATACAATTGCATTGGTCGGATGTGATGGGGGCCCTTTCAACCCACTTTACTGCCGATTATATCTATAAAACCGATCTGGTCATTACCGCTTGTAATCCTGTATGGGCGGCAGAAATTCGGTATTTTACCCCCATGATTGTGTCCAAGTTGCAGGCCTTTGATCCGACTATTACTGGGTTACGGGTTAGGATGGCATCCCCACCCCGTGATGCGTTGTCAGTTGACTCAGGACAACGGGTAACCAATGGGTCCTTGTTGGATGTGATTCGACAGGATATTGAATTTAAATTAGCCAATGGGTTTACTTGGTGTAGGGTGTGCCAGGCGGTATTAACCAAGGAAGAATCGTGTGTTTTTTGTCGTTGTTCAGGTTATTCATCGTTTGGTATGGTTGAGTCGTCACGGGATGGTGGCTGATTGGCACCCAATTGCTTGTACCTCTGATCGAATCTTGGTCTTTTTTAATTATGATTCGGGTGTTACATTGCTACATGAAGTCAATGATGCTCCTCGATGGGCAATGGATGGTTATCAGGTTAAGGAGGTGATTCTTTTGGGTAGTTTGATTAAAAAAAGACGCAAGAAAATGAGAAAACACAAGTATAAAAAGTATGGTCGTAAAATGAAATCCCGTCGATAGATAGATTTATGTTTATTCGTACCCATTCAAGGGAATACCCCATTATCACAGGTTGATAAGGGGGAATGATCTTGGGGGTATTTCATTCGGTTGATCGCATACGGCATGATGCATTTCGATTATTGGGTCAGGGTGTTACCCTGTTGCTGTCTGCCCGTCCTGGTCAGTTTCATCATTTAACCATTCGGCGATTATCGGGTGCGTCTCGTTACGCATTGGGTTTGCGTGTGGCAGGTTCATTGCGTCAAATTGAGTTGGATTTAAGTTCCCAGGTGATGTTTGAAAATGGGCGTGAGGTACCGGTTCGGTATTATCCGGCCATTTTAGACGGGTTGTCATCTGCGTTGTCATCTGACGCATCGTTATTTTAATTTTTTTGGGGGGGAAAATAATGACATGGATTGAACCGTTGGCCCATCGCCATCTGGATTGTTTGCCTTTGGATTCTGCGTTGTCTCCATCTCGGATGGCAACATTAAAAGCCTCGCTCCGCCGGTTTGCTGCATTCATTCGGTCTCAGAACATCACCTCTGGGCACGATTCCCCCCCGTCAACCCAATTAAAACACTGCCTACAATTGATTCAAATGGGTCGACCGATGATACCCCACGAGCAACGTTTATTGGATGCCATCGTGAGCTTGCACCGTCCACCCACCCATGGGTATGATTCGATGCCCATTTTATCGTCCCCCAATTCGTTTTCTCATACGGTTGGACCGTCACCTTCTTCGGTCTGGATCGGATCGCCTGAGTTACATACCCATCAATCCGAGATGATGGTGGATTATACCAGTTGGGATGAAATGGACTATGAGGGGGATGAAATGGCCACCACCCATCGGTTGATTCGTGGTTTTTATCGGTTTTTACGCCATCATGTCCCACCCAAAGACCCTGTCGAAATGGCTATTTTCTTTGTGATGGAGTATCACTTTATCTTTGATTTATCGGTTAAAATGGTTGGTATAACAAAAAAAATGAAACAAGTGGGAAGCCTGATATATGAGCTGGAACGCGAGGTTCAATGCCATGATTTAGGAGAGAATGGATTGAAAGGGGGTCTCCATCAGATTGTATCAAAGCTATCGGTATTGAATACCTTACCCATTCAGGATGCCATGTTAACCAATGAGGTATTGTTTCAGCGTATGATTGACCCCCAGGTCGCTGAGTTGATTCATGACATGATGGGGTCGTTGTCTCACGTGAAACAATTTTTAGGTGCCGCTAAGCATTGGATATCCGAGGTTATTCCCATTGTAGACCGTCGGGTTTAACTTAAAACGGTGTCAAACAGAGTTGTAACACGATGCGATGGGTTGTCTCGTTGGTTTTAATCAATGATGGATCAACCCCAGGGGTTGTGGCCTGTATCATTCTTTTTTAATACTTGCTTTTCATTCTATCGTTACGGTTCTTTCTACTATTATCTTCATTTTTTAATGGGGGTCACTTTTATATCGCTCATGGTTTCCCAATTGTTTATTTTGATGACGTGGGCTATGATTTTGACATGCCATGTATTATTTACTCTGTTGTGAACCAAAAAGGAGGGGTTGGAAAAACCACTACGGCCATTAATATGGCATCGTACATGAGTGAGTTTGGACATAAAGTCCTTCTGGTGGATTTGGATTCACAGGGTAATGCCACCTCTGGTATTGGAATGAAAGTGGATCAAATTAACAAAGGGGTGTATGACCTATTGGTTGGAACCGCCGGTGTGGAAGAAGTCTTGTGCCCCACCCCTTTTGATCAGTTGCATTTATTACCCAGTACCCGGGACCTGGCGGGGGCCGAGGTTGAAATGGTGTCGTTTGATTCACGTGAAACCATTTTGAAACAAGTGTTGGCCCCTCTTTGTCCTTTTTATGATTTTATTATTATTGATTGTCCGCCGTCATTGGGTCTGCTGACACTGAATGCATTGGTCGCCACTCATCGCACGTTGATTCCGGTCCAATGTGAATATTTTGCGTTGGAGGGTATTGCCGGGTTGTTAAATACCCTTACCATTGTGAAGGATACCTTTAATCCGGACTTGGAAATCGCAGGTATTTTGCTGACGATGTATGACAAGCGAACCGCCTTGAATCGTCAGGTGGCGGAAAATGTTCGTCGGTTTTTCAAAGACTTGATTTTTGAAACCATCATTCCACGCAATGTTCGGTTATCGGAGGCACCCAGTCACGGGTTGCCGATATCTTTGTATAAAAGAAATTCTCGGGGTGCCATAGCGTACCTTAATTTTGCACGGGAGGTTTGTCGTCGTGTCTAAAGATAATCCACGGTTGGGTAAGGGACTCGAGGCCTTGATTCCTCGGTCATTGTTTTCATCGGGTCGAACCATTGTGTCTATCCCGATTGGCTTGATTGTACCCAATCGGTTTCAGCCCAGAAAAACATTTTCGGAAGAATCCATGCGGAGTTTGGTGGCATCGATTAAGACGTATGGTCTTAACCAACCCATTTTGGTACGCAAACAGCACGATCAGTATGAACTCATTGCTGGTGAGCGTCGCTATCGGGCCTGTGTGGAGGCGGGGCTTGAAACCATTAGTGCGATTGTTAAAAACGCCACGGATCAAGAATCGTTGCAGTTGGCATTGATTGAGAATTTGGAGCGGCATGACTTGAATCCGATGGAGATTGCATGGGGGTATCAACGTCTGATTGATGAGTTTTCGTTTACCCACCAGATGATCAGTGAATTTTTTTGTAAAAGTCGCAGTGCGGTATCGAATACCCTTCGTCTGTTAAATCTTCCGGCGTTGGTGCAAAAAATGGTGGAGAAGGGTGATATTAGCGAGGGTCATGCCCGCAGTTTATTGGCCTTGGCAACGGATGAAGACATGGTATTTTTGGCTGAAAAAATCAAGGCCGAATCGTTAAACGTGCGTCAAATTGAGTCGGTGGTTTCTGACTTAAAGAAAAAGCCCCACCCCACCCAATCCCCCATCCAACTGCCATTGTTTGAAACGCTTGAGCGAGAATTGGGGCAGAAATTTAACTCCAAGGTGTCGATATCCGGTGGTGAAAACCGTGGTAAAATCACGTTCCATTACCAATCCAGTGCCCATTTGGAAGCATTGCTTACCATTTTATCCAAAATGGGGTGATCCATTAAGACATCTGTTTTGGCGGTTGACGTCGGATGTTGTGTTCTGAATCGTCGGGTTGTGGTGTTCGTACACGTTGGGGCCAACCTGAGTTGGGTTTGAGTTGAGTGATTGACTCATTCTTATAGGAATTCGGCTTGTCATCCATCAATTGATTTGATAATATTATCAGTCATTCTTTCCTTTTTTTATCATCCTTTATACAGCCACTTGACCTGATATGGCTGAGAACGGTGTCTATGCTTGTTTTAAGTCAATCTACACCTGCTGGACCTGCTGGACCTGCTGGACCTGCTGGACCTGCTGTAGCTTCACTCTCTGCCACTGTTAATTCCGGATTAACCGCAATGGATCCTCAGAAGCCGGCACCGACTCCGGTGTCATGGGTCCGTCGCAAGCAGATCGAAGAGATGGTCAATAGGGTGCTAAGCCATCAATACTGTGGGGAAATACGCGGTTTGACGGAATCCGAGCAAGCGGTGGCGGTGGTATTTGCATTCGCGAGGCATTGCCGCCCGTGCTATGTTCAACCCGTTAGTAGCCTATTAAATGTCTTAAATAATCCCGTTATGTGGGACTTGTATCATTTTTTGACTGGTCCTTCATCCGATCATGGGCGTCAATCTGCTTGGTCTTCCTTGTCTCAGGCATTTCAATCTCGATATGGGAATAAAGGCCACGCCAGTATTCGGGATTGGTTGGTTGGGCATGTGTGGATGAATGTGGCGTATTATTTTAACGACGATGGACAAGAATTTGTGGCAAAGAAGATTTATGATGAATTGAAATGCTTACAATCCGGGGATCGTAATTATTGCACCTACAAGACGCACAATGTTAACTCTAATGGTGTGTCTGATCATCAAACCCATATTTTTTTTGGTTCAACCCATGTGATGTATAGCGGGGATCATAGCCGATTGGGATGCGGTTCAGCCGGTTCGATTCGAGCTGGTGTGGTGGTGCATTCTGAGGACACGGGTTCGAATCAGATGGGGGCTGAGGTTGCCCTTAAATCCGTAGAGTTGGGTGGTGGCACTCGATTGGGGAAATTTGCAAGAGAAAAGGATATTAGTCCATCTACTTATAAAGCATTGCTCATGGAGTGGTCAGCCCATTATATGCCGCATGCCCACGTGGTGCGTATGGATGATTTGTTTCTTTATAGGAAAGAAGTCAAAGGGCGTTCCGTCGATAAAGCCAAGTTATTGTTGCCACGTTGTCATGATGTGGGGTACCAGAATGATCTTACACAAAGCAGAAAATGGTATCTGCACGAGATAAAGGGGGTATTGCAAGCGGTGAAGCAGCTGCATCTCTCTGGCTGGGCACATGGGGATATTAAGTTTGGTAATATGTTGCGTCATACCCAAGAAAATGGGGACAATCGATTGGTACTTTCTGATTTTGATTTCATGACCCCATTATTCAGCCCATCCAAATCTTCTACGTTTCTCTCGCCTTTGATTCAATTGAATGATGGAACGGCCGAGCAATTGGATGTTTTTCAGTTGGCTTTGGTACTGGCTCAGATTGTGAGCCCCCAATTCGATATTAGGCGTTTTGTGAACAACGCTGTTAAAATGACCCCTGAGGACTATCGCTGTTTTCTTGATCATTTAGATCTCGACTTGTTGTTTTTGAAACCGGCTTTGTCGGTTTGTAGCGCATCTCCTTATACCATTGACCGCCTCATTCAGGACTTTAACCATTGGTGTGCCACGCAAGAACCAGCGGTTGTTCAACAAGTATTACCGTCTACCTCGTCTGGCTCTCCTACGGCTTGTTCAAATGCATCAACTGTTTCTTTTCCCCCACTTTGGGATCCCGATCCTGGTACGCCTTCTCCTGTTAAAAGTAATGTAGGAAGTCAGGTACTTTCACCTTGGGACCCTACTCAGGTTTATCCCCCTCCGGCTCCGGTTTATCCCCCTCCGGCTCCGGTTTATTCTGTTCCGGCTCAGGTTTATCCCCCTCAGGCTCCGGTTTATCACCCTCAGGCTCCGGTTTATCCCCCTCCGGCTCGGGTTTATCCCCCTCCGGCTCGGGTTTATCCCCCTCAGGCTCGGGTTTATCCCCCTCAGGCTCAGGTTTATTCTGTTCCGGTTCAGTTTTCTGGGGTTCCGGCTTATCCCCCTCCGGCTCAATCTTATGGGGTCTCGCTTTACCCTCAAGCTCAGATTTGTTCTGCTCCGGTTTGTTCCCTTCCGCTTTGGATTCGTTGATCACCATGCATCCGGTTCACCCACCCCTTGCCCCGTTAGAGGCCCCGCCTTTGGGACCGCTTAGTGTGCCGTGTGAGTGTGGGGGTATGTGTGGGCATGGGTTGGGCATGCTCCAGCCAGCCCAGCCACTAGCGTTCCATGAGGGCCTAGACTATCTACACGGGTGGTTGCCTCCCATCTTAACGACCCAGGGTTGGGTTGGGGTCGTGGGGTCCGATACCCGCCCTGTTCCTGGTACCGTCCAGTATGAACAGCTATGGTGGCAG
>Ga0192647_101521_pt1 | contig 15120 bp, 14 predicted proteins | sample LauGreFa1BDMLBSN_2_FD_133046 | JGI IMG/M metagenome (GOLD analysis project Ga0192647, IMG submission 133046) | Freshwater lake microbial communities from Lake Michigan, USA - Fa13.BD.MLB.SN - reassembly | ecosystem: Environmental > Aquatic > Freshwater > Lake | place: Lake Michigan, USA...
TCATCTGCCCTGAGAGGTGAGTATACCTCCAGTACCTGGTTCAAAAATGCAGCCTGAGATTGATTTCCCCAAGGCGCAGTTTCATAAATTGAAGAATACCTGTTGATGGTTCCAATTCTATTGGCTATTTCAATACAGGCCTGATCAAGGTTCCTCTTTCTGTCACCAATATTACCACCTATCAATAAATAAACTTTGTTCATACAATCTATTCCCCCAAGGCGGTCAAAGTTCTTTAATTTTGTTTTCTAAATCAGATACGTTGAAAAATTTCTTCAAATCATTTTTTGCATCATTGCTGGCATTGATTGTATTCTTTGTCCTCATCTTTATATTGTTTTTCGGAATTGCAGGCAGTTTCATCGAAAGCAGCAAGCCAGAAGTTGGATCCACTGCAGTGCTGGTGATTGATTTGACCCAAGAGCTGAAGGAGCAGGTAGCGGATGATCCTTTACAGGGATTGACGGGAGATGAACAGAATCCGGATTTTCTGAGTTCACTGCAATTGATTGATCATGCAGCCTCCGATACTGCTATCAAAGGAATTTACCTGATTGCAAAAGGGAATGCCAATGGATATGCGAACTCGGATGAATTGCGCGCTGCACTCGTGAAATTTAAAAATACAGGAAAGTTTATTTATGCATACGGCGACTATATCACACAAAAAGCCTACGGACTCGTATCTGTTGCCGATAAAATTTATTGCCACCCCAAAGGAATGTTTGAATGGCAGGGCATGTCAGTTGAATATGTCTTTTTCAAAAATCTGATTGATAAACTTGAAATCAATCCTCAGATTTTCTACGCTGGAAAATTCAAAAGTGCAACTGAACCTTTCAGGACAACAGAAATGTCACCCGCAAATAAAATACAAACTTCTGTTTGGCTCAATGACATCTATGGGGATATGCTTAAGAAATCAGCCGATTCCAGAAAAAAATCAACCGACAGTTTAAAAGCATATGCGGATGATTACAGATTGATACGCCCTGATGATGCACTGAAATATGGATTGATTGATGGCGTCAAATACGACGATGAATTCAAGTCCATCCTAAAGTCCAAGTTAAAACTGAAAGAGGATGATAAAATCAATTTCATCACACTTGCAAAATATGCCAAAGCCACCACGCTGAATTCATCATACAACAAAGATAAAATTGCATTGGTGGTAGCAGATGGAGATATTGTGTATGGCAAGGGGAGCCCTGATCAAATTGGCTCGGATGACTACCTGACTTTGCTCAGAAAATTAAGACTGGATAAGTCGGTAAAGGCAATTGTATTGCGCATCAATTCACCCGGCGGAAGCAGTTTTGCCAGTGAGATCATTTGGCGAGAAATTGAGTTGAACAAAAAAGCGGGTAAAAAAGTCATTGTTTCAATGGGAAATGTTGCTGCAAGTGGTGGCTATTATATCGCATGCAATGCGGATAAGATTTTTGCTGAAACCAATACGATTACAGGATCGATTGGCGTTTTCTCCATCGTGCCTGACTTTTCAGGATTCTTTAAAAACAAGCTTGGCATTACATTTGATCGCGTCAGCACTTCGCCATATGCAGATGCGCCTTCAGTAACCAGACCAATGACGGAAGGTGAAAAACGCGTTATACAGCAAGAGGTAGATCATATCTACCAGGACTTTCTAGGCCGGGTAGCAGACGGAAGAAAAATGAAGATAGCAGATGTTGACAGCATTGCCCAAGGTAGGGTATGGACAGGCGCTCGTGCACTTGGCATTGGATTGGTCGATTCAATTGGCGGATTGCAAGATGCCATCAGGTATGCAGCAAAAAAAGCTGGACTCAAAGAATATAAATTGAAAAAATATCCTGAGCCAGAATCCGTGATTGAATACTTCATCAACCAGTATTCAAGAGAATTTAGCTCAAGTAAGCTGGAGGCTGAATTGGGAGCTGACAATTTCAAGTTGATGCAACGCATCAAACAAATCAAGTCAGAAACCGGTGAAGTAAAAGCTAGACTGCCATTTGAATTTTCAATTCACTAATTTCAAGTATGAAATACAATCAGTGGAAGGCCATGCTGGCTATTTCAAAAGCCAGTCTTACATCAATATTCAGGAGTCCTTCTGCTGTCATTTTCAGCTTTCTCTTTCCCATTATTTTCATTCTTGTTTTTGGCTTTCTCAGCTCCAGTTCTCCTGTCATCAAAGTTGTGTTTGACCCCGGTTCATCCAATAACAATGATTTGTACAGCAAACTGATTGATCATAAAAGTTTGAAGACCGTGGTTGTTGCCAAGGAAAAAGCGCTGGATGAGTTGTCCAGAGGACATATCACAGCAATCATCCGGATCACTGAGCTCACACAGCAGGAATATCCCAAATACAGCATTGATATCAACAGCTCCTCTGCAGCAGCAGATAAAATTGGACTCCTGCAGTCGATTGTTCAGCAGGCGATTGCCGAGCTGAATCAACAGTACTTGCCCAAACAACAGTATTATGCAACTGTAACCAAACAATTCATCCCCGGTAGAATGTATCGTACAATTGATTTCATCTTGCCTGGACAGCTTGGTTTCTCGCTCTTGAGTGCAGGGGTATTTGGTGTGGCATTTATATTTTTCAATCTGAGACAAACGTTGGTGCTCAAAAGATTTTTTGCAACACCGATCAAGCGAACCTACATTGTATTGGGCGAGGGATTGGGAAGAATTGTTTTTCAGATGATCACAGCAGTTGTCATTCTGCTCTTTGGACATTTTGTTTTCAATTTTACCTTGGTGAATGGCTGGGTTACTTTCCTGGAATTGATTGCATTGAGTCTCATTGGACTGATTATTTTCATGGGATTTGGTTTTGTGGTGAGTGGAGTGGCAAAAAGCGAGAGTACCATCCCTCCATTTGCCAACATCGTTACCCTCCCGCAATTTTTATTGGCAGGAACTTTTTTTCCCGTAGAAAATTTCCCAACATGGTTGCAGCCCTTGTGCAATCTGCTTCCTTTGACACATTTGAATCAGGCCATGCGAAATGTTGCATTCGAAGGTGCGCATTTGTATGATTGTATTCCCCAGCTGCAGATGTTGCTTATTTGGGGTATTGTAGTTTATGCAATTGCAATCAAAGTATTCAAGTGGGAGTAATCACTTATCCTTGATAAAGGCGAAGATTTCTTTTGATGCCCTCAAATCCACTTCTTTTCAGCGGAGAATGTTTAAAAATCTTTTTGAATGATTCTTCATTTATATCCAGCCAATCTTCGATATTGAATTGCATTATTTCTTTGAAAGGCTCAAGTTCTTGGTGCTGGTGTGGTTTAGAGAAACGGTTCCAGGGACAAACATCCTGACAGATATCGCATCCAAAAATCCAATTTTCACTCTTTGATTTTAAGTCCTCCGGAAGGTCTTTTGATTTCAATTCAATCGTGAAATATGAGATGCATTTGCTTGCATCAACGGTTTTGTCAATCAATATGGCATCTGTAGGGCATGCATCTACACATCTGCTGCATGTGCCACAGTGATCTGTTGTATGAGGAACATCAGGTTCAAGTTCAAGATCCGTAATGAGTGTAGCAATAAAAAAGAAAGATCCCATTTTTTTATTGATCAGGTTTCCATTTTTCCCAATCCATCCCAGTCCACTTCGTTGTGCCCACGATCTCTCCAGGACAGGTGCGGAATCAACAAATCCTCTTCCTTCAACATGTCCCATTTTCTCTCTAACGGATTGCAGAAATAATTGAAGTTTTTTTCTAATGACCAGATGATAATCCTCTCCATATGCATATTTGGCAATCTTGGGTATTCCTATTTGCTGGGTTTCCTCCGGAAAATAATTGTAAAGAACTGTGATGACTGTTTTTGCGCCTGGAACCAATTTTGTTGGATCGACTCTCAGATCAAAATGATTTTCCATGTAATGCATTTCACCATGGTATCCTTTTTGCAGCCAACGTTCTAATCTTCTTGCATCATCATCCAACGGAACTGCTTTTGCAATGCCGCATTGATCAAAACCATGCGCCTGGGCAATTTCTTTAACAAGGATTGATTTTTCTTTTGCTTGTATCATGAACCTTTATCACTCAAAACTTTCTGAAATGAGTTGTCTTAACTGATTGATCAACTGAAGACGTTGATTGTTCTGCAATTCACTTGATACAATAACTGCGAAATAATTTCTTTTCAGATCCAACCATGCTGTTGCACCAGTTGGACCAAATGCTGCATATATATTTCCCTTTCCATCATCGTTGATTTCATCAACCCAGCTCCCCATGGCATACTTACTTCCGTTGGAGCCATCTGGACTGTATCTTACTCTTTGATCAGGGTAGTGCATGGTCAGCAAAGTATTGATGGCATTTTCCGATAGTACTCTCTTTCCCATGAACATTCCCTTGTTGACAAACATTTGCATGAAATTCAAATAATCAAATGCAGAGCAGGATGCACCTGATGTGGGATTAGGGGCATTGCCATCCTCGTTGAAGAAAGAAGCAGTTCTCATGCCCAATGGTCTGAATATTCTTTCTGCTGCCAATCGATCAAATGATTTTTTGCTGATTACTTCCAATACTCTTCCCAAAATATTGAGTCCAACACTGCTGTAGGAGAAGGCATCACCCGGATTGTCAACTATCAATTTTTTTGTCGCATAAAATGCAGCTTCCTCTTCGAGTGTCAAAAATTTATTTTTGGTGGCAGCCTTCGCAATGCCGGATACATCTGCATCAAGTCCGGTTGTTTGGGTAAGACAATGTTTCACAGTAATATAGCCTTTCATGTTTTTTTTGAAATCAGGCAGGTATTTGGCAATCGGATCATCCAGACTCAATTTATTCTGATCGACAAAGGTCATAACCAAGGCAGCACTGATCCAGGTACTTGCATGTCCAATCGGAGTAGGAATCTTTAATTTGAGTTCATCTGTCTCAGCCAGAAAAATATTTTTTCCTCCTTTTTGAACAACGACGGTATATTGTTTACCCAGGTTTTTACCATTGCTTTTTATGATGGTTTGCAGATTATTGAAGTCCTGTGATTGAATACTCTGCAGAAATAGCATGAAAATCAGAACCAGGCTGCATTTGCGACATGTTATTTTACTATTCGCTGACATATTTTCCTGTTTTATGAATTGGTGAATGATTTGCGCCAATTGTAGAAACTATTTGATATGAATTTAAGCAACTTTACCATACAGGCCTCCGAAATTGTTCAGTCGGCCCAACAGTCAGCCTTCAATGCTGGGAATCCATCCATTGAGGCAGAACATGTGTTAAAGGCATTGCTGGAGCAAAAAAATTCACCTGTTGAATATTTACTCAAAAAGAACAATGTTTCCATCCAGGTATTGAATGGAAAATTGGACGAGGCGATCAAGAAATTTCCAACAACTTCAGGAGAGCCAGCTCAATCACTCAGCAGAGATGCGAATACAGTTTTTTTAAAAGCCGGTTCTTTGTTGAACAAGTTCAATGATGAATTCATTACGCCTGAGCATTTATTATTGGCGATGGTCGCAGGGAATGATGCAACAGCCAGGATGCTCAAGGAAGCTGGGCTAACTGAAAATGGATTGATTCTTTCCATCAAAGAATTGAGAAAAGGGGAGTCTATAAAAAGCCAGACCCAGGAAACGCAGTTCAATGCACTCAACAAATATGCAAAGAATCTGATCGAAATGGCCAGGCAGGGAAAGCTGGATCCTGTCATTGGCAGGGATGAAGAAATCCGCCGAACCCTTCACATCCTTACAAGAAGGTCTAAGAACAATCCCATTCTTGTAGGTGAGCCTGGAGTAGGAAAGACTGCCATTGCTGAAGGGTTGGCCATGCGTATTGTAAATGGGGATGTACCGGAGAATTTAAAGAACAAGCTCATCTATGCACTTGATATGGGGCTGCTCATTGCCGGTGCTAAGTACAAAGGTGAATTCGAAGAGCGTTTGAAAGGGGTTGTCAAGGAGGTTTCAAACAGCGATGGTGAAATCATCCTCTTCATTGATGAAATCCATACACTGGTGGGTGCAGGTGGAGGAGAAGGTGCAATGGATGCTGCCAATATTTTAAAACCTGCACTTGCAAGAGGTGAATTAAGAGCCATCGGGGCAACTACGCTCAATGAGTATCAAAAATATTTTGAAAAGGACAAGGCCCTGGAGAGAAGGTTTCAAAAGGTGATGATTGAGGAGCCAGGAGTGGAAGATGCTATTTCCATTCTCCGTGGACTCAAAGACAGATATGAAACACATCATCATGTTCGCATCAAAGACGAAGCCATCATTGCTGCTGTTGAACTTTCTCAGCGTTACATCACAGATCGGTTCCTTCCAGACAAGGCAATTGATCTCATAGATGAAAGTGCGGCAAAACTGAGACTTGAAATGAACTCTATGCCTGAGGAGTTGGATAAACTCGAACGTCAGATCAGACAGCTTGAGATTGAAAGAGAGGCGATCAAGCGCGAGGACGATGAGTTGAAATTAAAAGAGCTCAATACGGAAATTGCCAATCTTGCTGTAGAGAGAGATACCTTGAAGTCCAAGTGGAAAGAGGAAAAAGAACTTGTTGAAAAAGTTCAATCCGCTAAATCAGAAATCGAGGGTTTAAAATTGAAAGCAGAGCAAGCAGAGCGGGAGGGCGACTATGGAACCGTCGCAGAAATTCGCTATGGAAAAATCAAGCAGAAAGAAACAGCAATTGCTGAATTGAGTGAGGAGCTTTCCAAAACCAGTGAAAAAAGATTGTTGAAGGAAGAGGTGGATGCTGAAGACATTGCCGAGAATGTTGCCAAGGCAACAGGAATTCCCATTTCAAAAATGTTGCAATCAGATAGAGAGAAATTGTTGCAGTTGGAAGATCATTTGCACGAGCGTGTAGTTGGACAGGAAGAAGCCATTACTGCAGTTGCAGATGCGATCAGAAGAAGTCGTGCCGGATTGCAGGATCCCAAAAAACCCATTGGCTCATTTATATTTCTTGGCACAACAGGTGTTGGAAAAACAGAATTGGCAAAGGCCCTTGCAGCTTATCTTTTTGATGATGAGCGTATGATGACGCGCATTGACATGAGTGAATACCAGGAGAAGCATACAGTTTCAAGACTTGTAGGTGCTCCTCCAGGCTATGTGGGATATGATGAAGGTGGACAATTGACAGAGGCAGTTCGAAGGAAACCTTACTGTGTTGTTTTGCTCGATGAAATTGAAAAAGCGCATCCGGATGTATGGAATGTTCTGTTGCAGGTATTGGATGACGGAAGACTTACAGACAACAAGGGCAGGTTGGTCAATTTTAAAAACACCATTATCATCATGACGAGTAACATGGGCAGTCACCTTATCCAGGAAGCATTTGAGAATGTTGGTGAAAAAGATGTGGATGATGTTGCAGAAAAAGCAAAAGTCGAAGTGATGAATCTATTGAAGCAAACCATTCGACCTGAGTTCCTAAACAGGGTGGATGAAATCATCATGTTCCAACCTTTGAAAAAGAGGGAGCTTAAAAAAATCATTGAAATCCAGTTGCACATTATTCAAGAGATGGTGAAAGAGAACCAAATAGATCTTTCATACACTCCTTATGTCCTGGATTATCTTTCTGAGCATGGATTTGATCCTCAGTTTGGAGCAAGGCCATTGAAGAGGTTGATACAAAAGGAAATTGTCAATCAATTATCAAAGCGTATTCTTGCTGGAGATATTGATAAAACAAAACCTGTGATCATCGATGTATTCGATGGATTGGTGGTATTTAGAAACGAAAAGATGTAAATCGATTTTATTGGGTTGACTTTGTTATTTTTACGCAACAATGTTCAACATGAAAAACAATAAATCGAAGTCATTTTGCCTGTTTTTTGTATGGTCTGTTGTTGGATTTACAGTTTTTTCCTGTTCAAATGCACAATCAGATCCCCAAGCAGTTTCTGTTTCAACCAAAATCATCAAAGAAAAAGCTGCTTCGAAGTCACCTGTTGCAGTGAATGATACTGCTGCATACAGGAAAAAAATCAATGCCATGTTGAATGGAGACAGCTCCGATAAATGGAAGTTCAAAGGTGATTTTCCATTGGCAGGTGCATGGCTCCCACATCATAGAATCATCGCCTATTATGGCAATCTCTATTCTACCCGTATGGGAATATTGGGAGAACTTCCGAAACCTCAAATGTTTGCAAAGCTGAAGGGGGAGCTGGACATTTGGCGAAAGGCTGATCCATCTACACCTGTAAAGCCAGCTCTTCATTATATTGTTACAACAGCACAGGGTTCACCTGGAGCTGGCGGAAAATACAGGTTGCGCATGCCAAACAAAGAAATTGATAAGGTGATGGCAATGGCTGCTGAAATAGATGCTTTGGTCTTTTTAGACATCCAGGTTGGTCTCAGCAATTTGCGCGAAGAAATCCCGGTAATCGAAAAATACCTTCAATTGCCCAATGTGCATTTGGGAATAGATCCGGAGTTTTCCATGAAAGGAGGGCAGCGTCCTGGAACAGTTATTGGGACTTTTGACGCAGGAGATATCAATTACGCATCTCAATACTTAAAAGACCTCGTTCAAAAGTACAGTCTTCCTCCAAAGATGCTGGTCATTCATCGTTTTACACAGAACATGGTACGCGAATACAAATCCATCAAAAAACATCCTGAAGTCCAAATCATTGTAGATATGGATGGATGGGGTGCTCCTGCAAGAAAAATCAATACCTATAAACAGTTTGTTTATGCGGAACCGATTCAATTCACAGGATTTAAATTATTCTATAAAAATGATTTGAAGGAGCCTCCTCATCGCATGCTCACACCTTCCGAATTGCTGAAGCTCAAGCCAGTACCGATGTACATTCAATATCAGTAAATACAATTATTTCTTTCCTGTTAGCAGCATTCTTACTGCAAGAATAATCATTACGATGGCGAAAATTTTTTTGACTGTATCCTGAGGGAGGCTCAAAGAAAATTTACTTCCCAGATAACTGCCCAACAGGAATCCTGCAGCTATCAATCCAGCGTATTTGAAATCTACGTATCCTTTTTTATAGTAATTGATGACGCCCAATATTCCAACTGGAAACAGCATCATGGCCAGTGAAATTCCCTGTGCATTGTGCTGGGTGATTCCAAGCAGCAGTACAAGTGCTGGCACAATGATCACACCGCCTCCAATGCCCACCATTCCTCCTAAAAATCCAGCAGCAATTCCTATCAGGATTAGATACACTATTGTCTCCATTGAAATATCTTTCTTGAGTTCCATTTATTTTACCAACGCAATGCCTATTTTTACAAGTACAATTCCAAGCACCACCGATACAATGATGTATACGGCAGATTGCAGATTCCATCCATTTTTTAGCAGCTGGAGATTTTCCATGGCAAACGCAGAAAATGTAGTGAATCCCCCACAAAAACCAGTTGCCAACAACAGTATCAAGTTCGTTTGATCAGAGGTGTATTTCTCTGCAATGGCAACCACCAAGCCAATTGCAAAGCACCCCAACATATTTACCATGAAAGTTCCAAGTGGAAATGAGGCAGTGGATTGTTTTTGAATCAATGTACTCATCCAAAATCTGCATCCACCTCCAACCGCACTGCCAGCAACAACGAGGAAACTGTTATAGAGATTAATCATTTGCAGGCAGGTTTCCGGAAAATGTATAGCTGAAATCCACTTTCCATTTATTTTGTTCCTTGACAACTTTCAAATCTGCAGGCTTCATTGTGTGTGAATTAGAGAAATTGATGATGGAGGTGCTGTCATTCAATTTTTCAACACTGTTCACAATAATGGATGCTGATTTTAATTGGAGTCTCTCGTTTTTAGGCTGTTTTTTCATGTATTGTTTGTAACGCTCAAATATTTCCTTGTCCTCTTCGTTTTCACAAACGTACAAGGATGCTTTTTCAAAATCCCCGTCCAAAACTGCTCTGACAAACTCTCTTCCTGCATCCAGCGGATCCTCTGGATTTGAAAATCCCTCGGGTTCCTGGCAAGAAGCAAAAAGAAGGATTGCAGCAAAGCATATCAAACGATACATCTTATTGATCATTTTTATCTCTTTCTTTATCATATGCACGAATAATGGCTTTTACCAATCGATGTCGAACCACATCTTCCTCGTCTAATTCGATGTGTGCAATTCCGTCAATATTTTTAAGAATCCTGGTTGCCTTATCCAAACCGCTTTTCTGATTTTTTGGGAGATCAATTTGACTCAGGTCACCTGTAATAATGGCTTTTGCATTGGATCCAATACGTGTGAGAAACATTTTGATTTGAAGATCAGTGGTATTCTGCGCCTCATCTAATATGATGAATGCATGGTCGAGGGTTCTTCCACGCATGTAAGCCAAGGGTGCGATTTCGATGACTCTTGTGCTCATGTAATAACCCAACTTGTCAGCTGGAATCATATCATCCAAGGCATCATATAGGGGCCTTAAATAAGGATCGATTTTTTCCTTGAGATCTCCTGGTAGAAAACCCAAACTTTCGCCGGCTTCAACAGCTGGACGCGTGAGAATGATCTTTTTTACCATTTTATTTTTCAATGCACGGACGGCAAGTGCAACTGCTGTATATGTTTTACCAGTACCCGCTGGACCAATAGCGAAAATGATATCATTTTTTTCTGCCATTGCAACCATTTTTTTCTGGTTTTGTGTTCGGGCACGTACCGATTTACCATTGGGGCCAAACACGAGCACATCATTCGGATGCTTGTCAACAAAATTATCTATGCTCTCAGCATCGTCACCTCCGAGTATTTGTTCAAAATAATTGTGGCTCACATTTCCATTTCTCTCCAGATACTGAACGAGCATGTTAATTTTTTCTTTTGCCTGTTCAATTTGCTCGGGTGCGCCGCTCAATTTGAGTTGTGTTCCTCTGCTGAGGATTTTAAGAAGGGGAAATCTTTTTTTGAGGAGATCTAATTTGCCATTGTTTGCACCAAAAAATTCAATCGGATTTACAGAATCGAGGTTGATGATGGTTTCAGTCAATGTGTTGCATTTTAAGTGGTTAGTCAAAGATTACATGTTCAATATAAATTTAATCAATCTGTTGGGTATGTGCCCATACTAATTTATCAACACACTGTTAGTAAACTTGTTCTGTGAAATCGTCTGAAATCGAGTGATTAGAGGCTTTTTAACAATTTGATTGTGTCGGCAGGATTGTTAGAATTGAATACGGTATTTCCTGCAACAAGCACGTCAGCGCCTGCTTTCACCACATCTGAAGCATTGTCGACAGTGATGCCTCCATCCACTTCAATCAGGGTTTGTGCATTTGATTGTATAATCAAGTTTTTTAATCGTTCTATTTTATTCAATGTTGCATTGATAAATTGTTGTCCGCCAAATCCAGGGTTTACGGACATCACGCAGATCAGATCTGCAAAGCCAATGATCTCTTTCAATGACTCCAACGGTGTATGCGGATTGATCGCTATTCCAGCCTTCATACCCAATGTTTTAATTTGCTGAACATTGCGATGCAAGTGGTTGCATGCTTCCACATGCACAGTTAATATATCAGCTCCTGCATCTTTGAATGCCTGTGTAAATTTTTCAGGTTCTTCAATCATCAAATGAACATCACATACTTTTTGGGTAGCCTTTCTGACAGCTGCTATGACGGGTATTCCAAAACTGATATTGGGTACAAATCTTCCATCCATGACATCCAAATGCAGCCATTCTGCATCTGATTCATTGATCATGTTACATGCGTTTTCTAGATGAAGAAAATCAGCAGAAAGCAAAGATGGTGCAATGATTGCCATATTATTGTTTTATTCTTTTTAACGCCTCTTCAGCAGCCTCATAATTGGGATCTGATTGAAGGGTCCACTCATAAAACCTCACTGCCTCTTTATTTTTTTTCAACCCTTCGTATGATCTTCCAATCCAGTAATAAAGATCGGGATTATTTTTTGTCAAATTGAGTGCAATTTGAAGGGTTTCCAATGCTTCTTGAAAAGCACCCTGTTGATGAAGTAAAATTCCTTTTTCGATATAGGCGTCGTAATATGTATAATTCTCCTGAATGGTTGAGTCAAAGTATTGGGAAGCTTTTTTTAAGTCCTGTGTATTGGAATAATACAATCCCTTGATGAAAAATGCTTCTGCTCTTGTATTTTGATCGCTGGTTGCACTGATCAGTGAATCGCACAATACAATACATTGCTGATTTTTTTGATCTGCAAGTTGATAGAGTTGCTCAAAAGGGGACTGGCTGGCATTTGCATCTGCCAGGCTGTTTTCATTGGTTGAATTGTTTTGGGAGCAACCCAGGAGCAACATCAAACAAAAAGCAATAGGGGCTTGACCTTTACTAAAATCTCTGATCATGTGCAAAGCTACAAAATGTCTTTGTTTTATGAATATTCCATGACAGGAGTCCTGTGATGAATCTGTACATTTGCGCACAATTGAAATTGGGATATCATGAATAAGCGTTTCTTTTTTCTACTCGCAATCTCCATGACAACGTTGGTGCATGTTGCTATTTCGCAGGATTCGCTTCAATACGCGAATGAGCCGCATTTTAAAAACATACGTCAATTGACGTTTGGAGGCGACAATGCAGAGGCTTATTTCAGTTTTGATGGGAAATGGATCATTTATCAAAAAACAAATCTCAAAGAGGGCATTGCATGTGATCAGATTTTTATTGGTAAAGTTCCTACCAAAAAGGATGAGCAATTTATTCCTGTTCAGGTAAGCAATGGCATAGGAAGAACCACCTGTGGGGCTTTTTTAAAAGACGGTAAGCATGTTGTATATGCCTCCACACACTTGGGAAGCAGTGAATGCCCACCTGTGCCGGATCGTGCCAAGTATGGCAATAAGTACATTTGGCCACTGTATGACAGCTATGATATTTTTCTTTCTGACATCAAGGGGAATATCAAAAAAAATCTAACCAATCGTCCGGGTTATGATGCAGAGGCAACGATTTCACCTGATGGCAAGACCATGTTGTTTACATCAACCAGAGATGGTGACATTGATTTGTACACCATGCATTTAAAGTCAGGGAAAATTACGCGCATCACTTCTGAACTCGGATACGATGGAGGTGCATGGTTCAGTCCAGATGGAACAAAAATCATCTGGCGTGCATCCAGGCCAACTACTGTTGAAGAGATCAGGGAATACAAGGAGTTGTTGAAAGAAAATTTGGTTGCTCCGACCAAAATGGAAGTATGGATCGCCAATTCGGATGGTTCCAATGCAAAACAGGTTAGTCAACTTGGACAAGCAAACTGGGCACCTGCATATATGCCAGACAGCAAAACCATCATATTCGCTTCCAATCATGAATACAAGAGAGGGTTTCCTTTCAATCTTTATTTGATGAATGAGGATGGATCAGATTTACGCAAGATCAGCCGTGACAAAGGTTTTGACGCCTTTCCCATGTTCAGTATGGACGGCAAAAAAATTATATTTTGCTCCAACAGAAACAATGGTGGAACAAGAGATACCAATATTTTTATAGCAGATTGGGTGGATTGATTACTCCCATTCAATGGTGGCTGGAGGTTTGCTTGAGATATCATATACCACTCTGTTGATGCCTCTTACCCTGTTGATGATTTCATTGGATATTTTTCCAAGAAATTCATAGGGTAGATGTGCCCAGTCAGCCGTCATGCCATCTACTGATGTTACCGCTCTGAGTGCAACGGTGAATTCATATGTTCTTTCATCTCCCATAACACCAACCGACTTAACTGGAAGCAGAATGGCGCCGGCTTGCCAAACCTTGTCGTATAATTGATGTTCTTTGAGTCCATCGATGTAAATCTTATCAGCCTCCTGCAACAAGGCAACTTTCTCTGCAGTGATTTCACCAAGAATTCTAATAGCAAGTCCGGGTCCCGGGAATGGATGCCTGAACAACAATTCAGGGGGGATGCCCAATTCTAGTCCCACTTTTCTCACTTCATCCTTGAATAAAAATCGGAGAGGTTCTACGAGTGAAAGTTTCATGGTTTCTGGCAGTCCGCCTACATTGTGATGTGACTTGATCGTAACAGATGGCCCATGTACAGAAACACTTTCAATCACATCAGGATAAATGGTTCCCTGTCCAAGAAATGAGATGTCCTGCAATTGATGTGATTCTTGATCGAACACATCGATGAATGTTTTTCCGATTGCTTTTCTTTTTTCTTCGGGATTGGTCAATCCATTCAACGCATCATAAAATCGCTGTTTTGCATCAACGCCCTTTACATTGAGATCAAGTTGAGCATATGTTTGAATAACAGATTCAAACTCACCTTTTCTGAGTACGCCGTTGTCAACGAATATTCCGTAAAGATTTTTACCGATTGCTTTATGTATGAGTGTGGCTGCAACAGTAGAGTCAACTCCACCGCTCAAAGCCATTACAACTTTTTTATCACCAATCTGTTTTTTCAGTGCCTCTACCGTATCAGAAATAAAATGTGCAGGCGTCCAGTCACCCTTGCAGCCACAAATTTTATAGAGGAAGTTTTGAATGATTTGTTTGCCATAGGATGAGTGGTATACTTCAGGATGGAATTGGAGGCCGTAAATATCATGGCAACCAGGTTCATTCAATTGAAACGCTGCAACCGGAATAGAGTCTGTGATGGCACAAACTGTTGCCTGTTGTGGGAGGTCCAGGATGGAGTCACCGTGACTCATCCAAACCTGTGACTGGGAGGGAATTCCATCCAGCAGCGTATTGGATGAAGTAATATCCAATTGAGCCCTGCCGTATTCTCTTTTTTCAGATCTTTCAACCCTGCCTCCAAATTGTTTGGATGTCAGTTGTGCGCCATAGCAGATACCGAGTACATTTCTCTGTTTTGCAATTTCCTTGATGTTTACCTCAGGTGCTTTTGCATCATTTACAGAGAAAGGTGAACCTGATAGAATCACACCTTTCAAATCGTTGGTGTAGGCGATATTGTGATGATATGGAACAATTTCGCAATAAACATTGGCTTCTCTGATGGCTCGGGCGATCAGCTGTGTATATTGAGAGCCAAAATCAAGGATTAGAATTTTCTCGGTCATATGCGAAGGTAAAGATTTACGAGGGATGCCATAAACGAAAAAAGAACATCCGGGGATGTTCTTTT
>Ga0192647_101524_pt1 | contig 15107 bp, 13 predicted proteins | sample LauGreFa1BDMLBSN_2_FD_133046 | JGI IMG/M metagenome (GOLD analysis project Ga0192647, IMG submission 133046) | Freshwater lake microbial communities from Lake Michigan, USA - Fa13.BD.MLB.SN - reassembly | ecosystem: Environmental > Aquatic > Freshwater > Lake | place: Lake Michigan, USA...
TAGCATCGTATGCCAGCACCTTGCGGTCAGAGCGCCCGAGCGTGTCAGCAGTCTGCTCTTGTTCGGACCTTTATCGGCGCCTGTGGATGCCGCCCGGCAGGGGCTGCGGGCCCGCGCCGCCAAAGCGCGTGCCGAGGGCGTAGCCGGCATGCACGACATTGCGTTGCAAATGGTGCAGTCCGCCCTGTCCAGCGACACCCGGCAGCGTAATCCGCTTGCTGTCGCCTTTGTGAGAGACAGCCTGATGCGCGCTGACCCTGAGGCCTATGCGCGCACCTGCGAGGCCCTGGCCGATGCACAGTCGGCGGCAGTGGACCGCATTACCGCGCCCGTCCTGCTGATAACGGGTGATGAGGACGCCGTAGCGCCGCCGCAGGGGGTTCGCGTTCTCGCCGACCGGATGCATGGCAGCGCCAACGTGCGCACCGTCGTGCTGCCGCGCTGCGGTCACTGGACGCCCCTTGAGCGTGCTGAGGAATGTTCGCGCGAGGCGCTTGCGTTCCTCGCTTCGGTGGCCCGCATACCCCGGAACGCTGCTCGCGTGGCGGCGTTTCGGACGGAGATGACCCATGGCTGACGTACTTTTCACCAACGTGCGGATCTTCGATGGAGGAGGCGAGGCGCCATTTCAGGGCGATGTGCTGGTTCAGGGGAACCGCATCTCTCGAGTAGCCAGATCGGGCTACGGCTCGCGGCCCCCTTCCGTCGCCGGTGCACAGATGATCGACGGAGCGGGCGCCTTCCTGATGCCCGGCATGGTCGAGGCCCACACGCACTTCTCCTGGAACGATCAACCAAGCCTGGAATCCATCCAGCGAATGCCGCCCGAGGAACATATCCTCTGGTGCGCGCAGGTGGCCAGGCGCTACCTCGACATGGGCTGGACATCCTGTGTGGGCGCAGCCACAGCCAAGCCGCGGCTCGACGTGGTGATTCGAAACGCAATCAACGACGGCACCATCGTGGGCCCTCGCTACCTCGCGGCGAGCCAGGAGATCACCGTTCCGGGCGGCCTCGGCGACACCACCGCACCGCATCTGCCGCAAGCCGAATTCGCCTTCGGTGCGGTGGTAAGCGGGGCCGAGGAAATGCGTCGCTGTGTACGCATGTTCTGCAAGTATGGTGTGGATTCGCTCAAGATCAATCTGTCGGGAGAGTCCATCACCGGCATGCCCTCGGAAATGAGCCAGTTCACCGAGGAAGAGATTCGCGTCTGCGTCGAGGAAGCCAAGGCGTGGGGCAAGCGCGTCGCCGCGCACGCCCGGTCCACGTGGTCCATCAAGCAGTGCGTCAAGCAGGGTATCGAAGTGATCTACCACGCGAGTTTCGCCGATGAGGAAGCCCTGGATCTGCTTGAAGCGAACAAGTTCAACCACTTTGTCGCCCCCGGTCTGGCCTGGCTCATCAACACCTGTCACCACGCCAGCACGTGGGGTCTGACTCCGGAAGTCACGCGCAAGATGGGTTACCACCGTGAACTCGAGGCGGCCATTGAGAGCATGAAGGCTATGCGCCGGCGTGGCATCCGCATTTTGCCTGGGGGCGATTACGGCTTTGCCTGGACGCCGCATGGCACCAATGCAAAGGACCTCGAGTATTTCGTCAAGCTGATCGGCATGAGTCCGATGGAAGCCTTGCTGTCTGCCACCGCCTGGGGCGGACCGATGATGAAGATGGGTAAAGAGATCGGCTATATCCGTGAGGGGTGTCTGGCCGACATCCTGCTGATCGACGGTGACCCGCTTGCCGACATCACGGTGCTGCAGGACAAGGCGCGGATCCTGGCCGTCATGAAAGACGGCGAATTCCACCGCGCGCCGCCCGTGCGTCACACGCGCGCCAATCGCTGGGCTGCCTGAGAAGGGCCGGTGACATGAACGCAACCAGGGAAGTGTTATTCACCAACGTCCGGATTCTTGACGGAACCGGTCAGCAACAGCCCTACGGTGGCAGCGTGCGCGTGCGGGGCAAGCGCATCGTGCAGGTTGGGCGTAGCGCCGGCGGCGTAAGCGCGGGCGATGCACTGGTGGTCGATGCCGCGGGCGCCACGCTCATGCCAGGTATGACCGAGGCGCATACGCATTTTTCCTGGAACGACGCCGCGACGCTGGCTGGTATCCAGACCATGCCGCTCGAGGAACATGTTCTCTGGACGGCCAAGGTCGCCCGGAGGTATCTGGAGGCGGGCTTCACCTCCTGTCTCGGCGCGGCCTGCGCCAAACCGCGTCTTGATGTGGTGATCAGGAATGCGATCGACAGCGGTCAGATTCCCGGGCCCCGCTATCTTGCAGCAAGCCAGGAGATCACCGTGCCCGGTGGACTCGGTGACGAGATGCTGCCGCATCTGCCGTTCCCCGAGTTCAGTTTCGGCGTGGTTGTCAATGGCGCCGATGATCTGCGCCGCGTCACCCGCATGTTCCTGAAGTACGGCGTGGACACGCTGAAGCTGAACCTTTCTGGCGACAACTTCGTTCCTGGTGCCGATGCCAAGACCACCTGGATGACCGATGCCGAGGTGGCGGCCTGTGCCGAGGAAGTGCGCATGCGCGGCAAGCGTATCGTGGTCCATGCCCGATCGTGTGCAAGCGTGAAGCAGGCGCTGCGCCACGGTATCCGGCTCATCTACCACGCCAGCTTTACCGATACCGAGGCGCTGGACATGCTGGAGGCGGCGCGCGACGAGGTATTCGTGGCGCCGGGAATCAGCATCATTTATGCGCTGCTCAACGAGGCAGAGCCGTGGGGTGTGAGTCACGAGAAAGCAGTCGCGATGGGCTATGAGGAGGAGTGGGCTGCTGCCTGCGAGTCGCTCAAGGCCATGCACCGGCGGGGTGTTCGGGTTCTGCCCGGCGGCGACTATGGCTTTGCCTTCAATCCTCACTTGCAGAACGCACGTGATCTGGAACTGTTCGTCAAATACCTTGGCTTTACGCCGATGGAGGCGATCCGCTCCTGCACGCTCTACGGCGGACAGGTCATGCTGCGACCGCACGAACTCGGGCTGATCAAGGAAGGTTACCTCGCCGATCTGCTGCTGCTTGATGGTGATCCCCTTGCCAACCTGTCGATCCTGCGCGACCCCAAACGCATCCTGGCTGTCATGAAGGATGGGGAGTTCGCCAAGACGCCGCCCGTGGCAAAGGCCCGGACCTGGGAGCATGCGGCGTGAAGTGGGGTACGCGCGCCTGGGCTTGGCTGCTGATTGGCGGACCCATTACGCTTTTCTCGCTGTGGGCGATCGTGGACAACCCGCGGCTCTACTTCATCACGCTGCTCAACGGTCTCACGCTGGCCTCGCTCTATTTCATTGTTGCGAGCGGCTTTACGCTCGTCTTCGGATTGATGCGCAACGTGAATCTGGCGCACGGCTCGCTTTACCTGCTTGGTGGCTACGTGGGTTTCTTTGTCGCGGAAAAGACTGGCTGGTGGGTGCTCGCACTTGCCGCGGGTTTTCTCGCCGCCGCGCTGGCAGGGTTGCTGCTGCAGACGCTGATCCTGCGTCACATGCAAGGCCAGGATCTGCGGCAGACCATGGTCACCATCGGTCTGTCCATTGTGGTGGCCGACCTGTTGCTGTGGGCCTTCACCGCGCAGGTCCATCAGATGGACGCCCCCGAATGGCTTCAGGGTCCGATCAGGAACATTCCGCTGATCAAGGCCTATTCAGCGTACCGGCTGAGTCTGTTGGCAGCCGGGATCATCATCGGGGTGTTCCTCTGGTGGCTGCTCGCGCGCACCACAGTAGGAGCCATGATCCGGGCGGGCGTTGATGACCGGCAGATGCTGGCCGCATCGGGCGTGAACGTGAATCTGGTGTTCGCGGTCACCTTCATGCTCGGCGCCGGGCTCGCAGGTCTCGGCGGGGTTATCGGTGCGGTTGAATTGTCGATGGTGCCGGGAGAAGACACACGGTTACTGCTGGCCTCGCTGATCGTGGTGATCGTTGGCGGCATGGGGAGCGTGGTGGGGGCGGCCCTCGGGGCGGTGATTCTTGGCCTTGCCGAGACGTACGGTCTTGCGTATGCGCCGACCTACAGCGTGGTGTTCACCTTCGTGATCCTCATCCTCGTGCTGGCCTTCCGTCCGCGCGGCATTCTGGGTAAACCGGCATGAGCGCCGCGCAATGGCGTCGGGCGATGAACGGCGGGCTTCGCCATGCCGCCGGTTCCTCGGGTCAGCCACCCGTGCGTGTACAGGCGAGTGCAGTCGCGTCGGGCGCTGCGGCAGTCGATCCCTATGCAGACAGCGACGCGCCCCGCTGGTTGAAGTTTCTGTGGCGCACCCTCTCGGCGCGCCATGTGCTTACGTTTGGGCTGGCGCTGGTATTTCCCTTCGTGGCAACGCCGTTCTTCACCTTCCAGGTGGCCGCCCAGGCGCTCGTGCTGGGGCTCATTGCCCTGTCGCTTACTTTTCTGGGTGGCTATGGCGGCATCGTCTCGCTTGCGCAGATGTCGGTGGCAGGGATGGCGGGATACGCACTGGCGATTCTGGGGGCGAGCAGCACGCCCATCAGTCTTGACTGGCCCTGGTGGCTGGCTGTGATCTTTGCCGTCCTCATCGCCACCGTCTGCGCCACCGTCATCGGCTGGCTGTCGGTGCGTACCGAGGGCATCTACACCATCATGATCACGCTGGCATTCGGCGTTGCGTTCTACTACCTGGCCTTGCAGAACTACACCCTGTTCAACGGCTTTCAGGGATTTCAGAAGGTCTACCCACCCCACGTGCTGGGTGTGAACTGGCGTGATCCGCTGCCTTTTTACTTCCTCAGCCTGTTCTGGGCCATGGCTGGGTATTTCGCAGTCAAGTGGATCGTTCGCACGCCGTTCGGTGTGGCCCTGCAGGGCGTCCGCGACAACCCGCGACGCATGGCTGCGCTCGGCTTCAATGTCGTCGCGCATCGCGTGGCTGCCTACGCAGTGGCCGGTTTCATGGCCGCCATCGGCGGCGTACTGATGGTCTGGTACAACGGTCTGATCACCCCCGGCTCGGTCAATACTGGCTGGCAGATCAACATCCTGGTGATTGCCGTGCTCGGCGGGATGCGCCACCCCATTGGGGCTTTTCTCGGCGCCATCATTTTTGTCTTGTTGCAGACGTTTGCCATCGACCTTATCGACCGCGAACGATTCAACCTGGTGATTGGCGTGGTGTTCCTCGCCATCGTCCTGTTTTCCCCCGATGGACTGCTCGGACTGTGGGCGAAGCTTCGCCGTCGCTTCGGTTCGGACCCGTCCGTCACTTCCCCGTCGCATCGACAATGATTGAGGAGACAACCGTGAAAATGACGAAAAGGATCTGGATTCACTCGGTGGTTGGAGCGGCGACCGCTGCTGCCCTGACCAGCGTCGCCTGGGCACAGGGCGCGCCAGTCAAGATCGGCGTGCTCGCTACCCTGGAAGGCCCGTTCGCCGCAGGCGGGGCCGATGGCATGCGTGGCGCTGAACTGGCCATTCGCCAGCGGGGCGGCGTCGTGGCCGGCCGAAAGATCGAGATGGTCAGGGCCTCGTCCAATGCCAATCCCGATGTGGCCGTGAACGCGGTGCGCAAACTGGTTGAGCAGGACAAGGTCGACCTGGTGGTCGGTCCGCTGTCGGGCGGCGAAGGTATCGCGGTCAAGGACTATTCCAAGACGCAGCCCAACATGACCTTCATCAATGGTGGTTCGGGTGCGCAGGCCACCACCCTGCAAAATCCCAGCCCCAACTTCTTCCGCTTCAATACCGAAGGCGCGCAGTGGATGGTCGGTTTGGGCAAGGCCGCCGTGGATAAAGGTTACAAGCGGGTCATGGTGATCGCTGAAGATTACGCATTCCCGTACTCACAGGTTCAGGGATTCATGTCGGAGTTTTGCCGGCTTGGTGGCAAGGTGCCGGTGAAGGCCTGGGTACCGTTGGGAGGCAAGGACTACTCCTCGGTTATCGCGCGCATTCCCAAGGACGTGGACGCACTGCTGGTGGTGCTCGGCGGTGCCGATGCGGTCAACTTCCTGAATCAGTACGAGGCAGCGGGCGGTGACAAACCCATGATGGGCGGCTCCATCACGGTCAGCCAGGATGTGTTGAACTATCGCGGCAAACGACGTGATTCGCTGGTGGGTACCATTTCCGCCGGGCCCTACGCCGACAGCTTCGACGGTGCTGACTGGAAGGCCTTTGTGGCCGACTATCAGAAGAACTACCCCGTGTCTGCCGGTGGCTATCCGAGCCCGAGTCTGTTTGCCCTGGTGTACTACACCAACATGAAGGCTGCGCTTGATGCACTCGAGCAGGTCAAGGGCGACCTCTCCGGTGGCCAGGCCAAGTACCGCGAGGCCCTGTCCAAACTCGAATTGAAGATGCCCACCGGTACCGTGAAGCTTGATTCCAATCGCCAGGCGATCGGAACCACTTTCGTGACCGAAGTGGTCAAGGACAGCAAGGGCGACCTCACCACCCGCGTGCTGCGCAAGGTGGATAACGTCGATCAGATGCTGGGCATGAAGCGCGAGGAGTTTCAGATGGGTTCTCGCGACGTACCGGCCTGCCCTTGAACATGAAGGCAGTCCGCTGATACAGCCAGACGGTTCCTGGATGGCCTCTCTGTCGCAACTGCGCGTCTCCTCCCGCGCGCCAGCCATGGCTGGCGCTGCCGGGGGGCAGGCGCGCGCACCGCTTGCATCGTCCGATGCACTGGTACTGCAGGGTGTGACCCGAGCCTTCGGTGCACTGCGCGCCGTGGACGAAGTATCGTTTGCCGTGGCGGCGGGCCAGAAATATGCCGTCCTGGGTTCCAATGGCGCGGGCAAGACAACCTTGTTCAACGCCATTACTGGCGACTTCCCGCCCACCGCCGGGCGGATCGAATTCTTTGGCGAGGACATCACCGCATTGCCGCCCCACGAGCGCATTCGCAAGGGGTTGCGCCGCACCTATCAGTCCTCGCTTCTGTTTCGTGACCTGTCCATTCGTGACAACCTGTTCCTTGCTGTGCGGGGGGTTGCGAACGGTCGATTCAACATGTGGCGGCCGGGTGCCTCTCATCCGTCACGGATGGCTACCGAAGATCTGCTCGACCGTGTGCGCTTGTCTCATATCGCCAACGAGCCCGTAGCCAACCTGGCCCATGGGCAACAACGGCAGCTCGAGATCGGCATGGCACTGGCTGGCGCGCCGCGTCTGATCCTGTTTGATGAGCCTGCCGCCGGTCTGTCGCCGGCAGAGCGGCGCGAACTGGTGGCGTTGCTGACATCCCTTCCCGCTCATATGAGCTTTGTGATCATCGAACACGATCTTGATATCGCGCTGCGTGTTTCGCAACGCGTCACCGTGATGCATAACGGTCGAGTGCTGCGCCACGGTACGCCATCCGAGATCGAGGCCGACCCTCAGGTGCAGGCCCTTTACATGGGAGGTCGGCGCTGATGGCGTGGTTTCGTCTTGGCCGCGGCCGGGGCTCAGACCCCTCCCATGATCAAGGCCGCGCCCCGCGGTCGGGCGCCCGGCGCGTGCCCCTGCTGCAGATTGCCGGGCTCGATGTGTACTACGGTCGTGCCCATGCGCTGCAGGCAGTGAGCCTCGAACTGGATCGCGGCGTGCTCGGTATCGTGGGGCGTAACGGCATGGGAAAGACCACGCTCTGCAACGCCATCACGGGCCTCGTGCCGGCGAGCGGTAGCGTGAAGCTGAGCGGGGAAGAGATCCTGGGGCGCAGCCCGCACGAGATCACCCGTCGCGGCATCGCTTATGTTCCGCAGGGTCGCCGCGTGTGGCCGTCGCTGTCTGTCGAGGAGACCTTGAGGCTGGTTGCGTCTCATCGCCGCGACGTCGATCGTATCTATGCCATGTTCCCGCGGCTGGCAGAGCGCAAGGGCAATGGTGGCTCACAGCTGTCGGGCGGCGAGCAGCAGATGCTCGCGATCGGCCGCGCGCTGCTGCTTGAGCCGTGTCTGCTGGTCATGGACGAGCCCACAGAGGGGCTTGCGCCGGTGATCGTCGAGCAGGTGGCCCAGGCGTTGAGAGACCTGGCGGCCGAGGGCGATATTTCGGTGTTGTTGATCGAACAGAATCTGGGCGTGGCCACCAGCGTCGCCGATCGTATCGGCATCATGGTCAACGGTCGGATCGCGCAGGAAATGCCAGCCGTTGAACTGGCCGCCGACCGCGAACTTCAGGAGCGACTGCTTGGGGTCCGCTCGCACGATAGTGACGAGGTTGACGAAGCCGGCGCATCTTCGAGAGCCGGAACGGTCGACCCGCCCGAACAGGCGCATCTCGAATCGCGGGTTCTCACCGTAGTGCGGGCTCATGGCGACGCTTCGCCCAGCGTGACCGATCTGTCGCCACGAACGGTACGCGGATTCAACCGCTGGAACGCGGGCAGCCCCACGGTACCCGTTTTTGACCGGCCACTGGAAGTGGCGTCCGAGTCGGTGGCTGCCACCGATCACAGAACGGCCGGGGCTGCGCCGGTGGTGTTCGCGCCACCCGCAGCGGTCTTCGATTTCCCCGTGGCGGCAACCAGTGCCCGTGCAGCCTATGTTGCTGGCACCTTCGATACCAAGGCGCGCGAACTGTTCTACCTTCGCCAAAGCCTTGAGCGGCTGGGCTTGCGTGTGGTCACGGTAGACCTCTCCACCAGCGGGCGCACATCAACGGCCAGCGTGCACCCGCGCGAAGTGGCGCGCCACCATCCCAGGGGCGAAGCGGGCGTTTTCAGCGGTGATCGTGGCAGTGCGGTGGCCGCCATGACACTTGCCTTCGAGCGATTCATCCTCACCCGTCGAGACCTCGGGGGGCTCATCTCGGCGGGCGGCTCGGGCGGCACCACCCTGGCCACGGCCGCCATGCGCGCGCTGCCGGTGGGCGTACCCAAAGTCATGGTGTCGACCATGGCAAGTGGCGATACCCGGCCCTACGTTGGCCCGAGTGACATCTGCATGATGTACTCGGTGACCGATGTGCAAGGCCTGAACCGGATCAGCGAACGGGTGCTCGCCAACGCGGCGCATGCGCTGGCGGGCATGATCAGTCATCCAGTACCCACTGCGCAGGCGACCAAGCGCGCTCTCGGACTGACCATGTTTGGCGTCACCACCCCATGCGTACAGATGGTGACCAAGCAACTTGAGCAGGAATTCGACTGCCTTGTGTTTCATGCCACCGGAGTGGGTGGACAGTCTTTGGAGAAACTTGCCGACTCAGGCCTCCTTGAAGGCGTGATCGATGTATCCACCACCGAGATCGCCGACGAGATCGCCGGGGGCGTCCTTTCTGCCGGGCCGGGCCGACTCGATGTGTTCGCTCGGCATGAGTTGCCCTGGGTGGGCTCCTGCGGGGCGCTCGACATGGCCAATTTCGGTGCGTGGGAGAGTGTTCCCGAGCGATTTCGCAGCCGTCGCCTCTACCGGCACAACCCAACGGTCACGCTGATGCGTACCACGGTTGAGGAATGCCAGGCGGTGGGCGAGTTTTTGGTTGCCAAGATCAATGCGATGCGCGGTCCGGTGCGTTTCCTGATCCCCGAGGGGGGCGTGTCCGCCATTGATCAGCCCGGTCAGCCGTTTCATGATCCGCAAGCCAATCAGGTGCTGTTCGACACGATCGAGAAGGGTTTTCGCGGCGGGCCTTCGCGGCGCCTTGTGCGTTTGCCCCATCACATCAACGACGAGGCCTTCGCGCAGGCGCTGGTGGCGGCCTGGCGCGATATCGCGCCAGGCGCCGAAGCCCGGCGCGCCTGAGCCAGCATTCATCAGGAGAACACCAAGCATGCCCCGGGTTGCGAGAACCGAATTGCTCAAGCGTCTGCGCGCCAAGGTGGCCCGTGGCGAGCCCATCATAGGCGGAGGGGCTGGCACAGGGCTGTCGGCCAAGTGTGAGGAGGCCGGTGGTATCGATCTGATCGTCATCTACAACTCCGGGCGTTACCGCATGGCTGGCCGCGGCTCGCTCGCTGGCTTGCTGGCCTACGGCAATGCCAACGAGATCGTGTGCGACATGGCAAGGGAGGTGCTGCCCGTGGTTCGCCATACGCCCGTGCTGGCTGGGGTCAACGCCACCGACCCGTTCATGATCCCCGACCAGTTTTTGCGACGGCTGGTCGACCTGGGGTTTTCCGGCATTCAGAATTTTCCGACTGTCGGTCTCATTGATGGTACGTTTCGCGCCAATCTTGAGGAGACCGGCATGGGATATGGCCTCGAGGTCGACTTCATTGCCCGCGCCGCGAGTGCCGACATGCTTACCACGCCCTATGTGTTCAACGAGGACGAGGCCCGGGCGATGACCAAGGCCGGGGCCGATATCCTGGTGTGTCACATGGGTCTGACCACGGGCGGCGCAATCGGTGCGGAAACCGCGCTCAGTCTCGAGGACTGCATCGAACCGATCAACCGCTGGGCGGCTGCGGCGCGCAAGAAGCGACGCGAAGTGCTGGTGTTGTGTCATGGCGGGCCGATTGCTACGCCCGATGACGCCGGCTTCATCTTGCAGCACTGCCCGGGCTGCGACGGCTTCTACGGGGCAAGTTCCATGGAACGACTCCCCACCGAGGTGGCGCTCACTCAAACCACACAGGCCTTCGCCCGCATCAGGCGGGAGGCTTCGACCGCAAAAGCTGGCGTCAGGAAGTCAAGCAAAGGGAGAATCACATGAGCGGCGCTGAGTTCGGCAGTTTCATTCTTGGTCTGATCGTCGTCGCGATCGTCGTCGCCATTGCGGTCTGGCTGTTGCACTGGCTCTACCTGCGCAGTTCCAAAGAGCGGGCCTTTGTGCGTACCGGTCTGGGTGGCCAGAAGGTGGTGGTGGATGGCGGCGCTTTTGTCCTGCCCATCGTGCATGACGTTATCCCCGTGAACATGAACACCTTGAGGCTGGAGGTCAGCCGCGGGCGCGACAAGGCACTCATTACCAAGGACCGGATGCGGGTGGATGTGATTGCCGAGTTCTATGTGCGAGTGGCCGCGCAGGCCGACAGCGTGGCGGCGGCAGCACAAACCCTGGGTCTGCGCACCATGGAGCCCGAGCAGCTCAAGGAACTGGTAGAAGGCAAGTTCATCGATGCGCTTCGCACAGCAGCTGCCGAAATGACCATGGAAGAGTTGCACGAAAAGCGTGGCGCCTATGTACGCCGGGTTCGTGAGGCGGTGGCCGAGGATCTGACCAAGAACGGCCTTGAGCTTGAAGCAGCTTCGCTCACGCAGCTTGACCAGACCGCGATGGAGTTTTTCAATCCCAGCAACGCGTTTGACGCGGAGGGTCTCACCCGGCTGACCGAGCAGATCGAGCGGCGAAAGAAACAGCGTAACGACGTGGAGCAGGACACGCTGATCGCAATCCGCAACAAGAACCTGGAAGCGGAGAAGCTGTCGCTTACCATCGATCTGGAGTCCGAAAGCGCGCGCCTGCTCCAGCAACGCGAGGTGGAAATGGCCCGCGCACGCCAGCGTGCAGAGGTCACCGCCGAGCGGGCCCAGCGTGACCAGGATGCAGAGGGCGCGCAGATTGCGGCGCGCCAGGCCATCGAGGCTGCCCGCATTCGCAGCGAGCAGAGCATCGAGCAGGAACGGATCAGCAAGGAGCGCGAGATCCAGGCGGCTGAGATCGAACGCCGCAAGGCACTGGAACTGGCCGAGCAGCAGCGCGCAATTGCAGTGGCGCGCGAGAGCAAGGCCCAAAGCGAGGCTCAGGCTGAAGCCGAGGAGGCCCGTGCGCAGGCGGTGGCCGCAGAGGAGCGTGTGTTCACCGCGAGGGAAGTCGAGATGGCCCAGCGGAAGAAGGCGATTGATCTGATCGGCGCCCAGCAGACCGCCGAGCGTGAGACCCTTCAGGTTACCGCTGCCGCGGCGGCCGAGAGAGAGGCGAGCGGTGACCGTGGTGCCGCGATTCGCGCCCAGGCCGAAGCCGACGCCGATGCCGAGCGTATCCGAGCCATGGCGCAGCGCGTGCGTTCGGAGATGGAGGCCGAGTCCCTGCGCCTCATGAACGAGGCGCACAACGTTTTGTCGCCCGAGGCCCGGCTGTCGGCGCTACGACTGAAGCTGGTGGAGAAGGCGGAGGCGATCATTCGCGAGTCGGTCAAGCCGATGGAGCGCATCGAGGGCATCAAGATCCTGCATGTGGAGGGTCTGGCCGGGGGCGGCGGAGGGGGCGGCTCAGACAGCAGCGGCAGCGGTTTTGCCGACAGCGTGGTGAACTCGGCGCTGCGCTTCCGCGCGCAGGCGCCGATCGTGGATCAGTTGCTGCGCGAGATCGGTCTCGAGGGGGGGGACATCGGCCGCCTTGCGGCGGCCGCGGGCGGCACGACGGCACTTCCACCTGCCAATACGCCGGCGGGCGGTTGAAGGAGGGGGGAGGTGATTCGCGTCTACGTCTCAAGCGTTATTGAAGCCAGCGCCGACTCGGTGTGGGCCCGCATCCGTGATTTCAACGGGCTTCCCTCGTGGCACCCGATGATTGCCGATAGCCGTATCGAGAACCAGCAACCGTCGGATCGCGTCGGATGTGTTCGCCACTTTCATACGCGTGATGGCGGCATGATTCGAGAGCGCCTGCTGGCCTTGTCGGATTACGACTTCGCGTGCACTTACGAGATCGTGGAGAGTCCGATGGGCGTGGAGCACTATGTGGCCACGCTCAAGCTCACGCCGGTGACCGACGGCGATCGTTGTTTTGCCGAGTGGAGCGCCGAGTTTGATTGCGCCGAGGGCCGCGAGCGCGAACTCACCGACCTGATTGGCGGCGGCGTGTTCCAGGGCGGTTTCGACGCGTTGAAGCGACACTTCGCGCGTCGCTGAGCAGACGGGGGCTACGGGTGCTGCAGCGGGTTATTCGCTCCACTGTCATCGATGCGCCCGTCGAACGTGTCTGGGCGGTGCTTCGCGACTTCAACAGCCATGACCAATGGCACGATATCGTTGCGCAGAGCCGCATCGAGGCAGGGCAAGCGTCATCGCAAGTCGGGTGCGTGCGCGCCTTCACACTCAAAGATGGGCATTTCATCCGCGAGCAATTGTTGACGCTGGACGATGCGCAGCACAAGTTCACTTATTGCATCGTCGAAGCCACCGTGCCGCTCGAGCGCTATGTAAGCACGGTGACGCTCAAGCCCGTCACTGACGGGCGGCGCACCTTCTGGCACTGGGAGTCCACCTTCGCCAGCCCATCTGGGCGGGAAAACGAACTGCGCGACATGGTGGCAAAAGGGGTCTACGAGGCAGGATTCGAAAACCTGCGGCGGTATCTCGAACGGGGCGCAGATCTGAGGGCGCCAGGCAGCGCGCCGATGCCGGTGGCACTGCCGCAGCCCTGTCGACGCGTGATGCTGTCGGCTTACGGCGGGCCCGAGGTGCTGGTGGTGGGCGAGGGCGAGGTGCCGCCCCCAGGACCCGGACAACTGCGAATTCGCCAGCGGGCCATTGGCGTGAACTACTTTGATGTCTACCTGCGCCGCGGCTGGATGCCGTCGCTGCTGCCGTTGCCGGGCACGCCCGGCATGGAGGCGGCTGGAACGGTGATCGATGTGGGCGACGGCGTCACCGGGTTCATGAGTGGTGACAGGGTGGCTTACATGGCGCCGCAACCCGGCGCATACGCCAGCGTTCGGAATGTGGCTGCCGATCTCGTGTTAAGGCTTCCTGCCGCCGTGGACGACGAGGTGGCGGCTGCGTTACTGCTGAAGGGCGTGACGGCCGACTATCTGCTGCGGGACCTCGGGCGTGTGCAGCCTGGCGCCCGCTGGCTCGTACATGCGGCCGCGGGCGGTGTGGGCCTGGTGTTGTGTTCGTGGGCCCAGCGAATGGGGGCTCGGGTCGTGGGTACGGTTTCTAGCGAAGACAAGGCCCGGCTCGCGCGCGAGAATGGTTGTGAATACGTGATCGTCACCAGGGACTACCGTTTCGCCGAGGCTGTGCAACGGCATTTTGGCGATGGTGCCGATGTGATCGTTGACGGGCTGGGTGATGCTGCGCGGCAGGAAAACTTCAACGCCCTGGCGCCGTGCGGCCACTGGATCAGCCTGGGGCAGGCTACCGGCGCGCTTCAGCCGATCGATCCCGATCTGCTGGCCAGCAAATCGGCTACGTTCTCGCGTCCGGTGGCCTTTGCCTATGTGGCCACCCGGGCGCGTCTGGCCGAGCGAGCGCAGCGGGTATGGGACGGACTGGCCGATGGCAGCATCAAGAGGCCACCGATCGAGCGCTACAGTCTGGAGGCTGCAAGCGGCGCCCACGAACGGTTGGAGTCGCGGCGCAGCACGGGTGCGCTGGTACTGGTGGCCTGAATTGATACTTGTCAGATACCAGGTTGGTTCGAGGGCCTGGCCAACGCTGTCCGTGTGCGAAGGGTAATCGGATGATCCAGAGCTTGAATCACTTCACCGTCACCGCGCAGGATCGCGCGGCAACGCTCGACTACTACTGCGGCCTGCTGGGTCTGGTCGAGGGGTACCGGCCCGACCTCGGCTTTCCGGGCGCCTGGCTGTATGCGCCCGGTGCGGCGCAAGCCGCATTGCACATTTACTGGGATCGACCGGCGCCCCCAACCGCCACCGGCGTGATCGACCACATGGCCTTCACCGCTTCAGACCTGCGGGTCGTGAAGGCCCGGTTCGATGCGCGCGGCGTGAAGTACGATTTGCGCCGTCAGGCGGGCGCCGGAACCTGGCAGCTGTTCAGCACCGACCCCAACGGCGCGAAGGTGGAGTTGGATTTTGACGCGTCAGAAACGCTGTGACGGACCTCTTCACTTATCTGGGGCCGAGCGGGCGTTGATTTGGTGGTCAGATGGCTCCGAGGCGAGCAGCCGCTGGCCGAGCTGGCCACCAAGTTCGATGTCCACGCCACACAGATCGCGCAGTGGAAGGCCGAGCTTCTGAAGGGCGCCGAAGCTGTCTTTGATTCAGGCAAGCCGCCGCCGGACAAGGCTGCCGATCTGAATCGGCTACACGCCAAGATCGGGCAACTGACTCTGGAGAATGATTTTTTAGAGACTGCGCTCACCAAACCGGGATTGCTGAGCGCAAAGCGATGATCACCCCGACCCACAAACTTCCGATCAGCCGCCAGACGAAACTGCTGGGCCTTGCCCGATCGACGGCGTACTACCAGCCCAAGCCGGTGTCGGATTCCGACC
>Ga0192647_101528_pt1 | contig 15084 bp, 5 predicted proteins | sample LauGreFa1BDMLBSN_2_FD_133046 | JGI IMG/M metagenome (GOLD analysis project Ga0192647, IMG submission 133046) | Freshwater lake microbial communities from Lake Michigan, USA - Fa13.BD.MLB.SN - reassembly | ecosystem: Environmental > Aquatic > Freshwater > Lake | place: Lake Michigan, USA...
ATTAATCATCACGAAACTAAAGATTGGATTCTAGCTTCTTCAACTGCATTTTCTAAGAACATAGTAAAAGTTCAAGAAACTGTAAAGTCTAAATGGTTAAAAATGATTGTTTCTTCTCAGGGAATCTATAAAGTTGATGCTTCTAGTCTATCATCTGCAGGTTTATCAATAAAACCAGAAGAAATATCAACCATTAAAGTATATGGAAATGGGGCAAAGTTATTACCAGAAAATGTAGACTCAGCTCTATCCAATACAATGAATGAACAAAAAATTATTGTAAAAACTAAGGCTAATGGTGAATTAGATGCTATATATTTCTATGGGGAAGGACCATCTGGTTTTGCATATAAAAATGGTGATTATAGACATATTACTCATCCATTTTCAAAAGAAAATGTATATCTAATTACCGTAGGTGGCTCAATTGGTTTGCGCGCAGAAGCCTTACCAAGTTTAAAAGATGATCAAGTTATTAGTAAACCCACTCAGTTTATAAGTAGAGTATTTACTGAAGATGAATTATATAATGCTCTTGCAGCCCCATCTGGAAGAACATGGTATGGAAAATCTGTAGAAAGCACTGTTCCACTCAACTATTCTACGATGCTACATGGATTATCAAGAACCGGTGAAATTACATATCGGTATTGTGTATCACATAAATCTACTAAAACTGGTTATTTCTCTATAAGCGAGAATAATAAAGTTTTTGATTCCATCTATGTACTAGGTACAAATCCTTATGATAGTTATTATAATTATGTAGAATCAATAAGTTCTTGCGAGCAAAGTTTTACAATTCCATCTAATACGATTTCTAGTGATAATAGAAGTATTCTTAAGTTTTCCTATAGAAATCCATCTGCTGGTGCTACAAGTTCTGGATTTGTTGATTGGTTCGAAATTCTTTATCCCCGAGAATTTACTGCTACTTCTAATCAATTAGAGATATTTTCAGATTCTACAATCAATGGTGGAATCGAATATTCAATAAATCAATTCTCTGGTAATGAGATTTTTGGATTTGATATTACAGATGCTAAAAATCCAGAACTAATGAATAATATCTCTGTTACCGGTGGCTTATACGTTTTTCGGGCCATGAATAATAATCAGGGTAAAAGATATTTTATTGCATCTGAATTTAAAAATCCAAAACTGATTGCAACTGATTTTGCCAATTTAAGACATGATATAAATGGCGCTTCGATGATTCTAATAACTCATGCAGATTTATTGGAATCAGCCGAAAAGTATAAGAAATTTAAAGAAAGTACTAGCAAAATATCAGTAAAAATTGCGACTACAGAGCAAATCTATAATGAATTTTCTAGTGGTATAACAGATATTACTGCAATTAGAGATTATGTATCGTATGCTTTATATTATTGGGTAAATAAACCACAATATTTATTGCTTTGGGGAGATGGACATTATGATTATAGAGGCATTCAATTAGCTGCAACTAACTATGTACCAACATATCAAACCGATCAAGAATGTGGATCATTTAATGCAACAATTACTTCTTGTATAGATGATTATTTTGCCAGAACGATTGGTAATGATGCTAAAGTTGATATATCTGCTGGTAGGATACCAGTTCTTTCCCCTAATAATGGCTTAGAATTAGTTGATAAGTTACAGCATTATGAAGAAAACTCAGATCCAGGCCAATGGCAAACTACTGTATGTTTAGTAGCTGATGATGGCCCGGTTGGGGTTGGATCGGATGGAACTCAACATACTGTGCAATCAGAAAATTTAGCTTCAACTGTAATTCCTAGTGATATGCAGTTAAAAAAAATATATTTAGCTGAGTATCCTGTAGAAAATGTACCAAATGGAAGGCGAAAACCTGCTGTTACGCAACAACTTTTAACAGATATTAATGCTACAGGTGCCGTATTATTAAATTGGATAGGTCATGGAAGTCCTAGACTTTGGGCGCATGAAAGGATTTTTGAGAAAGAAACAACTATACCCCAAATGACAAATAAAGATAGACTATTCTATCTTACTGCTGCAACTTGTGATTTTGCTCGATTCGATGATGCAGAAAGAGAATCCGGAGCAGAGGAATTGCTTAGAAGTACAAGGGGTGGTGCTATCGGAGTATTTGCAGCAACACGGCCAGTATTCTCATATCAAAATGCAGATATTTGCGAAATGTACTATAAATTTCTGTTTACAAAAGATGCTAATGGAGAGTATCTAACTATTGGAGATGCTTTATATAGAACAAAACAATTTTTATATGATGATAATGCAGAAAAATATTTGATTTTGGGCGATCCTTCAATGCATTTGAAAATACCAAATCTTGATGTCCAAGTTTTAAGTATTAATAATTCCGACATTCCACAAAGTAATCCATTACCTGCTGACTCTTTGTTGCCAAAAGTAAAAGCTTTGCAAAAAGTTGAGATTCAGGGTCAGATTAATAAGTCGATTGATAAAACCAAGCTGAATTCCTTTAATGGTAGAATACTTTTAACAATGAAAGAACATGATATTCAGATAAAAGCATTTGACCCAAAAGATAATGCTACTCATGAAATTCTAGAAAATGGCGGTGTTTTAAATAGAAGCTCTTATCCTGTAAAAGATGGCTTCTTTAATGCATCATTTGTCATTCCAAAGGATATTAGCTTCTCTAATAAAAAAGGAAAATTGTTTAGTTATGCATATGACTCAGAACAAGGAAGTTCTGCCAAAGGGTTCACACAGGCCTTTATAGTAGGTGGGATTGAACAATCTGATGATATTGATAAGATTGGTCCTTCAATACAAGTATATATGGACGATAGGTCTTTTCAACCAGGAAATCTAATTAGAAAATCTCCACTTTTGATTGTAGATTTATTCGATGAAACAGGTATAAATTCCACTGGTGCTGGCATCGGACATAAAATAGAAGCATGGTTTAATACAAGCTATATACCAGTAGATTTAACTGATGGTTTCGAAACTGAAATCACTGATTCTAGAAAAGGTACAACACAAAAAAGGATATTAAATCTGCCTTTACAAACCACTTCTGTTCGTGTAAGAGCCTGGGATGTTTGGAATAATTATTCAGAAGCAGAAACCTATTTTAGATTAGCAGATAATGATTCAACTATGATAACGGAAGGATTAAGTATTTATCCTAATCCAATGATAAATTCCACTTCTATCAGATTTAATCATAATCAAACCTTACCAACCTTTGCCGAAATTCGTATTTTTGCTGCCAATGGTGCTTTAGTTAAATCTGATAAAGTAACGCAAAACGAGCTCCATTCATGGATTTATGAATGGGATGGCAAAGATAATGACGGAAATGCAGTTAGCTCGGGTCTATATATTTGTTCTGTAATTGCTTATTCAGCAAATGGATCTAGCATGCGCATGACAGATGAGATATTGAAGATTAGATAATTAAGACTAATTACTATAATAATGATAGATGGAATATTTATGAAAAGACTAATGTGGGTTGTGAGCAAGATTATTGCTCTTGTTCTATGCTCTGGAACTATTGCTTTTGGACAAGCTGCCGTTCCATTCATTACTATTTCTCCAGATTCACGAGCCAATGGGATGGGAGAAGTTGGTACTGGTTTAGCCGATAATATTTATGCAACTCATTGGAATGTTGGTGGCTTAGCCTTTCAAATGCCAGAAACAACAAAACAACTTAATCGAAAAGTTGGTTTAGCTTATGCAAAATGGTTGCCCCAATTTAATGCTGATTTGTTTTATGCTCATGCAGCATATGGACAATATGTTCCTAGCCTAGAAGGGACAATTAATGCTAATTTTATGCTTATGAATCTTGGCGAATTTAAAAGAACAGACTTTAGTGGAAAAGTACTCAATACTTTTCGCTCTTTCGAATTTGCATTAGGCTTTGGTTATGGAACTCTGATAGCTGATGATATTGGTGCTGGATTCCAATTGAAATATATTCAATCAAATCTTGGAGCACCTGTCAATGCCCAAGGAAGCGGTACTGGCGATGGAATCGGGCGAAGTGTTGCATTCGATTTAGGTATGCTATGGCGTCCCTCGAATCTAGATCTATTCGGATGGGATATTGGCGATAAATTCGGATTGGGTTTTAATCTTGCTAATATTGGCCCTAAAGTAACATACCTGAATGTCTCTGATCCATTACCTACTACTTTAAGACTTGGTACTTCACTTAAAGTTTTAGAAGATGAATTTAATGAATTAACTTTAGCTGTTGATATCGCAAAATTACTTGTAAGACGCGATAGTTTGGTAAATGATCCTATACCAAAATCATTTATAACTGCTTGGGAAGTTGGTGGAATCGAATCTTCATTCGGTATGGAATATTGGTATGAAAAAGTAGTTGCTTTAAGAGCTGGTTATTTCACAGAGCCTGCTTCTGTTGGCAATAGACGATTTTTTACCATAGGTACTGGGATTCGTTATGATGTATTTAATATGGATTTCAGTTTTATCATTCCAACAGAAGAAAATCATCCATTGGGTAATACAATGCGATTTTCTCTAATAGGTAATATACCTTAAATAATTAACAATAAAGAAATTCTTGAAGGGAAATATCTAATAGGTATTTCCCTGTTTTTTTGTCTATTTCATGAATATAATTAATCATATTAAAGTGTTAATAAACAATTTCTTTTTGCAAAAGAATGCAATTTTATGGCTATTGTTTTTAGCTTTAAGTATTCGTGTATTATTGATTGCTTTTACACATCACGGACCATTATCTGATGCTTATGATTATCATATATTAGCTTTAAATATATCTGAGTATGATATCTTTGGATATAATACTATCCCCACCGCATATCGTCCAATTGGATATCCATTTTTACTAAGTTTAGTATATATATTTTTTCCGTTTTATAAAGCAGGACAAGTACTACAATCATTGCTAATTGTATTATCTGGATATTTGATTTATCAAATTATTCTTTTCATTAAATCTAATATTAAAATTGCCATAGTGGGTGCTTTTATTTGGCTTTTTATTCCTAATACATTTGGACAATCTTTATTGCTTTTGTCGGAGCCATTATGTACGGTTTTACTTTTACTTGGTATTTATATACTACTTAAAAAATCAAATAAATATTGGCATTTTATTTCTGGAATAATTCTAGGATATTCTATACTTACAAGACCAACAGCTTTAATTCCCATTATATTTTTATTACTTTATTATCTATACAAAAAGAAATCTTTATTCAAACATATAACCCCATCTATTATCGTAATTATAGTAGGAATTCTATGTACAATTACACCTTGGATGATGAGAAATTATGTTGTTTTTGGAAAATTTCAAATTGCGACAAATGGCGGAATTAATTTATGGATAGGTAATAATGATCAAGCAAATGGATCATATAAAATGACACAGGAACCTCCCGAATTAATTAATGTCAAAAATGAAATTCAAAGAGATTCAATTGGATATGCTTTGGGCCTAAAATATATTATAGAAAATCCTCAAAAAACTATTGCAATGATCCCCAAAAAAATAGGATTTATGTGGTCTTCAGATATGTATATGCTATTATCTTTTTTATCAAGTGATACTCATAATAAAAGTTATAAACAAATAGCTGCTTCAGTACCATTTCTAATCTCTTTAATAATACTTTTACCTAGTTTGATACTTTTAATATATGGTTGGTATAGCCTAATTAATATTGCCTCTACAGAATATGGAAAACTGTCATTATTATTCATATTCTTATGGACTTGTGTGCATATTGTCTTTTTTGGTTCTGCTAGATATCATGAGCCCCTAATACCATTTTTTATTATAGCTATAGCTTTATCATCCCATACTAAAACTACCCATACATCATTAAAATATTATATGCTACCAATTGCGCAATGCATACTATTTATTATAGAAATGATATTCATTTATGGATGATATAGAACAAAATACCATACAAAATGAGCATTCGGTATTTATAAATGATCATTTATAAATATTCATTTTAGATATAAGTACGAGTAGATTTGGCATAGAAATTAATATTAAAAATTAAAGATCAATTGAATTATTATAAAGCACAAATATGAATCCACCAATTGCAATAGAAAGACCAAAACCATATTTATTAAAGATAAAGTGGCAAGACAAATCAGAATATATTATTCAATTAGAAAAAATGCGTGAGGAATGTCCATGTGCTGCATGCCAAGGGGAGGAGATTATGGGACAAAGAATATCCTTTGGAATAAAGACATTTTTACCGGGTATGAATGACTTAGAGGCATTAATACCTGTGGGAAATTATGGTATTCAGGCAAATTGGAAGGATGGACATCACACAGGAATTTACACTTGGGAAAAACTAAGACAACTCTCAGAAAAATTTGCATTGTCTTTATCAGATTTAGAGCAATTATCACAAATGGAAGATAAGCAACAATGATGAAAGCACTTCTCTTCATATTGTTTGCATGTTCATTGTCTATAAATATGTATAGTCAAAAAGGATTTGATCAAAAAACATATCAGTTATTAGATACATCTCTAATAAGATTAAAGATGCAAAGAAAAGATTTGTTTATGAATTGGGATGCTGTAAGTGTAGACAAGCATAGATCATTAATGCAAAAACGTCTTTTTGAAAAACCAATGGATATGGGAGATATAGTATATAATCATGCTCAATTATTTAGTGATTATTCTGCATCAAATGCTGATACATGGTTTTCATTGATGCTCAAAGATGCGGGTGGAACACAATACGATGCTACATATCTACTAGATAATATTTCGGCAACAAAATTAGATGGGATATTGGGTTTAGGACTAGATACAATATCAAATTTGACAACCGCCTTTGTAATTAGACAATATATCGGACCTTTGATATCGGCAATACAAAATGTCCAAAAATCTAGAGCAGAATTATTAAAGGATACATTGTTAGTAAGCCAAGCAGACTCTATAATAATGGTCTCAAAAGAAGGAGAATCTGCCAATGTATATGAACTTAAAGCAGCGGAAATACAAGGACAATTAGTATCTAAACAATTTTATAATGAGGCTGAATCCCCTAAAACAATTATTTCTAATGGTTTATCATTGGCCAGAACATATGAAGGGCTGATTCAAATTAGCAAGGGAATGCATGAAGTATATAGAAACTCATTAGAACCAATTAACATTAAAACTAAGTATGGAATGATTGCCATTGGAAGTTATGGTAATGATATGTACCAAGGAGATTATATATTTATTTTAGATCCAGGAGGAGATGATATATATATTCCAATTTCTGGTAAATCACAAGCTTTAACAAAACCAATACAATGTATTATAGATTTAGGTGGAAATGATAAGTATTTAGGAGGGGATTTCACGATTGCTTCTGGATTATTTGGTATTGGATTATTATATGATGTCCAAGGCGATGATCTCTATCATTCACAAAATTTTTCTCAAGCATCTGGTATTTTCGGTATTGGATATTTACATGATTATGATGGTAATGATACATATAGAGCTGGTTCTAATACACAAGGAATGGGCTCTTTTGGAATAGGCTTATTAATAGATGATGCAGGTAATGATGCATATACGATAGATGCACATGGACAGGCTTTTGCAGCTACGCAAGGAATGGGAATATTGGCTGATAGAGCAGGGAATGATACATATGTATGTGCAAGTCCATTCCAAGATTTTTTAAGATATGATGCACATTATGAGTCATTTGCTCAGGGGGCCGCATTGGGATATCGTCCGATTGCTTCAGGAGGTTTTGCACTTTTGATGGATTTACGAGGTAATGACACCTATATAGCTGATATTTATGCTCAAGGTACAGGTTATTGGTATGGATTTGGGGCATTATACGATGCTGATGGAGAAGACAAATATCAAGCTTATCAATATGCTCAGGGATCTGGAGTTCACTTGGCCCAAGGATTATTATGGGACAAGCAAGGTGATGACATATATGTGTCTCATGGAGTATCTCAGGGCTGTGGTCATGATATAGCAAGTGGAATTCTAGTTGATGAAGCAGGAAATGATAATTATCAGGCTGAAAGTCTTTCTCTAGGTGCAGGCAATGCAAATGCAATTTCCATATTCTTAGATCTTACTGGAAGTGATAGTTATATAGCTAAAAATACTTCTAATACTATGGGATATTCAGATTTCAGAAGAAATTATGGTATGATAGGAATTTTTGCAGATGGAAATGGCGCGGACATATATGGAAGTCAACTAAAGAATAATTCATTCTCCCTTCAATCTACCTTTGGTGTATTTTTAGACCAAGATATAGTAAAACCAAGTTCATTATCAGTTACTACTTTACATCCTGAACTAATCAATGAACCTTTATCACAAAGTATTGACAGTTTATTTATTCAAGCATCAGCTGCCCCACAAAAATTTCAGTATAATGTGATACCAGCCAGAAATGCAATTATATCAAAAGGAATAGAAGCAGTATTATTTTTATCTTCAAAGTTTGGAACAGAATCTCCAAGAGAAAGGCTTGCTTTAGACTATATATTACCAAAATTATATGAGACCTATGCTGATACAATACAATCTATATTAATAGATTCTATTGAATCAGAAAAGTATGAAGTACAGACATTTTCGATAGCTATGTGCGGTAAATTGAAAATAAAAAAATCAATCGAACATATATGTAATCATGCGAATAATAAAGATTGGAGAATTAGAGCTTTGTGCGCCCAGCAATTAGGGGAAATTGGAGATACTTCCAATATTATAATTGATACATTAATTCAATTACTCACAGATTCCCATCAATTAGTTAGGGCAAGGGCAGCATATTCAATAGGAATATTATTTCCTAGAACAATTGTAGAAATCTGTATACCACTAGTTCATAGTTCAGAATTTCAATTGACAAGAAACAGTGCAATACAAGGAATATTGAATTCAAAAAAATTTAATACAGACAATCTTCAGATATTGTTTGGAAATGCCGCTCATAAAGAATTGAAAATATATCTATCATCTGCTATATTACTAAAAGACTCAAGTGTATCTGAAAAAGATATAGCCGCAATATGCCTAAATCAAGATATCCCAATAAAAAAAGAATTGTATTCTCTCATCCAAAAAGAATATGAAAGCAAAAAAGATGTCTTCTGGGGAAGTGTCATAGAGGATATAACCAATAAAGAAAAGGAAAATAATCTACTCGCTATATTCAAAAATGAAAAAAAAGCAAAAAACAAGAAAAAATAGCAGCTACTTGGCATGGTTTTAGCGGGAAATTAAATGCCTGAAAAGTATAATTTGTTGTTTTGACACATGTGTAATTTTTTCCACACTTTTTTCCACACATCGTGAAAGATGAATCAGAAAAATGTAAAAGTTCTAACAACAATTTGTTCTTAAATCATGAAAACTTTATTTGTTACTTTTCAGATATTTAGTAACTTTACATATCAGAGAATAGCCGTTTTGTATTTATGCTGAAAAAAAAAGCATTAAACAATTTTGTAAGTTCTTATTAAATATGGACTTATGGATATTCTCTGATTTTTAGACTTTAGTTGTTTTTTGTTAAATGATAGTTTTTTTCTCAAAGCGAATTGGTATAAAACCAAAAAAAAATCGCATTTGATGAAAGAAATTGATCATTTATTTTGGAATGATTCTTGCATGCAATAGCATGCTATGAGTTAAATCTCATAGAATTCTGACACATACTTTTGAAAATTTTATTAAAAAAATAGACTCAATTATTGGAGTATTTATGAAAGTTGTTTTAAAAAATGTGATGTTTTCAATGCTTATCCTTTTAGGAATAAGTATTGCACATACATCCATAGTTCGAGCACAGGCGCCAGCCAAGGTTAATTGGCATGTTATTGCTAGTGGTGGTGCTATAAATGTTGCTAGTGGACAATACAGAACTTCTTCTACAATAGGACAGCCTGTTGTTGGAACTGTATCAGCAAATCCTTATAAGATGTATATAGGATTTTGGGGTTTTGCTGGGATAGAGTCAGGTCCAACAGGTGTAGATGATAATACAGGTACTATGGGATCAAATCCATTGTTATTTAATTATCCAAATCCATTTGCATATCAAACAACTATTAATTTTATAGTGGAGCAAAGTTCTACTGTATCAATAAAAATTTATGATATGGTAGGTAGAGAAGTAAGAACTTTAGTAAATAATGAGTTTAGAGAAATAGGTGACCATATGGTTTCTTGGGATGCTAAAGATGATTCTGGTGCAGACTTGGGAGCCGGCAATTATATATGTGAGATGTCATTAACAAGTGCAGGGGACAATATGAAAACCCGCATTCCTATGATGTTGGTTAAATAATAACATTGATTTAAAAATTTTAAAATTTTATATTTTTTTTGGAGTTTAGCATGAGAAGAAGTCTCCTTGTTGGCCTAGCTGCCTCAAGCGCGCTTGCTTTACCAGTTAGCAATGTAGAAGCACAAGTTCCTCGTTTTCTTACCTATCAAGGTGTTTTAACAGATGCAAATAATCTTCCTGTTAAGAATGATACATATAATGTAACATTTAGGATTTATGAATTAGAATCTGGTGGAACCCCATTATACACTGAGAACCATGTTGTTCAAACACAGAATGGTTTATTTAGTGCAGTATTAGGTGAAAGAAAGTCTTTAGACTTAGCATTTGATAAAGGTTATTGGTTAACAACTACTCCTCAATCAGCTCCAGAGCCAGTAGTAAGAGTTCGTCTTACACCGGCTCCTTATGCGTTTACGGCAATCAATGCAGATACAGCTAAATTAGCTAAAAGAGCATTAGATGCTGATCATGCAACAAGAGCAGATTTTGCAGCACCAACAGGTGCGGCAGGAGGAGATTTGATTGGTGATTATCCAAACCCAACTGTTAAAGACGGAGCGATAACAACTTCTAAAATTGCAGACGGAGCAATTACCAAGTCAAAACTTTCTGCTAATCTTGAATTTCCTCCATCTGGCCCAGCTAGTGGAGATTTAACAGGTGATTATCCTAATCCAAAAATTGCTGTTAGTGCAGTTAAAACAGACCGTATTGCAGACTTAGCTGTAACACGTCCAAAAATTGCAAATGGCGCAATTGATTCAACTAAAATTGCAGCTGGTAGCATTTCAAATTCAAACCTTGCAGACCGTTCTGTAACAGGGAATAAAATTGCTCTTAGCACAATTACTCCAGAAAATTTAAAAACAACTCCTACAACTGTAGCTCCATGGAAACTTCTCATGGGAACAGGCACTAACTCGATGGAATGGTTAGATGCACCTACAGCAGCTTTACCTCATACAGCACTTCATTGGGATGGTACTTCACTAGGATGGAGAAAATTAACCCCAAGAACATTTGCAACAGAAACAAATGCAACAGCTAATACAACTGTTGATGTTGGTGCAAATCGTCTATTAGTTGGTATTGATGGTCAAGCTGGTGGACGCCAAGGTTGGTTAAATAATCCTACTTTACGTAATCAAATCTTACGTTTTGATGGTACAGCTTTAACTTGGGCACGTAATGATAGTCTCGCATTCCCAATTGATGCTGATACTACAATTAATCTTTCAAGTACTGTAAATGCAATGTTCCGCTTAACAAATAGCGGTAATGCACCTACAGCAGTTTTCCGTAATCGTAGTACAGCATCTACAGCAAATGCTTTAGTTGCAAATCAATTAGATGCAAATGCAACAGCAAGTGCTGTTTCTGTAACTAATGCAGGTACTGCAGCAGCAGTTGGTGTATCTACATCAGGATCTGGCGCTGGTGTTCAAGTAAGTACAAATACTGGTATTGCTTTAGACGCTCAAGTTAGCCCATTCGCAACAGGCCCAGCTGCTCGTATTACTCATCCTGGTACAACTGGATCTGGTATTAATGTAATTGCTAATAATAATACAGTAGGTGCAGGAACAGTAGGTATTGCGGTATCAAATACAACAACATCTGGTTCTGGTATTACAGTAGCCCAAGGCGCTAATAATAATGTAGCTGGTATTGCAGTTACTCATAGTGGATCTGGTGCTGGTGTTACAGCTTCTACAGGTAGTGGTGCAGCAATTAGTGGTACAACTTCTGGTACAGGTAATGCAGTAGTTGCAACAGCAAATGGTACAGGTAATGGTGTTAATGCAACATCTACATCTGGTTTCGGTGTTAATGCAACAACAACAAATGGTGGTACAGCTGTAAATGCTACAGCAAGTTTAACTGGAACAGGCGTAGCAGCATCTGCAGCGGCTGGTCCAGCAGTTACAGCAACATCTGCAGGTGGCAGAGGCGTTGATGTAACTATTCCTTCAGCCAATGCTTCTGAAGCTGTAAGAATTACCCAAAATGGTAATGGTGCAGGTATTAGTATTAATAATACAAATACAACTGGTATTACTGGTAATGGTATTACAGTAAACTCTAATTCAGGAGCAGGAACATCATCATTTACAGGTACACAAGCAGGTGCAGGTTCAGTTGCTAATTTAGTAAGCAATGGTCTTGGCACTTCTTTAAATATTACACAAAACCTAGGAATTAATAGTGCTCCTGCTATCAATGTAGACCGCACAGGTTCTGGAACAGGCTTAAATATTAATAATAGTGGTACTGGAACAGGTGCTAATATTGTTATGAGTTCTCCAGTATCAAATAATTCTGGTTTATCAGTAACACATAGTGGAACTGGTTCTGGTGTTTCTGTTACAAAAGCCTTCGATAATTCAGGAAATAATAATCCAGGTGTTGACGTAAATATATCTGGTGCATCTTCTACAGCACCTGGTATGAGAGTTGTTACCAATGCAAATGCAGACGCTTTAGTTGTTACTCAAAATGGCATTGGTCAAAATGCTATTGAAGCAACAAGTGGTTCAGCATCTGTTCCAACAGTATTTATCAATAATACAGCAGCAGGAAATAGATTAGCACTTCGTACAAATGGTAATATTGAAATCAATAGTATCTTAACAACTGGCGACAATAATGTTCAGGTTGGTACTGGAATAACTAATCCTTTATCTGGTTTTTCAAATGGTGTATTTGTTGGAAATCAAGTTGGAGGTGGTTTACAAGTTGGTACTGGAGCAACATCATTAACTGTAAATTCTCAAACTGGAGATACAAAAGTAGGTGGTAATGCTTCTATTACAGGTAATACAACCATTACAGGTACTTCTGTCCATAGTGGTTTAGGAACATTTAATGGCGGTGCAACTGTAAACGGTTCTACCAATTTAAATGGTAATACAAGTGCTATTGCATCTTCCTTAATCCAACCAACTGTAACAGTTACAAATACTAATCCAGGTGGACCAGCCCTTAGTGTTTCTGGTAATACTACTTTTGGTGGTAATACTACAGTAACTGGTAATACACAAGTAAATGGTAATTCATCAGTTAATGGTAATTTAAGTGTTGGTGGTACTTTACAAGCGCTTCAAACATTGTTTACAAGTAATGTTCCAGATCCAGGTTCCTCATTAGAAGCAAGAAATACAGGTACTGGACGTGCATTTACAGCTGGTGCTCAAAGTGGAAGTGCAATTGTTGCTTCAAATTCAAGTGCAACTAATGGAACTATCATTGCTTCTAATGGTAATGCAACTGGTAATGCAATTCAAGTTACTGGTGGTAATGTAACATTAAGCAGTAATAGTAATTTAATAGTTGGTGGAAATGAGTCTGTAGCTGGTAATTCAACTGTAGGAACAAACTTAGTTGTTGGCGGTACAGCAACTGTTGCTGGTTTAACTACTTTAAATGGTGGTGAAACAGTTAATGGTCCTACAAATATTACAGGTACAACAAATATCAATACTGGTGGTACATCTAGTACCTCAATTGGTAATTCTACAGGAACATTAACATTAACTGGTAATACAACATTAACAGGTAATGAAACTGTAAATGGTAATGTAAGTATCAGTGGTAATACAACAATTACTGGTGCAAGTTTACATACTGGAGCAGCAACATTTAATGGTCCTACAACTGTAAATAACACAACTAATATTAATGGTCAAACAGTAGTTGAGGGTGCAACTAGAATTAATGCACTTAATACAGCTGCTGCTAATAATACAGATATTGGTAATACTGGTGATTTATTATCACTAAGTGGTGCTACTATTTCTATGACAGGTAACACTACATTAACAGGTAATGAAACTGTAACAGGTAACTTAAGTGTAGGTGGAACATTAACAGCATTACAAACAGTGTTTACATCTGGTGTAGCAGATCCAGGTGCCTCATTAAAAGCAGAGAATACCGGTACAGGCAAAGCATTCCAAGCAGTAGCAGGTACAGGTAATGCAGTTGATGCATCAAATACAAGCACAACACAAGCAGCTATTGTTGCTAAAAATGCAGGTGTAGGTGGCAATGCAATCCAAGTAACTGGTGGTAATGTAACATTAAATGCAGGTAGCAATTTAAGTGTCGGTGGAACAACCACAGTAACAGGTGCAACTACATTAAATGGCGCAACAACAGTAAATAATACATTAGATGTTAATGGTACAACAACAATCAATAATGGTGCTGCAGAAGGCAATACCACAATTGGTAATGGTTCAAATACATTAACATTATCTGGCAATACAGTTGGTATTAATGGCGTAACAAATATTACTGGTGCTACTACAATTACAGGTAATGAAACAGTTACAGGTAATGTATCAATTGGTGGTACAGTAGTTGGTGGAAACACAACAGTAGGCACATTAAATGCAGGAACATCATCATTAGGATCTACATCTGTTGGTGGTACATTAAATGTAACTGGTAATTCAACATTAACAGGTACAAGTACTCATACAGGTGCAGCTACATTTAATGGTGGAATCACCTCAATTGGTGGCGCATCAATTAATACAGCATCAAATAGCGGTTCAACATCAATTGGAAATTTGAATAATGCAATTAACATTAATTCAAGTACCTTAGATGTAAATGGCGCTACAACAATAAATACAACAGCCAATGATGGTATCACTACTATTGGTAATACAGCAGATGCCCTAACATTAACAGGTGGATCAGTAGGTATTAATGGTGCAACTAC
>Ga0192647_101533_pt1 | contig 15051 bp, 11 predicted proteins | sample LauGreFa1BDMLBSN_2_FD_133046 | JGI IMG/M metagenome (GOLD analysis project Ga0192647, IMG submission 133046) | Freshwater lake microbial communities from Lake Michigan, USA - Fa13.BD.MLB.SN - reassembly | ecosystem: Environmental > Aquatic > Freshwater > Lake | place: Lake Michigan, USA...
AAGCTTTGTAGATAGCTTTCATATCCAATTCCGCAGCCATCGGATCTCCATACCAAGCAATGGTTCCGCCTGGCTTCACCTCGAAAGGTTTATTCAATAAATTCTTCAACGTGAACAAATAACTTCCCTGTGTAAGTTCCAACATACCATACATGTTGAACGTGCTTAGGTTATTAATGATCATTGACAAATGCCCCTTCCCTCTTCCTTTCATCACATCTCCAACGGCTTCATCGAATATAATTTGAAACTCGGCGTCTTCGGTCACGTCTAGCTGCAGGTTCATTGTAATTCCGCTTAAATCTGCTTTCAATTCCTTTTTAGTAACAGTATCTAATGGATTTACAAATGAAATGTAAGAGTCGAATTGCAATTCACCTGATGTGCTCATAGGCAATATGAACGTTGTTCCCTTCTCACTCTTTAATGTCATATCGAAAAACGTCTGCTCTCCGTATCCAGATATATCTAAAAACCCTGTCGTATAAGCCTTTCCATAAAAATCACTATTGTCTCCTTCCTTCGTATTCATGGTAAGAAATGGCTTTTCCATTTCAACCAAAACATCATATTGCCAATCAGCAAAATTCGTGTGTAACACTTGTCCAGTTAGCCTTCCTTCGTTTCCATCTTCATCATAAATTTTTATGTTGTTGAAAGCAAACATGTCGGGATCAATATGAACTTTATCACTAAAGGTGTAACTCGTTTTTAAGAAAGGGACCGCCAACGAAGCGTTTCGAAGAATGAGATCACCTTCCAACTCCGGCGAATCCAAAGTTCCTGTTAAGCTAACCATAGATGAAGCAAATCCATGAATTCCCAGAACATCTTCACCAATAAAGGCGTTCAAAAGACTCAAATCAAAGCCATTCATCGTTAATAAAAAGTCCAAAGGACTTACTTCATCCTTCGGTGTGTATGTGCCTGCGAAGTCCAATGGCTGAACACTATCTCGCTCAATTTCCCCATCTGCGCGCAGACGTTCCTTTTTGCTATCCCAAGTGCTGTTCACGCATAAATTCCCAATTGCATAATCATTGAGACCCAATTCGAACAAATTCAGTTCCGACGTAACAATAGTTTTATCGTACAAATTACTCAATTCAACAACGCCGTTGGCCTCTCCTTGCAACTTCAAATCTTCACCCAACAATCCATTCAACATCGAAAGATCTACATTACCTAACTCGAGGCGAAGCGGAGAAGACGGGTGTTCGGAGATCATGCCGTTTATACCAACATATTCAGATTGATTAAACATTCTGAATCCATTCACCCCAAGGTCTTTGTGGCAAAGAGTTATTGAAGCGTTTGGAGCCCAGTCCCACGTTTCATTATTCACCACCAACGAACTTCTTCCTGTGCGGTATTCAAAGTCATCGAAACTGTGCAAGAAAAAGACCCCATTCAGATCACCTGTAAGGAATTCTCCAGAATTGCCCCACATGAGGGCGCTGTATACTGTATCGCCCAAAGATTGCATGTCCCAAGACAAATTACTTATCAATTTCGCATCCCCATCGAGAACTTCATTGACCTGTACAGTAAGAAAAATCGAATTCAATTCGCGAGAAATATCTAAGACCAAATCTTCCGCTTTATAATCTTCAAACTGAATTTTCGGAGAACCTAAAGTTCCTGAAAGTTGATTGTTTTTTTCATCTACAAATAAATTCAGAGATGTGCCTCGTGCGATTTTTAACTCCGGAATGAACGCCGCTGAAATGAATTCAAAGTCATTGATTCGAACCGTCAAATTAAAATCTTGATTTTTATGCGGACGTGATGAGTACTCAAGATTCGGCATAGCATCCGCGATAATATCTTGAAGGCTTGGCCACAACTGATCGTAATTAAAATTCCCTTCAATTTTCGCAAAAACAACATCCGAATTCAATGTAATGCTTCGCGTTCCCTCCTGCTCTGTATCTAGCGTAAAATACTCTAGCTTTCTAATCTTCTCATCAATCAAGTAAACGATGTTCGCTCCCACAAATTCACCTTCTATTTCGCTGAGAGTTAAGCCTTTTAAGTGAGCGTTGAACTCTCCTGCTATAACGGCTGGTGTCTCATCTTCAAGAAGTCCAACAGCAGTTAAATCAAATCTATTGATGTTCAATTCGAAATTTAAGAGCGGTTGTTTTTGGGTGAAATCTATTTCACCATCGAACTTCGCTTGGGCATTCGCATCGGCAATTTCAAATTTCCCATTGAAGAAATTATTCTTGAACCTTCCGGTTGAAGTCATCTTCGTGTAAACGTATTGTCCCAAACCTAACTCACTAATCTCTCCTTCAAAATTCAAATCCATTTTACTCAACTCCAACCCCGTTCCGTCTAATCGAATATTGGCAGAAACAACACCCATTTGATCATCGGAATAATAAATTCCTAAATTGAATTTATCCAATTGCAACTGTCCCGAATAACTCACTAATGAATCGAAATCGCTCATGTGAATCGCGGTTGTTAATGTCCCAATTTCTGTTATTGTCTTTCCATACAAATCCAACGCATCCAAATCTCCTCGAGCATTTCCTTCGAAACGAATATTTCCTAATGTTGAAATGTTAGAAGGAAGTTGCAGCTTCCTTCCTTCATCAAAAGGATAAGACTTCATTCGCGATAGATCAGTGTAGTTGCTTTCAATAGACTCCGCAGCTAGCTCATACTTCAGGCTATCTAAATTCATTGCATTAAGCAAATGAATATTCCCCTTGAAGTGAGAATATCTTCCAAACTCAAGATTCATATTCCACAAACTCAAGTCATTCAGGGAACCCGATATATTTCCTTCCAATTTCAAGACGTTACTGAATCCTTTTAAATCACTGCTAAAAACAGCCAAGTCATTCAATACCAATTCGGTTGGTTTCAAGCGAATGTCCCAATTTACTTTGTTGTTGAAGTCGCTCCAAGCCTCGTCATTCGGTGCATAAATGCCTAAGTCTCCAACCAAATGCGTCTCACCCAAATCGGCATCAAGCTCTGTGACTTGAATGGCGTTGCTTTCCATTCGAAAATGAGCATGTATATTCTCCACATTCAATCCAGACCTTTCTTTGAACTTCAATGATTCAATGTTCGCCTGAATGACCTCCCCTTTCATTTCGAAATTTTCAATTACCGTTGAAAAATTAGAAATGGCAAGTTGTTCTTCGTAGAATGCGCCATCTTCGATTAACGGAAGCGTAAAATCGAAATAGGTGAATTTCCCATCTTGAATATTCAATTTTCCCACCCACATACTGAAGTTGCCTGTGGTGTCTTGAGGCTCTTCACTCGCGAAATAATCAGATAAAAATTGATAGTTCCAATCAGACTCACCGTCATAGCGTTTCAATTCAATGTTCGGTTCCCGGAGGGAAATACTTTGCGATTCGAACCTCGAATTACTTGAAGAAAAAGAATAAGCCGCTAAATGTAACTCCTTGGCGTAAAGCAATGTATCGCCTTTGTGATCTTCAATATACAACCCATCTAAAACAACTCGCGCCCACAAGTCAATTCGAATGCGATCGATCTCAACTTTACGATTCCATTCAGAAGAAAGATAGGAAGCTAAACGATGTCCGCCCCATGTTTGCACAGCGTGAATCTGAAGAGATAATACTAAAGCGAGAAGGAAAGCTGGAATAGCCAAAAGCCAGAGAAATCTTCTCTTTCGCTTTTTCTTCGGTTGAACAACTATTTCCTCGGGCGTTTCCAATAGCACAAAAATAACCCTTGTAGAACGGAATTCCGAACAAATATTACTTCTGTTGCAAAGAAGGGTTGTGCTGTCTTAACACTTCAACAAAAACAGCTCTGTCTTGCGGACTAATAATAACTAAAATTCTACCGTTGTGATAAAGGGCCAAACGCTTCAATGATGCGGCTGGAGAGCTAATTGGATTACTTGTGTACTTGAAATGTGTGATGTCTGAAACATCTATTGTTGGAAAAGGAAAGATTCCACAAAACACCTTCAACTTTCCATCTGTAGTAATGGTGTAATGCGTATTGAAAACGATTGAGAGAATGAAGGCACTTAGAGGGACATACAACGCCAACATAATCAACGAATCTCGAACGGTTAAAAATCCTGTTACCATGAAGATAACCAGCACCGGTCCGAATATCCACCAACTGATTGCGCTTTTCATTCTGAAGTTCGCTCCTGGTATCATGACTTAATGAACGATTGAATTAAAAACCACGACAAAGAAATCGAGGAATTCTTGCGGCTTCCACACCAATAAAAACGCAATACCAAAGGCAGCTCCCGCCAAATGCGCGTCGTGTGCTATGGCTGTATTCATTTTTTTATTCATGTAATATTCCAATCCGAAAAAGAGAATAATTGCCGCCCATCCTGGTAGTGGTAAAATGAAGAAAAACAATAACTCAGAAGTAGGGAACATGAACATGTAAAGCATCATGACAGCGCTTACCGCTCCCGAAGCACCAACACTTGTGTAGTACATATTGTCGCCGTGTTTCTTCAAGGCCGGTAAGGTTGCAAAAGCAGCAGCTCCCAGATATAACAAGGCAAACAAAGCGGGTGGCATGTAATGCTCCACCGCTCTTCCAAAACTAAAAAGGGCAAATAGATTGAAGAACAGATGGCCCATGTCTGCATGCACAAGTGTGTGCGACCAAATTCTATAAATCTCTCTGTTGTGCTTAATACGATAAGGTGAAAGAGACAATTTCGACAAGAGTTCCGAATTCGAAAGCGCTTGCCAAGAGACTATGCCTGTTGCAAGGCATAATAAAACAGTGAGTGAGATTTGCATAATTTATTTTAGCTGGAATGGTCACTTACAATAACCCATCTTCCATTGATTCGTTTCCAAAGCAACGTAAAATGTCCGCTTAATGTATCTGCGCTTCGAAATAAATTCCAGCGCCCATCAACGTATACGTTCTTTCCATTCAAGACTTCAATTCTAAGTTCATCGAATTTCAATGTCCCCATCTTTTCTTTTGAAGGATAAGCCCGTTGGTATCTTTCCAACGAAGATTTCCAACCCAACGTAACACCATCCTTTCCCAAAAAACGAAGTGAATCACTTTCCCAATAGCCGTTCATGAATCCAACTAGATCGCCCATGTTCCAAGCCTTCTGTTGCGAATGCATGGTGTTGGTTATTTCTTGTTGAATAGAAGATACAGACGCGCATGCTTCAAGGAGAAGCACGGACACCGCAATTATTGTGACTTGAATTTTACACATTGAAACGGAAGTGCATGATGTCTCCGTCTTGCACCACATATTCCTTCCCTTCCACCGACATTTTACCGGCTTCTTTAACAGCTGCTTCAGATTTAAAGCTTAGGAAGTCTGCCAACTTAATGACTTCCGCACGAATAAATCCTTTTTCGAAATCTGTATGAATAACACCTGCTGCTTGCGGAGCTGTGTATCCTTCATAAATGGTCCATGCACGAACTTCCTTCACACCAGCAGTGAAATAGGTTTTCAAATTCAACAAGCGGTATGCTGCTTTAATCAATTTCGAAACACCTGGCTCTTCAAGTCCAATATCTTGCAAGAACATTTGACGCTCTTCATATGTGTCTAAAGAAGCAATATCTGCTTCAATAGCAGCACCAATAACCAATACTTCAGCGTTCTCGTCCTTCACTCCTTCTCGGACTTGCTCAACATAAGCGTTTCCACTTGCCACTGAACCTTCATCTACGTTGCACAAGTACAACACAGGCTTCGCGGTCAATAGCTGCAATTCACGCAGAAGAACTATTTGTTCCTCATTCTCGGGAAGCTCTGTTCGAGCGCTTTTTCCTTGCTCTAAAGCAGCTTTCAATCGCTCTAAATAATCGAACTGCTTCTTCGCTATTGAATCTCCAGCCTTCGCTGCGCGCTGAACCTTCGCAATACGCGCTTCAACTGCTTCCAAATCTTTCAATTGCAATTCAATGTCTATAATTTCTTTGTCGCGAAGAGGATTCACCGAACCGTCTACATGCACAACATTCGGGTCATCGAAACAACGTAACACGTGAATAATAGCATCTGTTTCGCGAATGTTCGCTAAGAACTTATTTCCCAATCCTTCTCCTTTCGAAGCCCCTTTAACCAAACCGGCAATGTCAACAATCTCAATGGTTGTAGGAACAATACGCTCTGGGTTGATAAGCTCTGCAATATCTGTCATGCGCTCGTCTGGAACAGTGATCGTTCCCACGTTTGGTTCAATGGTACAAAACGGAAAATTAGCTGCTTGAGCTTTCGCGTTCGACAAACAATTGAACAACGTTGACTTCCCAACATTTGGAAGACCTACAATACCGCACTTTAACGCCATGATTTTTGAATTAGGCTGCAAAGATAAAGGCAAGTGTTCACTTTTCCACAAAGAACAAACACATCCCTTTTCAACCTAAATTAAAAACTACTTTCGCAAAAAAAATCTTCAATGGTTTCTAATCAAGAACTTTCGCGAATAGCCTCTCAAGTGAGACGTGATATCGTGCGAATGGTCCACGCTGTTAACAGCGGACACCCGGGAGGAAGTTTAGGCTGCACCGATTTCTTGGTGAGTCTTTATTTCCGTCACATGACAATTAACCCAACAAGCTGGAACATGAACGGCCAAGGAGAAGACCTCTTCTTCTTAAGCAATGGACATATCTCTCCCGTTTTCTATTCCGTATTGGCTCGTTCAGGATACTTCGATGTTGCTGAATTGGCAACGTTCAGAAAGATTAACACACGTCTTCAAGGACACCCTACCACGCACGACAGCCTTCCTGGAGTGCGCATTGCTAGCGGTTCTCTTGGTCAAGGCATGAGCGCAGCTGCTGGCGCAGCGCAAGCCAAAAAATTAAACAACGATCCTAAACTTGTATTCACCCTTCACGGAGATGGAGAATTACAAGAAGGACAAATTTGGGAAGCGGCTATGTACTGCGCGCATCACAAAATCGACAATATCATTAGCACAGTAGATGTAAACGGACAGCAAATCGATGGCCCAACAGAGGCGGTTATGTCTTTGGGAAATCTTCGTGCGAAATTCGAAGCCTTCGGTTGGAAAGTGTTGGAAACAAACGGACACGACCTAGAGCAACTCAACGCTACAATTGATGAAGCGAAGAGTCTAACCGGAAACGGTTATCCGATTATGATTCTCATGACAACTAGCATGGGTAAAGGTGTAGACTTCATGGAAGGCACCCACAAGTGGCATGGTGTTGCTCCGAACGATGAGCAATTGGCAAATGCATTGGGACAGTTAGAAGAAACATTAGGCGACTATTAATTTAAGAGACATGCTAGAATTCGATTTATCACCCGCGAACGACACTCGATCTGGCTTTGGTGCCGGACTTCATGAATTAGGTCAAAAAAATCCTAAAGTTGTGGCATTGTGTGCCGACTTAATTGGCTCATTGAAAATGGACGCTTTCAAGAAAGATTTTCCTGAACGTTTTTTTCAAGTTGGAATAGCAGAAGCAAACATGATGGGTGTTGCTGCTGGAATGACTATTGGCGGATACATTCCTTTCACAGGAACATTCGCGAACTTTTCTACCGGAAGAGTTTACGATCAAATCAGACAGAGCATTGCCTACAGCGATAAGAACGTTAAAATTTGTGCATCGCACGCAGGACTTACCTTAGGCGAAGACGGTGCAACACATCAGATTCTAGAAGATATTGGCATGATGAGCATGCTTCCGGGCATGACTGTTATTAATCCTTGCGATTACAATCAGACAAAAGCGGCTACCCTAGCCATTGCTGATCATCACGGTCCAGTTTATTTGCGCTTCGGCAGACCCAAGGTTACTAACTTCACTGCTGTTGATCAGGATTTCGAAATTGGAAAAGCATGGCACATTCACGAAGGAAACGACGTGACCATTATTGCAACCGGACATCTTGTATGGGAAGCAGTTGAAGCTGCTCGTGAATTGGAAGCTGAAGGAATATCGGTTGACTTGATTAACATACACACCATTAAGCCTCTCGATGAAGAAGCTATCGTTCGCAGCGCAATGAAAACCGGGAAGGTGATCACGTGCGAAGAGCACATGATCAATGGTGGTTTAGGAAGTTTGGTTGCGCAAGTATTAGCGAAACAAGCACCTTCTTTAATGGAATTCATTGGGGTGAACGACAGCTTCGGCGAAAGCGGAACGCCAGATAAGTTGATGGAGAAATACGGATTGAAGTCGAAGAATATTATCGCTGCTGCGAAGCGTTTGATGGAAGACTAAGAACTTCGTAATTGGAAAATCGAAGATTTTATTCCTCCCGATAGCTATCGGGATTCGTAATTCCTATTTCATAGTTGGAACTTCGTTTCGTAATTTATCAAAATGAAAAAGATACTATCCACCTTAATTATACTGCTGATAGCTTTTGGGCTATTTGCGCAAACGAAAATCTATAGAGGGAATTCAACTAATTATTTCGATTGTCTATGTACGTACAAAGAGGATAAAGTCTACAAAGGAAATTCTACAAGTTATTTCGAATGTGTGCTCACTGTATCTGGAAATAAAATTTACAGAGGAAATTCAACCAATTACTTCGACTGCCTCTACATCATAGAAGATGGTAAAATTTATTTAGGAAATTCCACGTCGTATTTCGATTGCCTCTATACTCTTGAAGGTGGTAAGGTATACAAGGGAAATTCCACAAGCTATTTCGATTGTCTTACAACCATTGACAGATCGAAAGTCTATCGCGGCAATTCAACCAACTATTTCGATTGCATACTAACCGTCGACGGGCTAATACCCGATGCTCTTCTTGCAATCCTTGCAGGCTCCTTCTAATCTTACCTTTTCTTAACTTCTCTTACAAAAGGTCGAAAGATATTTCGACCCGATTGATCTTAACCTCATTTACCTTATATATCATAATCGCGAAGCATTCGTTGAAAACATTCGTCGCAGACATTCGCCGCAGGCATCAGTGCTTCGCACATTTATACCTATTTTCGCAAAAACTAACCTGATGAAAGAAGTGAACGAAACTAAAAGTCTAGTTTCAAAATTGGAAGTTGTCTCAAAGGTCAGGGCTATAAAACCAGCCGAACTGTTGCCAAGCGCACAGTCTAATTTAGATTCAGTCAGAGCGAAATTTCATCCAATATCCGATGAAACTATTCCATATCGTAATTTGAGAAGTGTTGAATCGAAGAAGAGAAGTCTTCATCGCATAATTAGAAAGCTAGACGTTAAAAATAGTATTCGCTATCAGCGAACTCCTGAAGACACCTATTGCAATGTATACTCATATGACTACTGTTATTTCGCGAAGGTTTATCTTCCCACTGTATGGTGGACAGACGATTCGATAGAGAAGCTGCAGAGCGGTCAGGATGTTAAAGCAATTTTCAATAAAACTGTTGAGCCCATTTATTCAAGTGCCATTCACGATTGGTTTCAAGTATGGGGAGAAAGTTTTGGATGGGAAAGAATAAATTCACTTACTGAAATTCAAAGACGAGTAACTGAAGAAGGCGGTGTGGGAATGATTTGCGCAAAGAGAAAGACAGTAGGATTATCTGGACACATTGTTCCAATTGTTCCAGAAACTGAAAAGAAAAAAGCCTTTCGTGAAAACGGAGAAGTGCTTTACCCTTTGCAATCACAAGCAGGTAAGTTGAACTACAACTACTTTGCACGCAAAAGAAGAGACTGGTGGAACCACATCCGTTATTCCTCTTTTGTATTGTACTACCACGAATGAGGGAAGTTTATTTCCTTTAATGTTTTAACGAAAAATTCAGAAAATTTAAATTATCAATAAGCTCAAATAAGAATGAAAAATAACCCAATCAAAAAACACTTCTGGGGCATTGGGTTAGAAAACGAAACGTACTTGCAATTCGAAGAATCGCTTATTGTTTCCGGACAGTTCATTCAAGAAAAAATGGGTCGCGAACGTTATAGCCTAGACTATCTGAAATGCTACAAAGAAGGTTGTCTTGAAAAGGTGTTATCACTTGCCTTCAACTCTGGAAAGAACTACCTCGTTAGCCAAATGATGAACAGTCATTCCCTAGAAAAACTCGACGTTCATTTTCAACACAAGACAATACAATCGGCGCCACCATTATTAGACAACCCCGATTATTCTGGAAAATCAATTCTTGAACTATTCCTCGAAAAACAACCCCATCAAATTCAAAGCATGCTCACGCAAAAGAACAATCCCATGGGATCTATTATTTTCGACGGAGACACCATTGAATTCGTTACGAAATATTATGAAAATAGGACCATTCAAGAATCCTTCAATGAACTAAAAGCAACGAAAAAACTTTTCCTTGAAAAGCTCAACGAAGCAAAAATTCTTCCAGGGAATTTAACTTATCCAGAATACAACATCGGGATAAACATGTTCATGTCGAATCAAAAAAACTTGGTGCTATTCAACAACGGCACCTTTCATTTTCACATTACACTTCCGACCTTAACGGAAGACAGTCGAATTATTGATTATGCGGCATTTGATCTTGCCCATCACAAAGCCATATACTTGCTTCAATGGTTCGAACCCTTATTCATTGCAACACTCGGAAGCCCCGATATTATGTCGGTTATCAGCGAGAAGTTCGGTATGGAAGAAAAATTTGCTGGCGGATCCATGCGTAATGCAATGTCAAGATATACTGGCGTTGGCATCTACCACAAGTCAATGCCAAAAGGCAAAGTTCTCACCTACCCTGTTGATGAATTCCGTGAACTATTGACATTCAAAAAAGAAGATAACATTTGGTGGAGAGACCGAATAGAATCTGAACTGAGCTATGAATTGCTTTCCGATGTTGGACTCGATTTCAACAGAGAAAAATTGTATCAAAGCGGATATGAATTCCGAAGTTTCGATGAATTTCCTACCGATTATCTTCCTGAGGTATTGCACGCAATCGTTATAATTTCGCAGCATGCCCAGCATATTGATGAAGTTGAATGGGCTTCGAACAATGCCATTTGGAACAACCTCGTTTTTAAAACGCTTACTCAAGGTTTTAAATCCGAAATGAATGAAGACGAGAAAAACGAAATCATGAATGTGTTTCAAATTCCTATGAATAGCCGTGATTCACTGAACAATTCTAACCGATTAGATGAATTCTTTTTTCAAATTCTTCATTTGCTTCACGAAGCACACAATGAAAGCGGTGAGTACTTGAAATCATTCTTTCACGAAAAAAGTGAAGAGGCCCCGCGATGGGACAATTTCAACGAGCATCAAGTAGAACAACACGCGAAGCAGCTGAACGAAGTTTAACATACCGAATTACGCCGTCTCTAAGTTTTTCCTTTCGACCTTCTGCAACGTTCACTGCAATACTTCACCTCTTCCCAATTCTTCTCCCACTTTTTACGCCAAGTATAAGGCAATCCGCATACTGTGCAGATCTTAGAAGGCAGATTCGATTTCTTCATTGCAGCTCCTTCTTTATTTTTTTCCAAAAAGAAAAGAACGAAGAGTATTCCCCCTTCACATTCGAAATCCAATCTCGTTCATCTTGAATTCCTTCATAATTATTCAACGGATGCTCTTTGAAAATGAATTTCACTTCGGGAATACTTTGCAAATCTGAAAACTCACCGACAAAGATCTGAACGTTCGGAATATTCTCCATCACCAAATCAATACAAAACTGAATACTCTTTTCGGAAACGGGATACTTATCGAACACGGAAGGCTCCAACAGAAGAATGCGAGCGCCTTCTTCATCTCTACGCCAATGGGGATCGAGATTATAGAAGTTGTATAAGAAACACGTATCTCCATTTTGTATTGTTGGAAAGGAAGTGTTCGGAAGTTTTGTTTTCAATTCAAACGTTTCCAAATCACTTAATTCATCTGGAATTCCGAGGGCTTCTATTTCTTCGTAGGAAACGTCTAGAAAAGTATTCGTCTGATTGGTGTTGCAATACTTGTTGATGTTTTCTTGATTTGCGAAATAGAGTTTGTTACTCTTCGCACCGCACACCCATTGCCAACTCAACGCGTTACTCGCCCAATCGGCATCTAACAAATGGTAAAACATCCATTGTGCCGGTTGAATCCATGCACATCTCCCGAGATTGGTTGCACACGATGCTATGTACATGCGCATGTGATTGTGTAAGTATCCTGTCTTATAAAACTCGGCAATACTGTTATCAATGGCTTCAATGCCGGTTTGTCCATTTATTATATTGAACGGCACTCCACTTCGTTCGGAGCGAGATTGAGAATTTCGAATGTCCGAATTTATATCAGCACCTCGCACAACCCAGATTTGCTGCCAATAGTCTCTCCAAGCCAATTCCTTAAGAAAGCTTTCAATCTCATCAACATCATACCCCCTTTTCAAGACAGAATCAAAAACCTGCTTGGTACTTATTACTCCCCGAGATATATAGGGAGCTAAATAAGTTACTCCTCCAGACAAGTAGTTGCGCGATTTTCCATACTCAATGGGGTCAATCTTTTCTATTCGCTCTCTTAAATCTACATAACTCAATTTCATATACTTAGACAAATTGCACGATTAAAAAAACAAAAAACGAATCCGTTTAAAATAAAGACCACCTGTTTTTTTTTAATAAAAACTCTTGTTGTTTAAACAAATTTATAGTATAATTGTTGAGTTAGATGTGGAGGCAGAAATCACTTAAAAAAACGCGGAGAAACCGAAAATCCTTAAGAGTAGGAAAACCTTACTAAAACCGTTTTTTATGGAACACATGGGTACAATTGCAAGTGACAATTATGTTGCTTTTACGTTCTTTATCGGAACGATGGCTATGATGGCCGCTTCAGTTTTCTTCTTTTTCGAATTGAACAACACTTCTCCAAAGTGGAGAACGTCTGTTCTTGTTTCGGGTCTTATCACTTTCATTGCAGCAGTGCACTACTACTACATGAGAGGGTACAACTTGGAGACTGGTGAGTCACCAACATTCTTCAGATATGTTGACTGGATTCTTACTGTTCCATTGATGTGTGTTGAGTTTTACTTAATCACTAAAAAAGCAGGTGCTAAAATTTCTTTGTTGTGGAAGTTAATCTTCGCTTCATTGGTAATGTTAGTGACTGGATACGTTGGAGAAGTTTTAGACAGAGACGGTAGTGTTCTTTGGGGTGTTCTTTCAGGAGCAGCTTACTTCTACATTGCATACTTAGTTTGGTTTGGTGAAGTTTCTAAATTGGCTGAAACTGCAGGTCCACAAGTTGCAAAAGCAACTCGTATCCTTGCTTGGTTCGTATTAGTTGGATGGGCTATCTATCCTTTAGGTTACATCTTAGGAACTCCAGGTGGATTATTTGGAATTAAGTTGGTTGAAGATCCAAAGGCTGCATTACACGCCATGGACATCGTTTACAACATTGCTGATGCAATCAACAAAATTGGATTTGGTTTAGTTATTTATGCGTTGTCGCGTAAAGAAGACTAAGTAAATCTATTCTATTAAATATAGAATTTATAAGGGCGTAAGATTTTAAACTTACGCCCTTTTTTTTATTGAAAAATTACTTTAAAGTAGGCAAACAACCACAAAAGGCATGATCGCAAAAGGATATTACGATTACATCTTTGCTGGAAAAGGAGCATCTGCTTCACTCGTGCTCATTGAACTTGAGAGACAAAATCTTTTACATTCGAAAAGAATTGTTATTGTTGAACCGAATCACGAATCAAAAAGCTCAAAAAACTTTTGCTTTTGGACAGACGAAAACGGAGAGATCAAACGAAATCTTGCCCCCCTCATACAGCACTCCTGGTGCAAAATTCATCTGAATAATGGACAGCAAGAACAACTAACTCCAACCTCTTATAATCATATTCCTAATTCAATTATTATTGAAAAAGCGAATGAAATAATTCAAAAGCACAATATTCAAACTGTTCGGGCCGAAGTATCTGAAACTGGAACTGACGATCAGGGAAATTTTGTGTTGATAGAGGGGGATAAAAAATACGGGAAATACATCTTTGATTCAAGAACGCCCGTTTTAAAAAAGACTGAATGGAATCAAACTAGCCTTCTTCAGAGCTTCGTGGGATGGGTTGTTGAGTTACCAAATGATAAGTTAGATGTTGAGTCCTTTCGCATGATGGACTTCAACATTGAACAAAGCCGATTCACACAATTCGTTTATGTATTGCCATTCTCAGACAATACTGCGCTAATTGAAGTTACCCGTTTCGGGAAAGAAGTCATAGCGAACACGGAGGCTGAAGCAATAATTGAAGACTATTTAAAAAATCAATTCGGGCCTTACAAAAAGATTGGTGTTGAGCAAGGGTGCATTCCTATGAGCAACGCTTCAATCGACAGTCTCGGAGGTGAAAACACAATAAATCTCGGTGCACGCAATTACTGCCTGAAACCTAGTACAGGATATGCCTTCAAAAACATGTACGGTCAAGCAGTTGAAATTGCAGAAAGAATTCAGCTTGGACAATTAAACCTATCAACGAATCGAAACCATGCAAAAGCTTCAATGGGTAGGTTTGCATTTTATGACTCGCTGTTACTTATTATCCTTCACCTTTGGCCATCGTATGGAAAAGAAATATTTTCACGATTATTCGCAAAGGTTGAAACGAAACTTATTCTAAAATTTCTGGACGAGAAAACAACGATTCCCGAGGACATCAAAATTTTCAGTCGTTTACCCATTGGCATATTTCTTAGAGCATTGTCTCTCTATTTTATAAAAAGTAAAGCATTCAGGCCATTTTTAATTCTTTGTTTTGTTTGCATTTTATTTCTTCTTTCAAACTTTCCTGACACAAGAAATATCGTCGGTTATACCCCACTAATCATTGGAATGATATGCGTTGGGCTTCCGCATGGAGCTGTTGATCATTTAATAGAATCCCAAACGTGGGATTACAAAAAAGCACCCCGATTCATTGGTCAATATTTACTGCTTATTGCCTGCATGGGAATCGTGTGGTTTCTTGCACCTACCCTTGCGCTTATAACCTTTCTAGCTTATTCTGCTTGGCACTTTGGACAGGCAGATGTGCGACAATGGTCAATCTCTAACTTTCTAACCTTGCCCTGGGG
>Ga0192647_101537_pt1 | contig 15032 bp, 16 predicted proteins | sample LauGreFa1BDMLBSN_2_FD_133046 | JGI IMG/M metagenome (GOLD analysis project Ga0192647, IMG submission 133046) | Freshwater lake microbial communities from Lake Michigan, USA - Fa13.BD.MLB.SN - reassembly | ecosystem: Environmental > Aquatic > Freshwater > Lake | place: Lake Michigan, USA...
TGATCCAGCATTTTTGTCCATTCAATATATAGTGTTTCCCATCTGCACTCAACTTTGCAGTTGTTTTTGCACCCAATGCATCACTGCCGCTGTTGGGTTCTGTCAATCCGTATGAACCTTTCAATTTACCTGTTGCGAGTCCGGGTATATATTTTGCTTTCTGTGCTTCTGTTCCGAAATAAAGAATCGGCAGTGTACCAATACAAGTATGTGCGGAGAATGCAACCGAGAAAGAGTGACCCGCACCCAATGCTTCTGCAACAATGATGGAGGAAGTAAATTCTTTTCCCAATCCCTCATATTGTTCGGGGATAGAGACGCCCATCAATCCGAGTTCTCCTGTCTTCTCCATGAGAGACGGCATGAGTCCCGGTTCCAATTTATCAATTCGATCCAACAAAGGTGTCACTTCCGTATTGATGAACTGGTGACACATGTCGAACATCATTTTTTGTTCTTCAGTGAAATCTTCCGGAGTAAATGTATGAGATGGAGCAGCTGCATCGATCATCCACCCTGCACCTTTCATGACTTGTTTGGTTGTTGTTTCCATAACAAACGATTTATAATGTTATTTAAGGTTGTCGTATACTCTTTGCAAAACAATTTTTGCACGATCAACATCTGAGTTACTCACTCCTTCCAGTGCTTCATTCAAGGTATTGGATGCAACTTCCATGGTATGGTCCTGCATTTTTCTTGCAGCATCGGTCAACACAATCAGATTCAATCTTCTGTCTGTTGGTGACGCAACGCGCTTAACCAATTTTAATTTTTCAAGATTGTCGAGCAATCGTGTGATGCTTGGTTTATCTCGAAAGGTTGCATTGCAAAGTTCTTGCTGACTCACACCATCTTTTTTCCAGAGGTGATACAATACACTCCATTGTTCAATGGTGATTTCAATTCCTTGCTGCTTAAAATTTTTCTGCAATCTTCTGGCAATGGCAGTCGATGCCATCCCAGTAATAAAGCTGTAAAGCTCCCCCCATTTAAATTGGTTGTTTGGCATATAGTTAGTTATGCAACTATATGAAATTAACGAATTTCTTGGCTGAAACAATCTTTTATTGTAGTTATGATAAAATTTAACTTACACATAAATAGTTGCTTTTGAAATGGTTGTGTCGTTGCTCATATTGTTGGTGTTGACGGTTTATCTGTTGGTGATATTTCAGGCGAACAGGCTGTTTGTTCGGATGAAATTCTTTTCACCAACATCATATATATATGTACCGGTTAGTATCATCATCCCTGCCAGGAATGAAGAAGCGAATATGGGGAGATGTTTGGATGGACTTTTGTCGCAGGACTATCCTGCTGGGTTGATGGAAATTATTGTGGTGGATGATCAGTCGACTGACAGGACTGCAGATATTGTAAAAAGATACCAAGACGATCGTATCAAACTGATGCATATTTCGGAAGTTGAAAAATTTGGAAAGAAATCAGCCGTTGCCAAAGGTGTCAGGGCAGCTGCTCATGAAATCATTGTTACATCGGATGCAGATTGCAGTTATGGGAAAACATGGTTGGCAACATTGGTGACTTGCAAAGAAGAAAGAAATGCAGCAATGGTAGCAGCTCCTGTTGCATACAGAAAAGAGAAAAGCTTTTTGGAGATCTTTCAATCGCTTGATTTCATGTCCTTGCAAGGGATTACCGCAGTTGCTGTAACAAACCGATTGTTCAATATGTGCAATGGAGCGAATTTGTTGTATACCAAATCAGCTTTTGAAAAAGTAAATGGATTTGAGGGAATTGATCATATTGCTTCAGGAGATGATATGTTGTTGATGGAAAAAATTGATCGTGCTTTTCCGGGTCAGGTTACATATTGTTATGCACATGCAGCCATTGTGGAAACAGATGCAGCTGATAAATGGAAAGCCTTCATTCAACAACGCATCCGTTGGGCAAGCAAGGCAAAAAATTATAGAAGTTCTTCCATCAAAGCCACACTTTCCTTGGTTTTTATCGTCAACCTCATCCCTGTGTTGCTTTTGCTTTTATCTCTCACAAATATTGTATACTTAAAATATTATCTGATCTTTTTATTGATCAAAGGATTGGGAGAATTGCCTTTCATGTTGCACACATCGATATTTTTTGGCAAACAGCGACTGATCAGTTGGTTCATCCCATCGCAGATTATTCATACTGTTTATACAGTTATTGCTGCATGCTTTGGAATGATCACGCATTATGAGTGGAAGGGGAGAAAACTGAGTTAACCATTAACCCGCTACCGGCACATTGCGGTTGAAACTTTCCTCTAAAGAAATAAAAGTTTCTGTACGATCGATTCCTTTGATTTTCTGCAATTGATCGTGCAAAACAAATCTCAACTGATTGATGTCTTTTGAAACCACTTCAATAAACATGCTGTAATTGCCTGTTGTATAATTCAATCGAATGATCTCCGGAATTTTTTTCAAATCTTCTGCAACCTGATCATACAAAGAGCTCTTCTCCAAATAAATTCCCACAAATGCCTTGATATCATAGCCAAGTAATTTCAAATCAACATTGAGTTTGGTACCTTTGACCACACCAAGCTCTTGCAATTTTTTGATGCGCACATGAATGGTACCACCGGAAACAAATAGTTGTTTTCCAAGATCCGCATATGAAATACTCGCATCTTCCGTCATGATCTGGATGATCTGAAGATCCAGTTTGTCAAGATTTAATTTTGAGGCCATAATCAATATCGATTTTTCAGAGAATTTAATAATAGATGCAATTTATTGAATAATTTCAATAATTAAAAAATTATTATTGAAATAATATCAATAAAAACCTATTTAGCTTAAATTTGCGTCAGTTCTTTACAATTGTGGGGTGATGAAACTTTCGGCAGACATGCCCTCTTGTCTCGAGGGTGGGGATAACAGAATAAACGTAGTGTAGAGCCGTCTCGCAAGAGGCGACCAGGGTCGACCACTGAACTTTGCGCTATAGCTAACTGCCTCGTGGAGGTTCGACTCCTCCCCCTACAGCCAGCTCTTTAGAATTGATTAAAGCCTGTAAGAAAACTTACAGGCTTTTTTGTTTTGGGGCATCTTTTAAGATCCTTTCATATTGTGTACATTTATCAAAGGTGAGATACATACCATATATATTATATGTTGTTTGTCTGGTGATAATCATTGGTTCATGTGAAAAGACAGCATCAACTGACGTGACAGTCACGCCCTCTTTTGACATCATCCAAGAAAAAATTCTGAATACTTCTTGTGCCATTTCAGGATGTCATGCTTCTACTTCAGATGCAAGTTTTGCGCAACATGGTTTGGTCCTGACACCTGGAAAATCCTATGCAAATCTCGTAGGCATCACACCCAAAAACAGTGCAGCTGCATCCATGGGAATGAAACTGGTGAAACCAAAGGACCTTGACAATAGTTTTCTTGCACATAAAATTGCCTGTGAAGCAGGACACCATTCCACCACTGCCAATTTTGGTTCCAACATGCCATTGGGCGGAAATTTTCTAACGAAGGGTCAAGTTGCGTTCATCAATGAGTGGATATCCAAAGGTGCAAGTGCAACCGATGCTTCGGTAAATGAATCGTTGTTGAAAGACACAGCAGTATGTCAGCCTTCCATCACCCCCCTCGAAGCCCCGCCCAGCGGAAGCGGTTTTCAACTGAAGATTGATCCATTTGAAATTGCACCAAATTTTGAGAGAGAAATTTTTGTACGAAAAAATACTCCCAATACTGAAGCGGTTTATGTGAATCGAATTCAACTGCGTGGGATGTCGAACAGTCACCACCTGGTAGTATATTCATTCAGGGTTCCTGGATTTATTCCTCCTGAGAATACTTTACGAGATCTCAGAAATGCAAATGGTACTGTGAATCTGGAAAACATGCAGAACCATGTTTTCATGGGAGGAGGCACCGACGTGAATGCCGATTTTAAATTGCCAACAGGTGTTGCCCTGCAGGTGAGTCCAAGAATGCCATTGGACTTAAACGCACATTATTTCAATAAAACATCTTTTACACTCAAAGGAGAAAACTATATCAATTTCTATACAGTACCGGCGAGCAGTGTTCAAAATATTGCGAAGACACTTGATTTGAATAACCTCGATATAGTATTGCAGCCAGGAGAAAGAAAAACATTCGTGAAAAATTTCACATTCAATGAAACCACCAGGGTCGTGCTGCTGACTTCACACTATCATAAACTGGGAGAAAAATTTGTCATCAAAATTTATGGCGGCAGCAGAAATGGTGAAATCGTTTATACAAGCACAGATTGGGAACATCCCGCAACCATTTCATTCCCCACTCCCATTACATTGAAACCGGGAGAGGGACTGACCTCTGAGGTTACTTACAACAATACCACCAAAAAGACAGTTTCATTCGGACTCACCAGCGAGGATGAGATGAACATCATTTTTGGTTACTACTATTGATTAGCATCACCCAGAAGTGCAAGATTTGACACCATCATCAATGTTTTCAGTGCATTGGATGCTGAACTGGTATTTGATATCAGGGTAAAAAATAATTATTTACTGACAATGGTAATGGTACGCTTCAGATCCAGAAAATCTGCAAATGCGGCCCGATTTTCTCCTAGCCAATTATCTCATGGGGGAAAGAGGAAGAAGCAAATAAATAAGATATAGCAATTCACTGTTCAGGAAAATCAGACTATTTAATTACATTTTTAAACAAATTGAATGATTGTATTACTATTTGAACTTCTGATATTGTTGTTTGTTGTAACGACATGAACCGCAAAACTTTCATCAATAATATCACAGGTGGACTTACCCTTACTTGCATCAGCTGCATGATGCAGGCTTGCTCCAAGGAAGATGCCACAACCCCTTCAAACAACAATACCGGAAATAACAACAACAATCCGAATAACAATAATTCAGGTTCGGGTTCCAATGCCATCCTTACGGTCAACCTGAGCTCCCAACTGCTGAATATCAATGACTTTGTGCTGGATAAAGGAGTGGTTGTAGTGAGAACAGCTTCAGGGAATGTTGCAACCAGCTTTGTGGCATTTTCAAGTGCATGCCCACATGCAGGTGCAACGATCAATTTCGTAAAATCATCGAGCTCATTTAACTGCTCAGCACATGGATCCAACTTTTCAATTGATGGGTCCGTTACCAATGGACCTGCAACAAGTGGACTTCAAAAGAAAACAGTTGAAATCGACGGAACAAACCTGAATGTGAAATAGGAATCAGACAGGCATTTATAGCATCCCATCAATCATCTTAGCCAACTTTCTATCCTTCTCAGTAACAATATTTCCTGCATCATGGGTTGACAACCACAACTCAACTGTATTCCATGTATTCTTAATCGTTGGATGATGATCAACCTGCTCCGCTGCCATTGCAACTTTGGTTAAAAATGCAAAAGCATCCTTAAAATCTTTGAACTGGAATTTCTTGTACAATGAATTGTTTTCTTCTTGCCACATCATTGATATTTTATACAAATGTATTTAATCTTAGCTTCCGTAATTTTGCTAAAATTTTCTGAATGAAATTGAGCCTTCAATATATACAATCCATTGTTCTTCTATCAACGCTTGTAGGATGTACTGCAGTCAAAGAATTTACTGCAAAATATTCTCCGTTTACGACCAGGAGAGAAGTGGTGGATAAGGGACAAGAGAGGAGGGAGGAGGGAAAAGGGAATACAGTTGACAGTTCACAGTTGACAGTTAACCGTCAACCATCAACTGCAAACCCACAACCCATAACCCACAACCCACAACCCACAAAAGACTCAACTTACAACGTACAACCAACAACTAACAACCAACCAACCCTCAACCGTCAACCGTCAACTGCCAACAGCCAACTGAACATTGTCCCCCGCGAATTCAGAGCTGCATGGATCGCAAGTGTTGCAAATATCAACTGGCCGAGTAAACCCGGACTCACAACGGCAGAACAAAAACAAGAAGCAATTCAATTGCTTGACTATCTCAAAACAAATCATTTCAATGCAGTAATTTTCCAAGTGCGCCCACAAGCAGATGCACTCTACAAGAGCAACTATGAACCATGGTCCTATTTCCTCACCGGAAAACAAAACCAACCTCCACAACCCTATTACGATCCTCTACAATTCTGGATTGATGAAGCACATGAAAGAGGAATGGAACTCCACGCTTGGCTAAATCCCTATCGTGCACACCATACCAGCTCAAAAGATATTAGCAATGAATCCATTGTAAGAAAAAATCCAGAAATGGTATACAGATTGAAAGAAGGATTTTACTGGATGGACCCTTCCAAAAAGGAAACACAAGACCTCACAACCAAAGTAGTAATGGATATCGTAAACAGATACGATGTGGATGGAATTCACTTCGACGATTACTTTTATCCTTACCCATCCTACAATGGTGACAATGATTTTCCAGATGAAAAATCATACCAAGAATATCTATCCAATAATGGAACAATCTCCAAAGGTGATTGGAGAAGATCATCTGTTAATAAGCTGATTGAAAGAGTGTACAAAGAAATCAAATTATCCAAATCGCATGTAAAATTCGGCATCAGTCCTTTCGGCATATGGCGACCCGGGTTCCCCCCATCCATCAAAGGATTTGATCAGTATGAAAAATTATATGCCGATGCAAAACTCTGGCTGAACAAAGGATGGATTGACTACTTTACACCTCAACTCTATTGGCCAACCAGCAAAACAGAACAAAGCTTCCCCGTTCTGCTCAGTTGGTGGCAAGAAGAAAATACATTTCAGCGTCACCTCTGGCCTGGCATCAACATCAATACAGATAAATACGGCCGAGCAGACAATGCTGAAATCACCCAAGAAATAGAATTTGGAAGAAAGCTGATTCCCAAAAGCAATGGAGTGGTGCATTGGAACATTTCCATGCTGACCAAAAATCCTTCACTTACAAAAACACTGAATGAAGGTCCTTATAAGACCACTGCACTTGTGCCTGCAAGCAAATGGCTGGACTCTATCCCTCCAAGCAATCCTGCAACCACGATTAAAAAAATGGGCGCGACTGTTGAATTAAATTGGAAACCGAAGGAAAATGATATTTTTCAGTACATCCTGTATACCAACTTTGACAACAATTGGGAATACCAAATTTTACCAAAATCCACCACAAGAAAATCATTGAACAAATTCAAACTGGTGGATGGCAAAAAAGTTGAATTGAAAAAAGTGATTGTCAGTGCGATCGACAGAGCTGGAAATGAAAGCAACCAGGAAGTGATTGAGATTGAATAATCAAAAAGCAAAGCCTAATTGAATTTGCAATTTTCTTCCAGGTAGAATAGTGGATACCTGTTGTACCCCATAACTTACAATATATTGCTGCTGATACTGGCGAATATGCAACATATTCAATCCAGTGCATTTCACATAAAATTTTTTAGATGATTGGCTTTGTAGAAAAATATCCATGAAACCATAAGACTTTCCGTGAGGTGGATGTATCAACTGCCATTGCAAACCTACCATCCCCCCTTTCCATGGTTTATACTTTAGACTTAGCTGATGCTGAAATAGGATAAACTGATTTTTTACAATTTGTGACATAGATAGATGATGATTTACCGTGAAAGTTGCATCAGCATGAAAAGATTTCGCCCAGCTTGTTTTTGCAATAAACTTTACTGATTGAGTATTCATGCGAACAAGCATCTGCTCTCCCATCAATGACTGAAAGAACTTACTGGAAGTGAGCTGATAACTAGCAGATAACCTCAGTTTATATGCATGAATGAATACAGATCCTTCACCCAGCATTTGCAAAATCTGGTTGCGGCCATTGAATTGTATGGTATCAATCATATAAATTGAATGAAATCCAATTCTGTGCATGATTTCATTGTTTACTACTTGATAATACATATTCAAGCGATACTGTAAACCTGTATAAACATTGTGGTATGTTTTACCCAATTCTACTCTGCGTGTGGCGGTAAAATCAGAGGGAGGAATACAATATTGAAATATTCCGGATGGTTGATACATAGCATTCATCATCCAAATATCCATTTCCGGAATAACCCGTCTTGTCAAATATTGGAAATACATCTGATTGAACATAGACTTGGTATAAATAAACTGGGTTTTCTGATGATGCATGAATCCACCGAAAAAATGATTCTGCATGCGGAGCGCCCCCTTCCCACCTGCAGCTTCAGTATGGAGTTGAATTTTCTTACCTATCCGATACTGATGCTCAACATAAGCATATCGCTTATCAATTGTTGCATGAGATCCCAGTTCTTCAGTCAACGATCTGAGTCCCACATGAAAAACATTCTTTCGGATTTGATAAGACGAAGAAATTTCCGCAAGCATAAATTGCTGCTTCAATACGAACCGATTTGATTTCACAAACTGATCTTCGATGTTACGCTGAAAGCTATTCATTGAGGTTTCCAACTTAAATACCAATACTTGTTTTTTTAGCAACCGTACTTTCTCTTCACCTGAAAAATAGACTGACTTTCGCCGCTGATAAGAAAGTCCCCTGTTGATCCATAATGAGTTCACTGAAACAGTATCATTGAGTATTTCTGTTAATTGATGACCCCCCAATTGGAAAACATATTCACCGCGATTGTTTTTCAAACGATCGTGTACATACAAAATCTTGATTGCACGAAATGATTGGGATTGATCGAACTGCGTACGTCTTTTTTCATTTCGATTAAAAGTTGCATGCGCATTAAATTCAACTTGCTGTTTTTGTGTATATGTTTGATCGACACCGAGATGGTCCAGTGCAACATTCAGCTGTTGATAAGCGCCTATGTGAAATGAGTATGCAGATTGAAATTGATGTGATCGATTGTTTGACAAATAGTATTTCTTGAATGGAAATCCCTGTGTAGCCAAAGGATGTAGAACAAATGCGGATTTATGGTGAATCGATTTCATATAATTGGAAGCATCTTCGAATGTCAACAGTACCCTGTCAGCCAATATATTTTTATTCAATGCATTGATGGATTGAATCCTCGATCCCAATCTGCTGATATCCAACTTACCCAACCAACCTCTAGGTGTTCCATATGTTGATGCAATATCTGCATTGATCTTCCTTCCAAATTCCTTCTTCATCTTTAGATTGACTGCAACAGCATCATTGCTTATAAAATCCTGATCAAATCGATTGGGTTGATAATGTTGAATCAATTCAACACTTGAAAACATACTTGCGTTGAGATGTTTGGCTATGAGCCTGTAATCAAAAACTGCGACAGATGCCCCATCGATCAATATCGCTTCAATTTCTTTGCCATTGTAATAGATTCTTCCTTCCTCCGTTACATGAAATCCAATGAACTGGCTGAATACATCTTCCAATTTGGATGTACCTATATCTAAATGCTCCGCGATCTTGAACTCAATAGTATCCCGAGAAATCCTCATTACACCCATGATGGGCTTCACAAGGATTTCCGGAATTATTTTAAATGAATTTGCAGGCTGATGAGTCAACTGAGCACTCGCAAAAAAATAAGAAGAAATGGCCCAAGCCAGGAACAATCCCCTCATCAATCAATCTTTTCCCACATGAAAAGCTTTACCAGAGACCTGCTTTCACATGTGAAACAATCTGCATCTCCCTGTACCGACAATGAGCCATTCATTCTCTTCAAAACTTCTTTCATATCATTTACAAACGTTGCAAAGTTGGCAACACCCCTGTTGACCAGTTTTTCGAAATACCCAAAATCGATGAAAACCAGTCCGCGCATTTGTGTAAATACCGCATGCCACTCCCCATGAACATCACCCGCCTCTAAAATCAAGCCAGGCAAGCCGCCCAACTTCCAGGGCCCATTTGAAATTGGAATGGATGGGGCATACCAAGCAACATAATCCCTCCCCTTGAATCTAACCGTCGCTCGCTTGCATGGTATACCCTCCACCTTTTTCTCCTCACTTTCCAACCTCCACTCCATTGGATGCAGTGTATCTGCATAAAAAGTATTTCCCTGATACAGATGAAAAAAATCAAACAACAAAGAATTGGATTCAAAGTCCTTGTAGACCGTGAACAAACTATCCGGACTCGCATCGAAATAATTCGATTGATAAGAACTTTGAATTTTATCATTTCGCTTCATGGTGAACAATGATTTTTCACCCTGCAGTAATAACTTTGCATCATACTCTTTTACATCACTCCCCCGATCAAATAGCTGATTGTACTTTACACGATAAGTGACCAATTGATGCTCTATGTGATCCTGTGCCGAGAGCCTTGCTACACAACACAATAACCATAACACAATACTTGTTTTCATACTCACTGTTTTAACACCCGCCTGATAATTACATCACTATTTTTCGAACCGTCTTGATGGCAGCAGACAAACAAGTGGAAGCCTGCTGTGTTGCCAGCTCACAAGTTCCTGCTGTTGCTGAGCAGGTTACTTCAAATCCAGCTGCACCAACTGACACATATCCTTTCAAAGAAACCGTACAATCAAAATCCTGGTCTATATGGCTGTTGAAAAAGGAGGTTAGCCTGACCTCTTTTGTATTGGCAACGCTGATCAATCCTGTCAGCATGATTGCCGTCATCATCATCATTTTCTTCATGGTCATTTTTTTTATGGTTAAAAATGGCGGGTGTTGTATTTCCCCTTATGATGTAAAACTAGCCTCGATGAGAGTGCCTTAAAAGTGATAAAAGACAAAAAAGAGAAGGATTATAACCCTATATTGACGTGTATTTCAACAGATCGGTCAAATTGCATAATTTTACCTCAAACCGTTACTTATGAGCGAAACAGTATTCGAAAAAATGGCTACGTTGCTTTCTTCCAAAAAGGGAATCAACAAAGAACTGATTTCAATTGACAGCAGTTTTGAAGAATTGGGATTGGATTCGCTGGACTCTATTGAGTTGATTGCAGATTTAGAAGAAGAATTCAATGTAAACATTCCCAATACTGAATTACAGGGAATCAAAACCATTCGTCAGGCAGTTGACGGATTATCAAAAGCAATGCAATAGCATATTCCCCATGCAAAACAGAAGAGTAGTTGTAACAGGTACAGGAATTGTTTCCGCCATTGGCATGAACAGTTCAGATTTTTGGAACAGCATCGTTGAATGCCGCTCCGGTATTGGTCCATACAGCTCGCCATACGCCGAACAGATCAGATTCAAAAACGGAGCCGATATCAAACAGTTCGATGCAAGTACCATCATCTCAAAAGATGACCTTGATCTGATGGATCGCTTCACACAACTGGCAGTCGTTGCAGCAAAAGAAGCAGTCGCCAATGCAGGCATCAGTTTCAATGAAGACAACGCTTACCAAACTGCTGTGATTTGTGGCACATCCATTGGCGGTGTGCAAACACAGGAACAGTCTTACTTTGATTTATACCGCGAAAACAAAACGCGTGTTCATCCGCTCTCTATCCCGAAAACAATGCCCAACGGTGCAGCGAGCAATATCAGCATGCAAATGGGTATCAAGGGTCCCGTTTATGCCATATCTACAGCATGTGCGTCTTCCAATCATGCCATTGGCAATGCATTTTGGCTGATCAGAAACGGTGTATGTGATCAGGCAATATGTGGTGGAAGTGAAACACCTTTTACCTATACATTTTTGAAAGCTTGGGAAGCCATTCGCGTAGTTGCACCCGATACCTGCAGACCCTTCTCAAAAAACAGACAGGGGATGATATTGGGTGAAGGAAGTGGCATGTTGGTATTGGAATCACTCGATGCAGCCAAAAAACGTGGAGCAAATATATTAGGCGAAATCGTGGGATTTGGCATGACCTCCGATGCAAGTCATATTACAAAACCAGATCAGAAAGGTGCAGAGCAGGCCATGAAAATGGCATTGAATGATGCTGCTGTCAACACAGACCAAATTGGTTATATCAATGCACATGGAACAGGCACATTGGTGAATGATACCATGGAAGTAGCAGCAGTAAAAAATGTATTTGGAGATCACGCCAATCATTTATCGATCAGCTCTACCAAGTCATTGCACGGACATGCACTCGGAGCAACCAGCTCATTTGAAGCCATTGCAACGATCATGGCTTTGAAAAATGGCATCCTCCCTCCTACCGCGAACTTCGTAGAGAAAGATGAGACCTGCGATATCGATATTGTACCCAACGCATCCAAAGAAAAAAATATTCTATACGCATTGTCCAACGCATTTGCATTCGGGGGATTGAATGCAGTCCTCGCCTTTAAAAAATGGGAGGAATAATCTCTCAGGCTTTACCTTTGCGCCAACTCTATGGGCCAAAAAAAACTAAAGCGTTTTGCTGAAATAGCAACGTTCGAACACGTGCTTGAATATCCTGAAAATACTGCAGGAAGATGGAATGAATTTTTTCAAAACAATCACCCTATCTCACTGGAACTGGCTTGTGGCAAAGGAGAATATACCATTGGACTCTCATCGTTGCACCCTGAAAAGAATTATATAGGCGTTGATGTGAAAGGAAACAGAATCTGGGTAGGAGCAAAACAGGCACTGCAACTGAATTTGAAAAATGCATTTTTTTTGCGTACTCAAATTGGGATGATTGAAAAGTATTTCACTGCAAATGAGATCAGCGAAATATGGTTGCCCTTCCCGGATCCACAACTCAGAATTTCTAAAGCTGCTAAAAGATTAACGCATCCAATTTTTCTTCGGAAGTATAAACAATTTCTGAAGTCCGATGGTTATATACATCTGAAGACTGATTCGCCAGTACTCTACCAATTCACAAAGTTGGTAATTGAAATGTATCAACTGGATTTGTTGGAAGATAGCGCCAATATTTACAAAGATCTTCCACAAAATCAGGAGCTGCAAATTAAAACACACTACGAATCGCTCGACATCGCTAAAAGCAAAACAGTTCATTACCTTCAATTCAAGATCAATCATCCGCTCCCTATAGATCTGGATGATGAGCTGTACCAAAGAACAAGAGAAATTGAATCGACGCAAGATGGAGCAAAAACAGAAGAAGAAAAGAAAATTGATTGAAGGGGAAGACTTCTACTACAATGAAAGGGGATTCATGGTGCTTACAGCAAAATACCATTTGGAAAATGGAAGATGCTGTGGGAATGAATGCGTGAATTGCCCGTATGATCATGTGAATGTTCCTCGCAAGAAAAAAGATGGTGGAGGGAAGCAGTTGACTGTTGACGGTTAACAGTTAACGGCTGTTTTTCCTAGTAGTTGCAGTTGTTGTAATTGTTTTCATGGTTATCGTTGTTATCTTTAAATGCTCGCAGCATTACATTCTATATTCCTTCATATTTTGAAAGAGCATAATTTTTTCGAAGACGTTTTTGCAGTTGTAAGACTCATTCCAAAAGGAAGGGTTACCAACTATGGTAGTATTGCAAAATATCTTGGGACTGGACTATCCTCAAGAATGGTAGGATGGGCTATGAATGCATCCCACAATGCAAAGCCAAAGGTTCCGGCTCAACGAGTAGTGAACAGGAACGGACTCTTAACCGGAAAATTTCATTTTAAAACACCTACTACCATGCAGGAGTTATTGGAAAAAGAAGGTGTTCAAGTCAAGAATGATAAAGTTGTAAATTTCAAAGAGATATTCTGGGATCCTCAAAAAGAACTTGATTTCTAATACAATCAAGCAACGACGACAACTTTGATAACCATTACAACAACTTACAACAATCAACCGTCAACTGTGAACCGTTAACTGTAATAAGGACTAATCATCAGATAAACAACCACCCCCGTAACAGAAACATAGAACCAGATGGGCCAGGTAATTTTCGCCAGCTTTTTATGTTGCGGCCACTCTGCGATCAATGCTCGATAAGAAGTATACAATATAAAAGGAAGAATGATCGCTGCGAGTAGAATATGTGTAATCAGAATAAAATAATACACATATTTCATTGCGCCTTCCCCTCCATATGAGGTTGATTCAGAAAGCAGATGGTGACAGATATATGAAACCAAAAAGAGCAAGGATAATACCATTGCACTCAACATCACTTTCTTGTGCAACGAATAACGTCCGCGCTTGACAGATAGGAGTCCTACAAGCAATAAAAACGAAACTGCAGAATTGATGAATGCATTGATTTTTGCAAAAATGTGTACATCAAAAGGAAGTGCAACATCCAATTTGATCTTTGAAAGAAATACGACAGCAACAAATACAATGATGGAAAAAAGAATGATCAAAATATTTGCGAGCCTGTCATTCTTTTGAATACTGGGTGCTAACATATAATTGGTTTTTATTTTCTAAAAAGATTTCGCTTCCGTTTCTTGTCACGCTCCATGCTCAACATAACGACATCTTTGATGACACGATCAAGGTTGGTACTATCCAGTCCATTGTACCACCCCCTTACAACACGGTCCCTGTCGATCAAAAATAATTTTTCGGTGTGAATGAATCCGGTATCTATATTTCCATTGGAGGCAATGGATGCCTTGAACTCATTCAAGGCCAAATCATAGATTTCTTTTTTATCCCCCGTCAACATCCACCAACCATCATGATCAATTTGATATTTGTCACCATATGCTTTGAGCTTGGGAACACTGTCCCTCTCTGGATCAACGGTAAATGAAACAAACCGGACGATGGTATCTGTTTTTTTGAAAGCTGCTTGGAGTCGCTTCATGTTGCGTGTAAGCGTTGGACAAATAGAGGGACATGAAGTAAAGAAGAAATCAACCACGATGATTTTTTGGCCCCAATCTTCCAAACCAACCTCTTTGCCAAACTGATTTTTCAACTTGAAAGGTCTTATTTTATGCCAAACTGTATCGTTGACTTCCCTTCCCTTTTCCTTTTTCACCAACACTGTGTCATAAAAATACCTGCGCGGCATATTCGTCGCACCCTTGCTATAATGATTGACAATCAAATAGCTGGCTACAGGAATGACCACTACTACAATAAATGCTATCAGGACTCTGGTCTTCATTCAATCATATTAAACAAAAAAAGCATCAAGAGGTTGTATCCAGTAGATGCTTTCTA
>Ga0192647_101539_pt1 | contig 15019 bp, 12 predicted proteins | sample LauGreFa1BDMLBSN_2_FD_133046 | JGI IMG/M metagenome (GOLD analysis project Ga0192647, IMG submission 133046) | Freshwater lake microbial communities from Lake Michigan, USA - Fa13.BD.MLB.SN - reassembly | ecosystem: Environmental > Aquatic > Freshwater > Lake | place: Lake Michigan, USA...
ATCAACAACACCAATCCGATTTTGGACGACAGCAGCCCGCAGCGCCAAACCTTGAAGTCTCACGGCATCGAGGTGGCATTTGATGGCATGGAGATCACCCTGTGAACAACACAATGAACGAAGCGCTGGCTGATACACGCACACCTTGGGGCGCCGAAGAATTTGAAACCTTGCTGCGCGGCAAAAGCACCAGCTACCACATCCACCATCCGTTTCATGTGATGATGGCTGAAGGCAAACTCAATGCGGCGCAATTGCGCGGTTGGGTGGCCAATCGGTTTTATTACCAAATTTCCATCCCGCTGAAAGACGCGGCCATTCTGTCCAATTGCAACGACCGCGAGATTCGACGCGAATGGATTTTGCGCATCCTCGATCACGATGGCTTTGAATTGAACGGCTTGAAAGACGAAGGCGGCATTGAAGCATGGATCCATTTGGGTCAAGCCGTGGGGTTGAGCCGTGACGATGTCACTTCGCTTCGCTATGTGGCGCCTGCCAGCCGATTCGCGGTCGATGCCTATGTCAATTTTGCACGGCGACAGCCTTGGCAAGAGGCGGTGGCCTCCAGCCTCACCGAATTGTTTGCGCCGCACATACACCAGCAGCGCATTGACACTTGGCCAGAAAAATACCCATGGGTGGACCCCACGGGTTTGCAGTATTTCAAAAACCGGTTGACCCAAGCGCGTCGCGATGTGGCGCATGGTTTGAAATTCACGTTGGACTATTTCAGCCAGACCCGCGCTTTGCAAGAGCGTGCCTTGGAAATTTTGCAATTCAAACTCAACGTGTTGTGGGCTTTGGCGGACGCCATCATGCTTGACCAATGCAACGTGCAAATCACAGGACCGAAAACATGAGCGCCGATGACGCCGTGCTGTTGAGCACCCCCGCTTTGTCCGCCATGTTTCGTTTGCAATGGGAAGAGGTTCAGCAGGCGTGGGTGCTGCTTTACCCCGAGGGCATGGTCAAGTTGAATGGCAGTGCAGGTGAAATCATCAAGCGTTTAGACGGCAAGAAAAATGTCACTGCATTGATCGCGGAATTGGAAAAAGATTTTGAGACCACGGGTTTGCAACAGGATGTGCTGTCCTTTTTGGACATCGCCAAACAACAAGGTTGGGTGAAAGCATGACGCCGACGATCAATGGCAAAGAAGTGACGGTCGGTCCACCCTTGTGGCTGCTCGCAGAAGTGACCTATGCATGCCCGTTGCATTGTGTCTTTTGTTACAACCCGGTCGACTACACCCAACACGGTCCCGAATTGACCACGCAAGAATGGATCAAAGTGTTGCGCGATGCACGCGCGGCCGGCAGCGTGCAATGCGGTTTCTCTGGCGGCGAGCCTCTGGTGCGTGATGACTTGGAAACGTTGGTGGCCGAGGCGCACAAACTGGGTTTTTATACCAACCTGTTGACATCGGGCATTGGTTTCACGCCCGAGCGAGCGAAGGCTTTGAAAGAGGCGGGGTTGGACCACGTGCAGCTCTCGTTTCAGGATTCCACCCGTGAGCTCAACGACTTTTTGTCGCACACCAAAACCTTTGCATTGAAACAAAAAGCGGCGCAGTTGATCCAAGCCAATGGCTGGCCGATGGTGCTCAATTGCGTGATTCACCGTTTGAACATTGACTACATTGACAAGATCATTGAGTTGGCGGTCGATTTGGGGGCTGAGTACTTGGAATTGGCCAACAGCCAATACTATTCATGGGCACAACTCAACCGCGAAGGTTTGATGCCGAGTCGAGAGCAACTGCAGCGCGCTGAGCGTGTGACCAATGAATACCGCGAAAAACTGGGCGACAAATTGCGCATCTTTTTCGTGGTGCCCGATTACTATGAAACCCGTCCCAAAAAATGCATGAATGGTTGGGGAAATATTTTCCTGACCATCACGCCAGACGGTTCTGCATTGCCTTGTCACACCGCCAAAATGATCAAGCATTTGGAATTTCCAAATGTGAAGAACATGTCGGTGAAAGACATTTGGTACGAGTCCGAATCGTTCAACCATTACCGTGGTGATGCGTGGATGAAAGACCCGTGCCGCACTTGCGAAGACAAGGAAAAAGACCTCGGCGGCTGCCGTTGTCAGGCGCTGATGTTGACCGGCGACGCGGCGAATGCCGACCCCGTGTGTGACAAGTCACAGCACCACCAAGTGGTGTTGGATGCGGTCGCGTTTGCGCAAATACCCGACACCCAGCGCGTGGAAGTCAAGCCCTTGGTGTTTCGGGACCCGATCAATTCACGCAAACTCAGTTCGGTTCAGTCTTGACCCATCATCCACAGTTGGGTTGAACGCGCACCACTGCGGCAAAACGCCAGCACTGGCCCCGGCGCGTTGTTGACCAATGTTGCCATCTCTTTGATTTGATCGGGCGTGATGGCGCCACTGATGACAGGCAAATAGTGGTAGACCAAGCCTGCCGCTTCGGCGGCTGTTTGCATTTGCGCCGAGGTGGGTTGATCGGGGCCACCTTCCATGTCAGGCCGGTTGTTGATCACCGTGTGAAACCCATGTTGCGCCAAGGCGGGCATGTGCTCGGGTGCCAATTGCGGGGCAGTGGCGAAATGGTCGGTGTGCTTCGTGACTTGCATAAAGTTCCTGTGGAGAGACGGCGTCAGTGACTGGGTTTGGCGTCGCCTTGTGCGGCGGCGGGTGCTTCTTTGGCGGGCGCAGATTTATCGTCTTTGGCTTTGCTTGGGCCCTTTGCGCGGGAAGGTTGACCGCACAGCATGCTGATGACTTTCTCCGCCACCGTGTCACCACTGACGGGTTTCCAAGGGGTGGATTGGGTGCTGGTGAACAGCGTCTTGCCTTCGCCCATGGCCTCGGATTTGGAAGCAAATGCCAATGTGCGTCGTCTGGATTCGTGGCAATCGTATTCCATCAACACCAATCTGGATTTGACACCGGCCTTGGATTTGTCGTTGAGGTCGATCAAATGCCAAGCCTGCGGGAACACGCTGCTGGCGCGGATTTTGTCGGGGTCAATGTAGACCACGGCCAGGTAGTTTTCATCTACTTTTTCCCATTCGGCCATGGCCATCCAAGGCAGGCAGCACAACCACAGGGCGAAGATCCATTTCAAACAGCGGATGGGGTTCATGCCCGCATTTTGCCATTGAAGAAACAGCGCAGCGATCAGTCCAGTCCGCCGCTGCGTTGCACCTGCTTTTCGACCGCCTGCATCAGCCATTCCGGGGCAGGTGCCCACACACACAAGCGCTTCTTGGCGCGGGTCATGCCGGTGTAAATCAGTTCGCGGGTTAATAAAGGAACAGGCTGGTCTGGTAACACCAACAGCACGTGTTCAAACTCTGAACCTTGCGATTGGTGAACGGTCATGGCAAACACCGTGTCCACATCGTCAAGCCGACCGGGTACTTGCCAGCGCACACCGCCATTGGCGTCGGCGAAGGCCACACGCAGTCGAATGGTGCCCTCAACCATTTTGGGCAAACACAGGCCGAGGTCACCGTTCATCAGACCCAGCGCGTAATCATTTCGCCTGGCCATCACGGGTCGGCCCACAAACCATGCTTGGTCAGCAAACCCCAAAGCGTGTTGCAGTTGTCGGTTAAAGCCTTGCACACCCCAACGGCCTTCGCGCACCGCGCACAACACGCCCATGCGGGTGAAACTTTGCAACAAGGCCGTGGCCGATGCATCGCTGCAATGGCTGGACGCTGATTGAAACTCAGCCAGCTCGTCAAGCCATGCTTGCCAACCCCGTTTGATTTGCTGCAACGTCTCCGCATGCGTGCTGTGAGGTTCGCTCAACCGCGAGACCACAGCATCAGAGGCAAAACACCCTTGCGGGGCTTCCTCCCAAAGCGCACGCAAACCAGCGCGGTCACCTCGGTTGGCCGCACGCGCCCATCGACCAATGCCTTGGGTGGCATCAAACCGGTGACTGTGAACCAAGCTGATGGTGTGGCTTGACAGCCAATGCCCTTGACACAGTTGCGCCATGACTGCACCAGCTTCCACCGATGCCAATTGGTCTTTGTCACCGAGCAAAATCAACCGGGCGGACAAAGGCGCGGCTTGCAGCAAGCGCGCCATGAGTTCCAAGTCGATCATGGACGCCTCATCCACCACCACCACATCCGGCGGGTTGCTCGAATGGGCTTGCGCAGCATCAGTCAACAACCACCGATGCAAGGTCAACGCGGTGTCTGGCAACACCTGCGCTTCTTGTTCGGGTAACAGAGAACGAGCTTGTGCCATGGTTTGCGACAACCGCGCGGCTGCTTTGCCAGTGGGTGCGGTCAGCACCACATGCAATGGCGCAGACGCATTCGCTTGCAACAGACGCAACAGTTTGACGACCGTGGTGGTTTTTCCGGTGCCAGGCCCGCCGGTGATCAAGGTGACTGCATGGGCAGCGGCATGGGCGCAGGCTTCACGTTGCATGTCTGGTGTGGTGCCCGTGGGACCGAACAAGCCATCGAGTTGCAAAGACAAATTGGCAGGCGCCGTGATGTGTCGCTGCAAACGCGCCGACAGATTTTCTCGAATGGTTTGCTCCGCTTGCCAAGCCCTTCGCAAGTACAAGCGCTGGCCATCCCACACCAACGGGGATTGTTCACCCTGCGCCCAAGGCAAATGGGGCGCAGTGCTCGCCAAATCTGCTGGCAGTGCTTGGCATTGCTCGGGGGTCCAACCCAACACCGCCGCCGCTTGGGTTGACCAATCACGCAAGTCCAAGCACGCATGACCGCGCCCCCATTGGTAACTGGTCAGCGCGGCCAGCCAGCGGTGCTGCAACCATTCCGATGGTTGCTGCTGTTGACAAAATTGGGCGAAAGCCACATCCAGCGGTTGCAGCGGCGTTCGCGCACTGCCGTGCCATGCGTGTCGGGTGAGTTCATGCAATGTCATGCGCTGATTCCTGCAAACGCCCGGTCGAGCTGCTGGATCAGCGAGAAGGGTGGTTTCATCAAGTGCACGCCTGCCCCGTCAGTGCGAATGCCCCGCACAAACACATAAACTGCACCACCGACGTGTTGTTCGTAGTCATAACCGCGTAACCGTGAAGACAACAAACGGTGCAAGGCCAACACATAGAGCACGTATTGCACGTCATAGCGCTTGTCCAAAATGGCTTGGTTCAGCGCAGTGGGTTGGTAGTTGGGCAGCCCGTTGGATTTGTAGTCCAGCACCCAATAACGTCCATCATGTTCGAACACCAAGTCCATGAAGCCGGTCAGCATGCCTTGCAATTGCCGCACGGGCAATGGGGCGCGGGTTTGCCCGGGCAACACCTGTTCCGTGATCCATTGGTCTATGCGAGCGCTGCTCACATCGGATGCGACGAATTTGAATTCCATCTCTGGCCAGCGTTGCGCTTCACCGAGTTGAGATAAAACCAGCGACGGGGTGGACGCGCCGGGTCCCCCCAAAGGCAAAGGGGTGGACAACACTTCGCGAAGCGCTTCGGGCAAAGCCTGAACGCTTCGTGCAGGCAAATTCAAGCCGCGTGTTTTGCGGTCTAACCATTGTTGCCAGGCTTGGGCGATCGAGCTACCAGCTGCGCCGTGGGGCTTGACCAATGGCCAGCCTTGTTGTGTTTGCCATTCAAGCAAGTCATGGATCAAGCTGCCATAGCGGGCACCACGGGGCAATGTTTGCCAAACATCGTCGTCGGGTGTGATGGTGTTTGTCGGGTTTGCCGTTGCGCCATCGGTTTCGCTGGATACAAGTTCAGCGGGCGAGTGTTCCAGTGCATCCGTCCAGGCATCCGATTGCGCTTCCTCGCGTTGTGACCCTGCCTCGATGCCGCGGGTGAGGCTGCTGAAACTGGCCATCCACCAGCGCGGGTACTGCTTGCGTTGCGCCACCAACGCCGCTTGCGTGGCTGAGGCCTGCGTCGCTGGTTGGTAAGAGGCAGCTGGGTTGATGGGCAATTCTGCAACCGCGATGTCCGGACTCTGACCGAACAAGGTCTGCAGGCGCTCTGCCAAATCCTCGTGGTGTTCGCGTTGCAGCATGTCGGAGACCGCGCTGCGCTTGAGGGTTTTGCCTTTGCCAGACAGCCCGTTGGCGGTCGCAGCCACACCCAGCCACATGCCGCGTTTGGCACGGGTGAGCGCGACATACAACAAGCGCATGTCTTCATCGACAGTGGATTCGGTGATGTCTGCGTCTTCGTCATCTTTGCGTTTGCCCGGTGTTTTGAAGCTGCCCAGAAAAGGCACGAACACCAACGGGTATTCCAAACCTTTGCTTTTGTGAAACGTCACCACTTGCACACAATGCGCGTCGGTTTCAAGCCGCATTTTTTGCGTCTCGGGGTTGTCGCTGTCGGTTTGCAGTTGCTGCGCCAAATATTGCAACAAGGCCTGTGGACCTTGCAAACTGGACGCGGCGGTTTGCAACAGTTCGCCGAGCTGTAACAGGTTGGTCAGGCGTCGGTCACCTTGCGGTTGAGACAACAAGCGTTGTGCAATGCCTTGGCTGTGCAGCCATTGGTACAACATGGGCAACACGCCTTGCCGCTGCCAAACCAACAGCCACTGCTGACAGGATTCAGCCAGCGCGTCGCACAGCGCTGGGTTGTGCACCGCTTGCGTCAATTCGTCGATCGGCCAAGCCCACAGCTTGCTGGCCATGGCACTGCGCAACCAACGCATGTGGCGCGGCATGCTGATGGCACGCAACACACGCCACAAGTCGGTGGCTTCAGGGCTTTGGTAGACATTGGCATGGTCTGACAAAAACACGCTGGGCAAACCGACCCGTGACAGCGCAGATTGCATCGCTTGCGCATGGGCATGGCTGCGCACCAGCACGGCCATGTCGCCGGGATGGATATCGGTGTGGGAGTGAAGCAGCACCGCCATTTGTTGTGCAAAGCCTTTGGCCATGGTGTGCACGTGCAGGTCTGCAGGCCAATACGGTTTGTCATTGACACCCGCAGGCAAGGGCAGATGCCAAAAGGTCACAGGGGCTGCAGCTTGTCCGTTGGCATCGGACAATGGCAAGGCGTCAGAGGCGCTGTGCACAGGCACAAATTCCAGCGTTTGTTGCTTGGCGCGAAACGGTTGCGCCAGCTGACCAAAGAGGAGATTCACTGCATTCACCAAACCCGGTGTGGACCGGTAATTGGTGTTGAGCGTGTGGCAGGCGTCGGGGTTGTGATGCAACGCGCTTTGGCGAGCTGACAAGTAAGTGTCGAGGTCTGCACCACGGAAACTGTAAATGGCTTGTTTGGGGTCGCCAATCATCACCAGCGCATGCCTGTCATCCACACGCGCGCTGTCGTAAATCCGGTCCAGACTTTGGTATTGCCACGGGTCGGTGTCTTGGAATTCATCCACCATGGCCACCGGGTATTGTTGGCGGATCGCGTCTGCCAATTCGCCACCATCCGCATGCAAGGCATGGTGCAAGCGTTGCAACAAATCGTTGAAGTCGAATTGCGATTGGTTCAACTTGGCCTGCTGGTAAGCCTGACGCAATTCATGCGCAGCGTGTGCGACCAACAAACTGACACACTCAGGTTCTTCTGCCGCTGCAAGCATCAACACAGAGAGGCGTTGAAAGAATGCAAAGTTGTTTGCAGATTCCCAACCGCATGCTTGCAATTTTTCAGCGGTGAAGCGGGCCAATATTTTCAGGTCGATGGTTTGTCCGAGTGACGCCCATTGCGTCAGGTCATTGACCCATTTGCTGAAATAGTCGTCTCTGATGCCAGGTCCTTTGATCCACCCATTGGCGCGCGCGTCATGCAAGACGTCCGGCAAGTGGGCTTGCCAAGCTTGGCGGGTATCGGCCTCCAGTGATTGGAAGTGGTTTTGCCATGCCAAGTAAGGTGTCAAACTGTCGACCGGAAGTGACAAGGCAACGCCATCATCTTCCTTGTTGCTGGTGGGAGGGTGCAGGTCTTGCGCCTTCCACAGCGGCTTGACCCGTTCAAGCAGGTCATCTGGGTTGGCACCGAGTTGGTCCAACACCACCCGTTGCAAGGCCATGGGCAACGGGTAATACCATTTGCGCCAATGGTCTCGCACCAGTTGTTTCAACAATGCATTGGGGTTGTCCAAGTGGGTTTGCTCAAACAGGTCTCTGCTCATCAGCGCAAAACTGCTGAGCATGCGTCGGCTCCATCCGTGAATGGTGTAGATGGCGGCTTCGTCCATGGCCTGCGCAGCCAAATGCAAGCGTCGCACACACGTTGACTGAAATTCATCAGGCAGGTCTTTGCTCAGGCGTTCTAAAAACGGATCTTTGGCAGGTGCACGACCTTGTAACACGTGCTCAAACCACACGGCGGCTTCATGCAAACGTTTGCGAATGCGTTCACGCAGCTCAGCGGTGGCGGCCTCCGTGAAGGTCATCACCAATATCTGCGATGGGCTCAAGCCTTCGCCTTTGAAACGGCCATGGCCAATCACCAAACGCAGATACAGTGCGGCCAATGTCCACGTCTTTCCCGTGCCTGCGCTGGCTTCGATGATTTGTCGCTGGCGCAAAGGCAAGTGCAAGGGATCGAGCGGGTTCATGTGTCGTCCTCTGCGTCTTGCTTGGTCTGCAGGTCACTGGTTTGCAGCATGGGGCCATACAGTTGATCTGCCAAGGCCTCAAACAGGTGCAAGTCCATGTCATCAAAACGGCTGAACGCCCTTTGCAAATAAGGCGAAGTGCTGTGTTCGCCCCGGCGCCGGTGGCCGCCATCGAATGTCAATCGTGCTGCACCCAAGGCTTTGAGCCGCTGTGCTGCCTCTGAAAGTTTGCCAGTGGCTGTTTTTTGTTGTTGCAACCACAAATCGCAGGCAGATTTGCGCGCCACATGCAAGGGTGCAGCCCAGGCTTCACGGTAGAGCAGTACCAACGCCTCGAGCCATGCCAAGGCTTGGGCAGCAGGCAAAGCTTTGAGTGTGATCACGCCGTCTTCACCGCTTTGCACACTCTCGGTGGCGATGCCTGCGGCGTTGGCGCTGAGGTGACCCAGCCATAGGTGATAAAGCGCGTGGCCGTGCAAGACTTTGCCTGCGCGCATGTCAATTTGTAAGCCACTGCCATCGGTACGCAGCCGCCAGCGTGCAGGCTCGCCGCCATAAGGCAAGCTGACCTTGATGCCATGCCACTGCATCGTCAATGATTGCGCTGGCCAATCGCTGCTTGTCTGTGGCAGCCAAGGTTCCAAGCGGGCGTTGATGTCGGCTTTGAGTGACAGCAACGCCGCTTGTTGGGCTTGACCGCCGCCTGCCATGGCCAATTCACCGCGCAATTTCAATTGCTGCAACAAGGGCAATGGTTCGGGTGCGTCAATCACTTGTTGCTTGAGCAAATAGCCATCCAATCCACCAAGGTCAAACGGTTCGTTTTCTTCGTCGGTGTCTTGCGGGGTATCCAACTGCACTTGTAAGTGGTGCTTGAAATACACCTCGACTGGTTGGCGCAACAAGGCCAGCAACGCAGAGGCGTCCAATGCATCCGCAAGCGCTGATTCACTGTTGACGGCATTGTCTGGAGATGCAGGGCTGCGCTGACCATGAACCGATGCCCACTCGGCGGCATAAGTGGCAAAGCCCGAGCCTTGGGTGAAATAGCGTCGAGAAAACGGTTGCAAGGGTTGGAGCTGTGGCGTGAACGCCGGTTGTGTCGTCAGGGGCTCAGCCAAACAAACACACCGGTTCAGGTGGTCGAGCAATTGCGCGACGAGCACTGAGGCTGGCAAGGGCGCATGGTCACTGGCACGTTTGCCTTGCCAAGACACATACAAGCGTTGTCGGGCGGACAACACCGCTTCCAAAAACAAATATCGGTCGTCTTCGCGGCGAGCCCGGTCGCCTGCGCGTGCTTGCCCCGGTTGGCTGATCAGGTCAAAGTCGCGCGGGGTGGGACTGCGTGGGTACGCGCTGTCGTTCATGCCCAGCAAGCAAACGATGTTGAAAGGAATGGCTCGCATCGGCATGAGCGTGGCAAATTGCACCCCACCGGCCGCAAACCGCTGTTGCAAGCCAATGCTGTCGAGTTGCGCCAACCAATGGCTGCGCAACACACCCAAGGGCAGCGGTGCGTCAAACCCAGCCAATTGACAGTCTCTGCAGGTGTCTTCCAATGGCGCGAACAGTTGATCCAGCACGCGTTGGTCGGCATCGTCTGTCACGCAGAAAAACCGTTCAGACAACTGTTGCCAGACTGACAACCAGTCCGCCACGTGTTGGGGTTCTTTCAATTCGATCAAGCTGCGGTCCATGTCGTTTAACCACCGAAGCAAACCATTCACCAAGGGGGCATCCAACCCATCGATGGCCGCATGAGCCGCCACGTCTTGCCAAGGCAAGGGGTTGGCTTGCGGGCCAAGGGCGTAACCCAACAGCAATCGGCGCAGGCCAAAGCCCCAGGTGTTTTGATCGGCATCCGGCAGTTCAGCGCTGATGCCCCATGGCTGGCGTTGCTCGGCATCCAGTCCCCAGCGAACGCCAGCCTCGCTCAACCACCGGTGCAACTGTTCCACATCGGCTTGGCTGAGTGCATACCGATCACGCACAGCTTTGACTTGGAACAAACCTGCCCAGTCGCGCAAACTCATGCGCAGTTGCGGCAGTTGCAGCAGCGTGTCCATGGCTTGCACCAAGGCGTGTGTGCGCGGCGTGCTGTCGGTGACGGAATAAGGCACGTCCAACTCAGGCGATGAACCGCTGGCATACCGACCAAACACCGCGTGTATGTGCGGCGCGAACAGTGCCATGTCCGGCACCATCACCATGATGTCAGAGGGCTGCAACTGAGGGTCTGCGTTGAGCCAACCAAGCACCCGGTCGTGCAACACTTCCACTTCGCGTTGCGCGGAGTGTGCTTGCACAAACACCACACTGTCGTCGTTGCTGTCAAGCGCAACAGGTGTGTCGGGTGGTGGACTCAAATGCAAGATGTCTGTTTGCAGTTGGTGCAACACACCTGGCGTGAGACCTTCGTCTTGGCAGTCTTGCTTCGGGTTGATGAACACGGACACCCGTTGGTAGGTCGGCGCGTATTCATCGGCGGCTTCAAATTGGTCGATGGCATGCAGGTAATCACGCCCTTGTTTGCCCCACGCAGCCAGCAGCGGGTGACCGCCTTGCGACAGGTCTTCACTCAAGTGCCCCCAATGTTCTTGGCATGGGTTGTGCACAAACATCAGCACCGGCAAATGTCGGCCCAGCGCCACCAAGGCTTGCATGGTTTGCATGGGCAGCGCAGTGACCCCAAACACCATCAAGCGAGGCGGCAAACCAGAGAGGCTGCCCGGTGCGTGTTGGTTCAGTGTGTGGAGAAATGCCTGGTGCACATCAGCGCGCGATTCAAAATGCCCAGACCATGGGGCGTGTTGTTGCACATCTTGCAACAGGTCTCGCCACATGGCGGCTTGCCACGCATGTGGGGCAGGTAATGCCTCGGCGCGTTCCCATTGGTCAACGCCTTGTGCCCATTGGTTGAGCCAATCGGACCGGTAATTTTGGTAACCGTCGAACACGTCGGCGAGTTGTTGCGCCAAGTGATACGCGCGTATGCCGTGGCGATCTTCTCCCATGTAATGGGACAGCACCGCATAGCGAGGGTCGTCCAACCATTGAGGTAATTTGCGCAAAATCCGCCAAGCCAATGGCGCTTTGTCCAGTGGCATGTGCATGGGCAAGCGTTCTGCACCCAGAACAGTTCGGTAGATCTGCCACAACTGGCTTGACGGCAGCACCATTCGGGTCGCCGCGCAAATGCCCAAGGCGTCATCTTGGGCCAAGGCCATGCCAAGCCAATGCTTCATGCCGTTGCTTTGCACCAGCACGGTTTCGGCAGCCAAGGGTGGCAAGGGGTTGTGTCGGATGTGGTCCACCAACAAATCGCGCAAACCTTCCATGCGGTTGCTGTGCAACACCATGAAGCCGGTGCGCGGCGGGGTCGGGTGGGTAGATGGGCGTTGCATGGGACGCTCAGCTTAAGGCATTCCCAGGGTCAGGCGATGCGCTTGGGTCAGACTTTTTCAGGGGGCAGCAGGCTTGTTTGTGGTGCTCTGTTGCGCGGGGTCAAGCGGATTCAGGGGCTGGCCTTGGACCGTCAAGCCTTGGTCCGACAAGCGTTGCGCCATGCGCGGGCCCATGCCAGAGACGCGGCGCATCAGGTCGGGCCAATCTTGGAAGGGTTGCTCAGCGCGGGCAGCCAGCAATCGACGGGTGAATGGCGGGCCAATGCCGCGTAAACCGTCTAAGTCGGCTTCGCTGGCTTGGTTGACTTCCAGACCGATGACAGGTGTCACCGACAACAAAGTGAAGCTGAGGATCCAATGCCTTGGGTGCATGCTGTTCTCGTGGCAGATCAAACCACCCATTCCAGCATGCGACGGACTTCAGGCGATCAAGCAGTCATCGATAAAAAAGCCAGTGCCAGTCACGCTGACGCTCACAGCTCTTCGATGCGACGCGGTGGATAGCTGTCCCAAGCTTGGCAGCCCGGGCATTGCCAAAAATGTTGCAACGCCTCAAACCCGCATGCGGCACAGCGGTAGCGACGAAGCGGTTTGGCGGCATGCGCCAACGCCCGTTGAACTTGCGGCTGCTGCTCGGCGGTGAGGGGTGCGTCGGCCAGCAATTGGGTGGCAGCGATCAACGAGGGATGGTGGTTCAGGTGCAGGCTGTACAAGGCCTTGCTGTCGGTTTGTCCCATGTGGGTTTGCAAATCCACAATCGCATCAAGCACATCCAAACTTTGCAGTTGGTGGTAGCTGTCTTGCAGCAAGGTCAAGATCGGAATTTGCTTTTGCACTTGCGGCGCGAGTCGGGCGAGGGCGCCAGCCACCAAGGGCACGGCCGAAGGCACCAAACGGGCTAAATCTTGCAGTTGGTCGCAAGCGTTGGCCAAACGATGTTGTTGTTCACACAGATGGGCCAGTGCAATCCTTGGCCGCGCGCTCTCTGGGGCGGTTTCGATGGCTTGGGTCAACAACGCTTCGGCAGCATGCGGGTCTTTTTCCACGCTGGCCAGTTCGCACAAATAGTGCGAGCGACGCACCGCGAAATTGCCCTGTCCTTTGCCGTCGAGTTGCAGCGAAATGTCAGCGGCTTGACGCCAATCTCGGCCACGCTCGTAAATGCTGAGCAAAGCCAGCAACGCTTGAGGGGCCAGCGACGTGTTCAACAAGGGTTGCAACGCGGCTTCTGCTCTGTCCAAGATGCCCGCTTTGACGAAATCCAAAGCCAAGTCGTATTGCGCGCGTTCGCGGTCAGCCGTGCTGAGGTCGGCACGTGCCAGCAAATGTTGGTGCACACGCACAGCACGTTCAAATTCGCCACGGCGTCGAAACAAATTGCCCAGCGCAAAATGCAACTCAGAGGTGTCCGGGTCACGCTGAACCGCTTCAATGAACGCATCAATCGCCTGGTCTTGCTGTTCATTCAGCAAATAGTTCAGACCCTTGAAATACGCCTTGGGGTTGCTGCGGTTTTCCATGCGCAACTGGCGCAGGTCAAAACGCGAGGCCAACCAACCCAGCACAAACGCAGCAGGCAGTCCGAGAAAAATCCAACCGATGTCAAGGTCCATACATGTCCGCAGCGACGGTCTCGGCAGTGGGTTTGTTCACGGCAGCTGGGGCGGGGGTTTGCATCGCTTTTTTGGCCAAGCGGCGTTGTTGCCACCAACGCGGCACCATGCCTGCCACGCCCACCACCACACCAAGGGCAAACACGGTCAGCAGCACCAACACCATCGGTGCGCGCCATTCCAAATCCCAGAAAAACCGCACAGCCACGTCTTCACGGTTATTCAATGCAAAGGCGAGCATGATCAAAAAAATGGCTGCTTTCAGAATCCACTGAAGCAGCCGGATGAAGGTGTTCAAGTGCGTCCCCCTTGATGGGTGAAAAGGTCAGGGCTGAGAGCCACCGGGCTGGTCCAATAATTCGCGGGTGCGCAATTCAATCGCTTCGCGCAATGCTTTGCCTTGTTTGAAATGCGGCACCCTTTTTTCGGGGATGGCAACGCTTTCACCGGAACGTGGGTTGCGTCCCATGCGAGGCGGGCGACGGTTCACAGAAAAACTGCCAAACCCACGCAGTTCGATGCGGTGGCCTTTGACCAACGCGTCACTCATGGCGTCAAGCAAAGCCTTGACGGCGAACTCTGCGTCACGGTGCGCCAATTGCGGAAAGCGTGCGGCCAGTTCTTCAACCAAATCACTGCGGGTCATGGCATTACAACTCGTTAAACATCTTGTCAAACCGCCACCTGTTGGCTTGCGCGCAACAGGCGGCTGTCATCCACAGTCCATCAGACCTTGATCACTTCTCGTTGTTGTCCAACTTGGCACGCAACAGAGCGCCCAAACTGGTGGTGCCCGCATTGCCTGCGCTTTGCTGGCTCAAATTGGCCATGGCGTCAGCTTGGTCGGCTGCATCCTTGGCTTTGATGGACAACTGGATGTTGCGAGTTTTGCGGTCGATGTTGATGACCACCGCACTGACTTCGTCGCCGACCTTGAGCACATGGCTGGCGTCTTCCACGCGGTCACGGCTGATTTCGGAAACACGCAAGTAGCCGATGATGTCTTCGCCCAAATCGATTTCTGCGCCTTTGGCGTCCACCGTTTTGACCGTGCCAGTGACGGTTTGGCCTTTGTCGTTGACAGACACGAAGTTGGTGAATGGGTCAGAGTCGAGTTGCTTGATGCCCAGTGAAATGCGTTCGCGTTCCACATCCACAGCCAACACCACAGCTTCGACTTCTTGTCCCTTTTTGAAGTTGCGAACCGCGACTTCGCCGGTTTCGTTCCAAGACAAATCAGACAAATGAACCAAGCCATCGATGCCAGCGGCCAAGCCGACGAACACGCCGAAGTCGGTGATGGATTTGATCGGGCCGGTGACCTTGTCGCCGCGCTTGGTGGCAGAGGCAAATTCTTGCCAAGGATTGGCTTTGCATTGCTTCATGCCCAAAGAGATGCGGCGCTTGTCTTCGTCGATCTCGAGGACCATGACTTCGACTTCGTCGCCCAAGGCCACGATTTTGGAAGGTGCCACGT
>Ga0192647_101544_pt1 | contig 15000 bp, 11 predicted proteins | sample LauGreFa1BDMLBSN_2_FD_133046 | JGI IMG/M metagenome (GOLD analysis project Ga0192647, IMG submission 133046) | Freshwater lake microbial communities from Lake Michigan, USA - Fa13.BD.MLB.SN - reassembly | ecosystem: Environmental > Aquatic > Freshwater > Lake | place: Lake Michigan, USA...
GGGTATGCATACATTTAAAATTTGGATCAACAAAGATGTCAACTGGGCACCACCCGGATTGTCACTCTATGTTGAAAAGCCCAACAGCAAAGCTTTTGCATTGCATACTCCTGCATCAATGCCTGAAAGAACCCCTGCACCATTGGTTGAAGTAAAAGCATTGGGTAATCCTGAAATCATTCGATCCTTCATGTACCACAACAATAAAAAGTTGACACATGTACTTTCAGTTGGAGATCCTTCACAATTGCATTATGCATACGATTTATTGCAAGGTGCCATGCTGAAAATATGGAAGGGAAATTTCCTGAATGCAACAGACATGTGGTATGAAAGAGGTGAACCACAAACATCCTCGCCCTTGGGAGCATCGATCGATCTTGTTGGAAATTGTCCCATCTATGAAAAAAATGCAACGAAAGATTCCATAGCAGATTATCAGTACAAAGGATACAACCTTTCAAGCAAGGGATATCCTGTATTCAAATACCAATACAAAAAATTGACTGTTGCAGATCAAATCAGTACCAATGAAACGGGCAGAGGACTGACAAGAACGATCGAAGTCCAGGGTGAAGGAAAAGAAAAAACTTGGATCAGAATTGCACAAGGTTCAAATATTACTCCACTTGGAAATGGCATATACGCAATCGATGATCAAAAATATTTTATTCAATTGGGCAGCAGCGTATTCCCCAATATTGAAACATATCTCAATCAGCGCGTACTGATTCTGCCTGCCAAAGAAAAAATACAATATCAACTCATCTGGTAATTCACTCAATCAGAAAATATGCTTACTAAAATATATACCTGTTCATTGTTGCTCTTGCTCTCTGCTTCAACCATTGCCCAAAAAAATGTTGTGCAATCTGAAAAAGATTTTTATGCACTGAAAACTGTTGCCATCCCCGACAATGTAAAACTGGAAGTGGGAGGCATTGCAGTGATGCCCGATGGAAGAATTGCTGCTTCAACACGCAGAGGTGAAATCTGGATCATCCAAAACGCATATGGCAACGGACAACCGCACTTTACGAGATTTGCATCTGGTTTGCATGAGGTACTCGGACTCGCATACAGAGACGGCGCTTTTTACTGTACACAACGCGGCGAACTCACCAAAATAGAAGATAAAAATGGTGATGGCATAGCTGACAGCTATACACCGATTACACTTTTTGAATTAAGCGGCAACTACCATGAATATGCTTACGGTCCAGTGTTTGACAAAAACGGTGACATGTTCGTTACGCTCAATGTTGCATGGGTTGGATACGGTGATGGATTGGGAAAATGGCATGGATGGCTGATCAAAGTTAAACCCGATGGCTCGCAAGAGCCCATTGCCACTGGTTTGCGTTCACCAGCTGGATTCAATATCAACAGCAACAACGATGTTTTTTATGCAGAGAACCAGGGTGACTGGGTGGGAAGCGGAAGGGTTACGCATTTGGAGAAAGGAGATTTTGCAGGAAATGCAGGTGGACTCAACTGGACAAAAGAACCCAATTCACCACTGAAGTTGACCAAAGAAGATTTGAAACAAGTTGACAATGGTCAGCCTATGTATGAAGCTGCCAAAAAAATCAAAGAACTCAAACTTCCTGCTGTATGGTTTCCACATACGATTATGGGGATTTCAACTGCAGACATCATTGAAGATCAAACCAACGGTGCATTCGGTCCGTTTGGTGGACAATACTTCGTGGCCGATCAAGGACATTCCAAAATCATGAGAATGTCGCTCGAAAAAATAAACGGAAAATACCAAGGAGCCTGTTATCCCTTTTATGAAGGATTTGCATCCGGACTTGTGAGATTGCGCTGGGGACTCGATGGATCAGTTTTTGGTGGAATGACCAGCAGAGGATGGGCCAGTACAGGAAAGGCAGAATATGCATTGCAACGATTGGTATGGACCGGAGAAGTCCCTTTTGAAATGAAAGATATACATGCACAAAGCGATGGATTTGAAGTTGAATTCACGTTACCGGTAAATGCATCAAAACTGAAAGACGCAAGAAACTTTTCGGTGAACAGCTTCACGTATAAATACCATCACCAATATGGAAGTCCCATCATCAACAACCGTCCAAGAAAAATAATTGGAATGGTGCCATCCCCTGATGGAAAAAAAGTTAAACTGGTATTAGATAGTTTGATCCCAGGCTATATCCATGAAATCAGGGTTGTAAATCTTGAATCAACAGAACAAAAATCTCTCTTGCATGATTTTGCCTATTATACCTTGAATGAAATTCCATCTGGAGAAAAAACAATTTTGAAAGAAGGAGAAAAAGTCAACGCACATACAGGTATGCACCATGACATGAAAAACACTGCCCCTACAAAAACTGTTGCGTCCAGGAAAAGACAAACCACCATGCCTGTAGACTGGATACAGCCAGACAAAATTTTGAAATTGGGAACCAAACCAGGATTGAAATACGATGTAACAAATTTTGAGGTAAAGGCTGGAAGCAAGGTGAGATTGATATTCAATAACAACGATGACATGACACACAATGTGGTCATCACCCTACCGGGAGCTGCTGATGAAGTGGGATCACTTGCGTTGAAAATGGGACTCAAAGGATCAGAAATGAATTACGTCCCAGTCACAAACAAAGTCCTGTTTCATACCGGATTGCTTCAACCTGAAACCAGCGAGTCTATTTATTTTGTAGCACCGTCTACACCCGGAGAATACATGTTTGTATGTACATTTCCAGGACATGCATCAGTCATGAGAGGCATTATCAAAGTAGTTCCATAATGGTAAGAGAAATTCATCAATGGTACAGTCCCGCGCTGCAAAAGGAAATGCCGCTTGCAGTGTACGGTCACTATGGATTTGCTCTCTTGATGATCCCAACTGCAGCAGCTGATTACCTTGAGTACGAAAGATTTGAATTGATCCAGCATCTCTCACCCATGATCGATGCAGGAAAAATCAAAGTTTTTTCCATCAACAGCATCAATACAGAAAGTTGGATGAACAAACAGATGGAAGGAGCACACAAAGCCATTCGCCAGAATCAATTCAATGATTATATTTTCAATGAGGTTGTACCCTTCATCAGAAATTTTACATCCAACGATACTCCCATCATCACCTCCGGCGCATCATTTGGTGCCTTGCATGCAATGAATGTGTTTTTGAAAAGACCCGATTTATTCAAAGGAGTGATTGCTATGAGTGGAGTATATGATTTGATGGAATATACAGATGGTTATTATGATGAACAGGTGTATTTCAACTCCCCCATACATTATATCCCCAACCTAACCGATCATGAAACACTCGAAAAAATCAGAAGTGGTAAAATGGTCATAGCTTCGGGGGGTGGTTCACATGAAGATCCGAAGGCCAACAGAAGATTTTCAGGCGTATTGCACAGCAAATCCATCCCGCATGATCTGGAAATCTGGGCAGATGATATTCATCACGATTGGCCTACCTGGAGAAAAATGTTGCCTTACTTTATAGACGCGAAATTTTAAAAATGGAAAAGAGGCTTTTTTTGTTGGATGCATTTGCATTGATTTTTCGTGCATACTATGCACTCATTCGCAACCCGCGTATTACCAGTAAAGGGAAAAATACCAATGCACAGTTTGGTTTCACCAACGCGCTCGTCGATCTGATCAACAAACAAAAGCCAAGTCACATGGCCATTTGTTTTGATACTGCAGCTCCTACGGAGCGTCATACTGATTTTGCAGATTACAAAGCAAACCGACAGGAAGCACCAGAAGATTTATTGGCATCGATCCCCGATATCAAAAAAATCATTGAGAGTTTCAATATCCCCATTATTGAAACAGATGGATTTGAAGCAGATGATGTGATTGGAACCTTGGCCAAGCAGGCAGAGCAAGCAGGTTATCATGTATACATGGTAACACCAGATAAAGATTATGGTCAACTCGTAAGTGAAAACATCAAAATCTACAAACCGCCCTACCAAGGCGGCGACTTTGAAATCATAGGTCCAGCTGAAGTATGCGAAAAATGGAATATCCAACACGTAGATCAAGTCATTGATATGTTGGGTATGATGGGAGATGCAGTTGATAATATCCCTGGTATTCCCGGTGTTGGTGAAAAAACAGCAGCCAAATTATTGGCAGAGTTTGGTACACTGGAGAAAGTATTGGAAAATGCCGACAGCATCAAAGGCGCCATCGGCGAGAAAGTAAGACAGGGAAAAGATCTTGCGCTGATGAGTAAAAAACTTGCAACCATCATCACAACTGTACCTGTTGAATTCCACGAAGTAAATTTCAAAGTAACAGAACCCAACAAAGAAGCATTGAAGGAAATCTTCAGTGAGCTTGAATTCAGAACAATCGGTAAAAGAATTTTGGGGGAGGATATCCCAATAGCAGGTCCCGTTGAAAAAGCAGCACCTGTGCAAGGTGATTTATTTGGAGCTGCTCCATCCGCTGCATTGATTGTAACTGAAAATCAGGATACGGCATCAGAAGAAGTGCCAATGACCGTTGATAAAAACATCAACAATACACCACACAGTTATACTTTAATAGACAGTGATGAGAAAATCGATGCCTTCATAAAAGAGTTGCTCAAAGCAAAAGAAATTTGCTTTGATACAGAAACAACGGGGCTCGATGCAAACACTGCAACAATAGTTGGCATGAGTTTTTCCATGCAACCAGGCACAGCCTTTTATGTCCCTTGTCCAGATGATGTTCAGAAAACAGCTTCCATTCTTGAAAAGTTCACACCTGTTTTCAATGACGCCTCAAAAACATGGATCGGGCAAAATATCAAATATGATTTGCTGATTTTAAAAAGAGTAGGCATTGAATTGGCAGGAAATATTTTTGATACCATGCTGGCGCATTATGTCATAGAACCTGAGGGAAAAAGAAGCATGGATTTGTTGAGTGCAAAATACTTGGGGTATGAGCCCATTCATATTGAGGAGTTGATTGGTAAAAAGGGCAAAGGGCAGGGTACCATGCGGGATGTAGAAATTGATAAAATAAAAGAATACGCAGGTGAAGATGCTGACATCACACTTCAACTGAAAAATGTTTTTGAACCTCAATTAAAAACAAAGCATGTAGAAAAAGTTTTTTATGAAGTTGAAAATCCATTGGTCAAGGTATTGATGGATATGGAGTTTGAGGGAATCAGGATTGATACTGGATTTCTGCATGACTATTCAAAGGAGCTGGAGCGTGAAGCAAAACAGGCAGAAGAAGCAGTGTACAAGACTGCAGGTGTACGGTTTAATTTGGCATCACCTAAACAATTGGGTGAAGTGCTATTTGATAAATTGAAACTGGATCCCAAGGCAAAAAAAACCAAAACCGGACAATACGCAACAGGTGAAGATGTATTGCAGAAACTTGCTTATCAGTTTCCGATTGTTTCAGATATTCTCACTTTCAGAGAATTGACGAAGTTGAAATCAACCTATGTAGATGCCTTGCCCATGTTGATCAACGCACATACAGGAAGGGTCCATACAACCTATGGTCAGGCAGTTGCAGTAACAGGGAGACTGGCCAGCAACAATCCCAATCTCCAGAACATTCCTGTAAGAAGTGACCGTGGAAAGGAAATCAGAAAAGCATTTATCCCAAGAGACAATCAACATGTATTGATTTCTGCCGACTATTCACAGATCGAATTGAGGATTGTAGCAGCAATCAGTGGAGACAAAAATATGTGTGAGGCATTTCGTCTCGGAAAAGACATCCATACAGCCACAGCAGCAAAAGTGTATGGAGTTGAAGAAGCGGATGTTACCAAGGAGATGCGTTACAAAGCAAAAAGTGTAAACTTTGGAATCATATACGGTCAGGGTGCGTTTGGACTCGCAGACAATCTGGGTATCAGCAGAACAGAAGCAAAGACTATCATCGACAACTACAAAAAAGAATTCTCCGGTATCAATGCATACATGGAATCTACCATCAACTTTGCAAAAGAAAAAGGCTATGTTGAAACGCTGATGGGAAGAAAACGCTGGTTGAGAGATATCAATTCATCTAATTTTACAGTAAGAGGATTTGCAGAGCGGAATGCCATCAATTCACCTATACAGGGAACTGCAGCAGACATGATCAAACTGGCTATGATCAAAGTACATCAGGAAATCAAGAAACATGGCTTCAAGAGCAAGATGATCTTGCAGGTGCACGATGAATTGATCTTTGATGCACTGGCATCAGAAGCAAATGATTTGAAAGCATTGATTTTGGAAAATATGGAATCCGCTCTCCCGCTTCCCAATGATGTACCTGTAATTGCTGAAGCTGGTATCGGAATGAATTGGTTAGAAGCACATTGATATGAATAATTATTTCACCATTACATCAACCATTGGCGCTCGCTATTTTACAGTTGCCGGATTGGCTTTTTTGTTCTTTTATGTATTGTATAAAAACAAATTTCTCAGAACAAAAATTCAACAGCGATACCCCGATAAAAAAGATTATTTCAGAGAAATATTTTATTCCGTCGTCACCATTATGATTTTTGGACTGGTTCCGGTCATCTTTATTTTCAATGAAAATGTTTCGCAGTATACACAGTTGTATAAAAAGATAGATGAGAGAGGATGGGTATACTTCATTTCGATCTTCCCATTGATGCTGTTTATCCATGATGCCTATTTCTACTGGATGCACAGACTGATGCACCATAAAAAACTATTCAAAAACTTTCACTTGGTGCACCATCAATCGACCAATCCTTCTCCATGGGCTGCGTATGCATTTCATCCTTTGGAAGCCATCATAGAGGCATCCATATTGATTGTTTTCTTATTTATTATGCCTGTGCACAGGCTGCATTTTTTTCTCTTTTTCTTTTTTATGATTGTATACAACGTATATGGTCATCTTGGTTGGGAGTTGTATCCAAAAGATTTTCATAAAACGAAGATTGGCCGCTGGATCAACACATCAGTCGCTCATAACCAGCACCACCAATATTTCAAAGGAAATTACAGTCTCTATTTTTTATTTTGGGATAGATGGATGGGGACATTGAGAGAAGATTATGATCGGCAATATGAAAAAGTTCAATCAACATGAGACCAAGGATCATCTATTGTTATGATGCTTATTGTGGATGGTGTTACGGATTCAGTCCCGTGATCAAAGAACTGTGGATCCGCCACCGAAACAGGTTTGAATTTGAAACAATTTCAGGTGGTATGATCCCTGTTGAATCAGCCAGGCATATCAGCCATATTGCAAGTTTCATTCAGGGTGCATATAAAAATGTAGAGGAACTTTCAGGAATTCAATTTGGCGAAGATTATCTCTGGCATATATTCAACCCAGACAAGAGCGATTGGTTCCCCTGTTCTGAAATGCCTGCCATTGCCATGGCTGTATTCAGAGAATATCATCCTGATAGAACCATTGAGTTTGCGGCAGATCTGCAATATGGATTGCATTATGAAGGAAGAGACCTGACAGATCGGGAAGCATATCGTCACTTAACAGTGAAATATGAAATACCGACAGCAGCGTTTTATGAAAAATTGAAAGCAGCGCAATACAAGGAAGCGGCGCAGTATGATTTTGCATTGACTCAACAATTGAAGGTAAACGGATTCCCCACCGTTTTCATGCAGGTCAGTGATGCAAAACTTTATATGATTGCAAGAGGATTTACTGCACTCGATGCAATGGAGGAGCGTATTGACAAAATTTTAGAAGAGATGAATAATGCATAATTCATCGTAAATTGTGTGCTCAATCAGTGATCATGGAGTACAATAAATTGGTTTCAATTACAGGATTTTCAGGTTTATTTGAATTATTAAGCAGCAAAACAGACGGCGCGATTGTTAAATCACTGGAAGATCAATCGACAAAATTCGTATCCAGCAGGATTCATCAGTTTTCTCATCTTGAATCCATCGAAGTGTATACCACAGATGAAAATGTAAATCTTGTTGAAGTTTTTCAGGCAATCAAAAGCGCAAACAAAGGACTTCCATCTGAAAAAGATGACAAAGCCATCAAAGCATATTTCAAAGAAGTATATCCAACAATGGATTTTGAAAGGGTTTATACCAGTGATATGAAAAAAATGATCAAATGGTACAATGCGATCAGCAAACATGGTATAGAAATCAAACTCAGCGCAACAGAAGAATAGCATAAATCTTATATAATGCATTACTCAGCAAATATTGAGAAACTGAAACACAGTTTCCTGCCCGAGATATTTGAATTAAAAAATTGGGAATCAGTAGAGCAATATTTTATTGAGTTGCGTGACAGAGATTTAACTGATAAAGCAGCACTTGAACAGTGGTTGAAAGATCTCAGTGAGCTAGAGGCTTTCATCACCGAGGATGCGTGTTGGAGACAGGTCCGGATGACCTGTGACACAGAGAACAAGGCACTTGAAGAGGCTTTCAATTATTTCTTTCTTGAGATCCAACCCAAGATGCAACCCTATGCAGATCTGCTCAATAAAAAGTTAATCAGCTGCCCTTTTACGAAAGAATTGGATCAGGATAAATACTTTACCTACTTGAGATCCATCAGGAAAAGCATTGATTTATTCAGAGAAGAAAATATCCCACTACAGGCTGAAGCAAGTGTTCTGCAACAACAGTATGGAATGATTGCAGGCAAAATGACGATTGAACAAGATGGGAAAGAGTTTACCCTTCAACAGGCCGGGAAATTTTTAGAAAGTCCAGATAGAACCATCAGAGAAACCGTATACAAAAAAATTGCAGAACGCAGATTGGCAGACAAAGAATCACTGAATGATCTTTTCTCAAAACTGATTGCGATACGACATCAGGTTGCATTGAATGCAGGTTTCAGCAATTACCGAGATTACAAATTTGCAGAGATGGGCCGCTTCGATTATACACCTCAAGACTGCTTTGATTTTCATGAGGCTGTAAAATCTGAAGTCATGCCATTGATGGATGAGATATACATTGAGCAGAAAAAAAGATTGGGACTCGATACCATGCGCCCGTGGGATACAGAAGCAGAACCTGCAAACGTAGAACCTTTGCGTCCATTTACCGATGGAAAAGACCTGCTGAAAAAAACCATCCAGTGTTTTGATGAATTGAATCCATTCTTTGGAGATTGTCTCAGAAAAATGGATGCATTGCACCACCTCGACCTGGACAGCAGGAAAGGAAAAGCTCCTGGAGGATACAACATGCCATTGGCTGAAAGCGGCGCTCCATTCATATTCATGAATGCAGCTTCACAAATGTCTGATCTGACTACCATGGTTCATGAAGGTGGACATGCCATCCATTCATTTCTTGCTCATCCGCTCGAACTGACCGGATTCAAAGAATACCCAACTGAAATGGCAGAGGTGGCGAGCATGTCAATGGAATTGTTTACGATGGACCATTGGCATGTCTTCTTCAACGATGAAGCAGAGATGAATAGAGCCAAAAGGCATCAACTTGAAAGAGTCATTACCATATTCCCATGGATCGCAACAATTGATAAATTTCAGCATTGGATATATGAGCATCCAACCCACTCTGTTGAGGAAAGAAGATTGATGTGGCTACAAATATTAAACGAATTCAGTTCAAACGCCATTGATTTCAGTGAATTAGACGCATTCAGATCATTTAGCTGGCAAAAGCAATTGCATTTATTTGAAGTGCCTTTCTACTATATTGAATATGGTATTGCACAATTGGGGGCGATTGCAATGTGGATGCAATACAAGGAAAATCCTAAAGAAGCATTGGAAAATTACACCAAGGCACTCAGTTTGGGTGGAACAAAAACACTTCCTGCGCTCTATCAACATGCAGGAATTGAACTTGCATTTGATAAAATGAACATAAAACGATTAATACGTTTTATCAAGAAAGAGTTAGAAAGTTTATAAATGGTGTTTAAAATCATATGCTGATTTCAATTATAAAAGATTAACAGTTATACTTTTGAATTGCTACTAATCAGAGCCTTAACGAATGCCCTGGTGTTTTTACACTGGGGCTTTATTATGCGCAAGTTTTACAAACCCCAGAAACAATCATATTGATTTGATTTGCACGAAAGCCCTTTGGCAAATGAACAGATGGAATAGCAGTATCATCTAAACAAATTGTTTTGCCGCATGCATCACATGTAAAGTGAACATGATTGTCATGATGATGCCCACTGACAATACAATCATCATTGCACAATGCATAACGAGTAATGTTATCTGAAGAAGGTATGGTATGAATGATTCCTTTCTCTAAAAATGTTTGCAGTGTTCTGTAAATGGTAACCCTGTCATACTCATCCTTGCACTTTGATTCAATGTCCTGATGTGCCATGGCATTTACAGAAGAAAGAAAGATGTCAAGAATGGTTTTTCTTCCTTCCGTTACACTCAATGCACTTGACTTTAATATTTCACTGCTTGTTTTTTTCATTCAGCAAGTAATTCCTTTATATCGTTTACCAGTTGGCTGACTTCATCTTTTTTGATTCCATCATAGATGCCTCTCACGCGGCCTTGACGATCAACCAGTGTAAAAAACTGTGTATGCAAAAACTGTTCCTTGATATTGATGGAAGAGTTTTTCGGATCGTCCAATAAATAACTTTCTCTTGCAGTTTTATACAACGATTCTTTTGATCCAGTAACAAACCACCAGTTATCTGCTTGCCCCCCCAAAGAATCTGCATAGTGTTTCAATACAGGGATGGAATCCGTTTCAGGATTCACTGTATGAGAAATGATCAGGAACTGTGGATCGGATTTGAACTGCTCATAGATGGCTTTCATATTTTTGTTCATCTTAGGACAAATGCCCTTGCAAGTTGTAAAAAAGTATTCTGCAACATAAACCCTGTTTTTAACCTCAACCTGTGAAACCTGATTCCCGTCATGTCTTGTAAAACTGAAAGGCTGAACAGTATTGACGATGGGAAGCTTTACTTTCTCAAAATCAGTGAAATAAATCATCCCGCCATAGAACAAAGCAAGCAGCAAGCCAAAAAAACCAAGGTACCGCAGTAATTTCTTATTCATCTCAAAACAGTATTCAATCTGATACAAAGGTACACCAAAGAAATAATGCAACTTTGTTGCAAAATGTTTAATTTTGTCGTCCTTCTATGTTCAAAATCAATTACGATGCCTTGGGAATTGCTGCGTCTATCGCCTGTGCAATCCATTGTGCGGTATTGCCGTTGCTGATATCCAGTTTGCCGATTTTTGGCATCAATATCATCAAAAACACTGCATTTGAGTATGGAATGATTGTACTCGCAGCACTGGTTGGCTTCTATGCATTGCGCCATGGGTTCAAAAAACATCACCACAAAAAATCACCCGCCATCATTTTTTCACTGGGAATTGTATTGCTTCTTTTAAAACAGTCACTAGAGCAGTACCAGTTGTTTCTGCTGATTCCTGCAATGGGATTGATTGTTGCGGCACATACCATCAATTATCTGAGCTGCAGAAAAGCAAATCACTGTCATACTGAGGATTGCAACCATTGATTATTGAAGCTTTCCCAAAATAGCTGCTGCTACTTTTTTCCCTTGCTTGTTTCCGTTTTCACAACCTGATCTGTAATGAATAGATCCATACACCCTGCTGATGGATGCTTCTTCGGCAGCATGTCTGAATGATTTGAATGATCGAACAGGAAGATTGTACTCCAGTTCAGAAGAATCAGTAAATGCAATATTGTCTCCAAACAAATGTGTCAACAATTCTGCAGCACAAGATGATGTAGTACTATGTCCGGATGTATATTCAGGAAAGGGAGGAGTCTGGATATAAGAAATCCACTGCTCATTGATCAATCGTTGAATAGCAGTTTGAGGTCTGATCCTAACTGTTTTATATTTTACATACCAGCAGGAAATAAATGCATCATACAATCCGACAGCTGTATATGCATATGCTTTTGCACTGGTTACGGGATCTGCATTTTTTATTTTACATGCCTTTGCAGCAATAGCCATCCAATGTCCGCCTGGAGTCATTTTTTTATCTTGAAACATAACATGTCCTTTGTGTTTGGAAACAAAGGGATTGTCATCCCAAAACAATGCAATATCAATTTGTTCATCTGACATGTTTTTAGAAATGTCAAATACTTCTTTCATCTCTTTGTAGAAAGCTGAATTTTTATCTTCACTGTAGGCAGGAAATGGATCTGCTTCGATTTGATTTGAACTGTCCAGTCCCATGGTCACCATCTCTGGCCAATAAGGCTCGAGTCCATCTGAATAATCGGGAGCCGTTGGGACCCAACGGGTTTTATCTGAGGTCATGACCTCAAACCGCTCCATCCCTCTGGTCTCTTTGTAATGATCTTTTCCCAATCGTTTTGCAACAACATCAGCCACTCTTTGTCCAAATGCAATTGAACTGTCAACAATCGCCTGATCAAGGTTGCCTGCATATTTTTTGATCATTGAATCTTGGTAGGCACTGATTTCAGCTGCAGAAAAAGTTACTTTCTTGGCAGTCTCGCAAAATGCCTGAATAGCAGCAATGGAATAATCATATGTGGTATTTTGCACTGGCAAGGGCATCGGATCAAATCCCTTGAGTTTTGCTGTGATGGATTGGGATGAGCTATTTTCAAATCGGAGTGCTTCATACATTGCCAAAGAAGTATTGGCATAAATTCTGCTCGCAACAGGTGGACTGAATATATCCACGACAATGATATCAGTGAGTTTTTTTACCAGCTGATGGGGGAGTTCTTTGTTGGAAACTGCGTCAACAGATGGACGGCTATTGCATGAAATGATAACTGCAATAAGCAAAAAAGATATAGAATATTTCATTTTTATCATGGATCAGGGTTGTATGGTACGGGAGATGTTACCTTTTGAATTGTAAATTTTAACGCTTGACTTATAAGGCTTCATCCATGTTCTACTTGACTGTGACATGAATGAGGATCCCCATGAAAATTCAATTTTTTGTGTTTGTTTATTTGGCAATTCGATCATTGCGTATGTCTCTTCCTTTTTCAACTGAACAGCAACTGATTCAGATATTTTATATTCAAAAAAGCTTACAGGCTTTCGGTTTTCAGTTGCAACAACAAAAGACTGGTTTTTGATTTGAATGTTTGAAACTGCTCTTGCGTCACCGGGAACAAAAAATCCAGATGCTTCAAATGAAAGCGGTTTGAAATTTTTCTTCCCATCATTCAACAAGACCAATCCGTTGAATGCATCTGCTTTTCCCTGTGAAGTTTCCATGCCATGGTCATTGCCAATCATTACAATATCATTGTATCCATCCTGATTGACATCGATGCACTGTGATCCATATGCAGGTGCAATTTGTGCTTCATTGGGCAAGTCATGAAGCATGAACTTTCCTCCTCCGAGATTTTCAATCCAAACAGATTTCATAAAATTGGCTGTCAGTTTCTGAACATCTTTCATTTCTTCAGCGGTGAAAACTTCTTGCACTGTTGCCCGTCCAAAATCGGCATAATGCTCAAATTTTCTTCTGATCAAAATCAATTGTTTCTGCATATCGTCCTTGCTATGGAAAAAATATTCATGCTTCTTTCCTGAAGAATCTGGAAAATAACAGGAAATAAAAGCATCGTATGCACCGTTTTGATCAAAATCCTTTGCATAGATGCGAAGGGGCTCACCTGAGGAACATTTGAAGTATTGATTCAAACCAAAATTTCCAGCTACATAATCCATGTCACCATCATTGTCAAGGTCACTCGCTGAAAGACTGTTCCACCAACCCAATGCATTGGACACCTCTTCCCCTGGATTGATTTTCACCAGTGCAGTTCCGGTATTCTTTAAAAAAGTCAGTGCCATCCATTCACCTGCAACAATCAAATCAATCTTATTATCATTATCGAAGTCAGTCCACAGCGCATCACTCACCAAACCAATTCTTGCAAGTTCCTTGTTCCACTGATTGGTTACATTGGTGAACTTGATTTTCCCTTTCTTTGAATCATTTCTCAACAGAAATGACTCACCAGCTTTTGGATATGATTTTGTCTCAACCCTTGCACCTACAAACAAATCAAGATCTCCATCATTATCAATATCAGCGGCTTTTACATTTTGTCCGGATGAAGTCATTGCAGGCAAGCAACCTTCAACAATTTTAAAGTTTCCCTTTCCATCGTTTTCACAAAGGATGTCTTGGTAAAGCATTGACCCCGGATCATGCTGATTGCTGCCGCGTACTATGTATAAATCGTTGTCACCATCCGTATCTGCATCAAAGAGCAGCAAGCCCATGTCTTCTTCTTTCAGAAGTTCAGAATTCTTCAGCGCAAGGATTTTTTTGGAAAACTTCCCGTTGGGAAGCTGACAGAGGAGCGTGGGACCTTGGAACCTGCTTGAGCTGCTCAGCACCATATCATCCAAACCATCACCATTTACATCGCCCACAGCTATACCCGGACCATATTGCGAGAATTTATGGGGCAGTGTTTTTTGTATGTTGAAATCTATGTAATCATATTCCTCGTGTACATAATTGACCCCCAAAGAGGATGGATCTTTCATTGTAAAATAAGGATGTAGCACTGGTATGGGATCTGCTTGTGCCGCAATGGCATTGTTATAATTTAATAGGAGCAACTGATCAGTGGAAATATTTTCAAGTTTTTGTGAACGTTGATCTGGCCAGTAAATTTTTAAAGAATCAATGGCTGAATGATTGCCCAACCCAAAATGCAATATTTCATCTGACTTCGAAAGATAGCCTCTGACGCAGGATTGCTCTGCAATCTGTTGCTCCCCCTTGTACCATATCTTAACTTTTGCTCCGAATGCATTTGTATTTTGCACAGGACCCTTTAACTGAATACGGAGGTAATGGTTGTTATCCTGGACTGTTTTCTTGTCTTCCTTTATCAATGTATTTTCAAATAGAAATGCTGGGTCATTGATATTATTGGTGATGATATCCAGATCTCCATCATTGTCGAGATCTGCATAGGCGGTCCCGTTCGTAAAGCTTGGGAGGCTGATCCCCCA
>Ga0192647_101551_pt1 | contig 14962 bp, 15 predicted proteins | sample LauGreFa1BDMLBSN_2_FD_133046 | JGI IMG/M metagenome (GOLD analysis project Ga0192647, IMG submission 133046) | Freshwater lake microbial communities from Lake Michigan, USA - Fa13.BD.MLB.SN - reassembly | ecosystem: Environmental > Aquatic > Freshwater > Lake | place: Lake Michigan, USA...
AACCAATACAAACGGCATTTCTGGGCTGCTTCAGGCGCTTATGTGGGCACCGTCAGCACGTGTAAGGCCTCTCGACTGAATGCCGCCGGGGTGGCCACTGGGCGATACAGCGAGTGCTGGGATTACACAGTGGAAAACACAGGTGCCTATGCGCAAGCAATTTTGCGTCCGACTGATCACCTGAAGGTCATTCCTGCCTGGCGCGTGGACCATTTCTCAGGGTCATCGCAGGGACACAAAAACAATACCGCTACTGATTCTTCCAATGACATGACCGATTACGGATGGATCAATCAACCAAAGTTGAGCGTGGTCTACAACTTCAATTCGCACAACAGTGTGTATGTGAATTGGGGTAAAACTTTTCAACTGTTGACTGGCGGTGCATACACCTCGGGTCCCTATGCTTCAAGCTTGACCAGTCCCTCGGTCAACACCGGCGAGGAATTGGGGTACAAGTTCAGCAATGGTTCTGGGATTGACGGGCGCGTGGCTGTTTGGCAGCAAGATGCGCCTGACGAAGTGGCCAACTTGGCAGCGGCAGGTACCTTCAGCCGTTTGGGCGCTACACGAAGAAGAGGTGTCGATTTTCAAATCACCAGCCAATGGGCAAGCCACACCAAACTGTGGTTGTCTCATTCTGTGCAAGAAGCCAAGATTGTTTCGGGTTACACCGCTTCTTTGACTGGCAAACAAGTGTTTGGGACGCCCAACCACATGACCACGCTGGGTGCTGAGCACACCTTGAGCGAACAAGTCAGCGTGGGATGGCAAGGGAGAGCACAAGGTGACTATTTCATCAACACTTACAACACCAATGGAAGATTTGGTGAATACATGTTGTTGGATGCCAGCGTCAAATACCAACCTGTCAAATCGGTGAGCTTGGATCTGCAGGTGCGAAATTTGCTCAACAGCGTCTATGTGACAGATGTGTGGGATTACAACGCAGACAGTTCTGGCGGCTCGTCCGTGCCATTCTTTTCTGCAGGTGCACCACGCGCTTATTTCTTGGCAGCCACTGTCAGGTTCTGAGCCATGACCAACTTTTCTTGGCGTCGGTATGTGCGGATGCTGCACCTGTACCTTGGCTTGTGCCTCGGTGCAGTGTTTGCATTGCTGGGGTTGACCGGCAGTTTTTTGGTGTTTTACCCAGAGATGGACCGTTGGTTGAATCCTGCGTTGGTTCACCCGCAACCACTTCAACCAAAGGCTTCGATTCAAACTTGGTTTGACCAATTGCATGAACAGTTCCCCGAGCGCCGAGGCGCTTGGCGAATTGAATTGCCGCGAGAAGCAGACCAAGTGGTGTTTGCCAGGTACTTGAAACCCGAAGAAGCAGACCCGAATGCGTTCGCACCGATCGTCGTGGCCCTGGACCCCGTTTCAGGTGCGGTGCTCAGTGCGCGAACATGGGGTGACTATCTGGTCACCTGGGTATATGACTTGCATTATTCAATGCTGATGGGTAACACCGGCAAGGCATGGGTCAGTGTGTTCGGTATCGCATTGATCGTCAGTGTGATCTTGGGCTTGTGCTTGTGGGTGCCACGCGGAAAACACCGACTGGCCAAAGCCCTGCCCAAGGTTCGCTCAGGCAGCAAGAAAGCCATTTACGACATTCACAGTTACACCGGCGCTTATGGCGCGGTGTGTTTGCTATTGATGGCAGTCACCGGTGTGGGCTTGGCCACACCGCAGTGGCTAGAGCCTGTGGTCAACCGCATGTCGGTTCGTTGGGATCCACATGCGGTGCCTTCTGTCGTTCCTTTGCCTGATGCAAAGCGCATCAGCGCTGACCAAGCGGTTTCGCTGGCGCTTGCGCATTTTCCGAATGCCAAGTTGCGTTGGATTGAAGCGCCGGTCAAGCCAGAAGACGCTTATGTTTTGCGTTTACAACAGGCTGGCGAACCGAGCGAGCGGTTTCCCAAAACATTTGTTTGGGTAGACCCGTTTTCTGCGCAAGTGCTTGCCAGCAGAGATGCATTGCAGGTAGGTGCTGCGGATGTGTTTTTTGACTGGCTGCATCCGCTGCATAACGGCGAAGCGTTTGGCTTGACTGGGCGCGTTCTGGCTGTGGTCACCGGGTGTTTGCCCTTGGTCCTGGTGCTGACGGGTTGGGCGCGCTGGCGTCAAAAAAACAATGCCAGAAGGCAAGTGGCAAGAAAGAGGTGACATCCCCATTCATCTTTGCATTAATATGAGGTGATACGCAATGAGTTCTGTTTGTTGAATACCCAAGGAGTTATTGATGCGTCACTTCATTCATTCGTTGTTTGTCTTTGTGTGTCTGTCTTTCAGTCTGAGCGCTTGGTCCATGACCGAGGAACAGGTCATTGCAGCGCTGTCTTTGCCTGAGAACAGCACAGGCAATATTGCCGATGCGATCGAAGAGGCCACTGGCGCGCGTGGTTGGATGTCGGCTGACATGAAACCCATTTTCGAGTCGCGTGTGGTGGGCCGCGCAGTCACAGCAGTCTTGCGCCCTGTGTTGAAAAACGATAACCGCAAGTACCCGAATTTGGCGCTGGAGTTGCTTGACCAAGCACCTGCAGGCTCGGTGTTGGTGTATGTGATGCAAGATGGCATTGACATCGCGGCCATGGGTAACTTGATGGGCACCACCGCCAAAGTGCGTGGTCTGGCAGGTGCGGTCATTGATGGCGCGGTGCGTGATGTGACCGAATTGCGGCGCATCGGTTTTCCCGTGTGGTCACGCCGCGTTACCCCTGCCACGTCAGTGGGTCGCATGGTCGGTGTGGAAAAACAAGTGCCCGTGAAATGTGGTGACGTGATGGTCAACCCGGGCGATTACATCGTTGGCGACAGCGATGGCGTGGTGGTGGTACCTGCCGCAGCAGCAGAGAAAGTGATTGCTTTGCTCAAGCAATACGATGACAAGGAGTCCAAGATGATCCCCATCATCGAAAAAGAAAAATCCATGCTCAAGGCGCTGGAGATTTACAACCGTTATTGAGTCGCAAAGACCCACCGACATCCGCTTGTCAGTTCAAGCTTATCCATTTTTCATTCGTCAAAGGGGAAAACGCATGAGCAGTTCAACGCGTTGGAAACAAAGACCCCCGGGCTCCACTTGGGGCGATTTCGGACCGGACGACCAAGCCGGCCGCATGAATTTACTCACGCCAGACAAAGTATTGCAAGGCATGGCTGAGGTGAAACACGGCCTCACGTTCAACCTCAGTTTGCCTTTGGATTTTCCCGGGGGCAGTGTGCTCAACCCCAGACGCAGCGGTCCCGTGTTGCGACCCACGGTACGCAATGGCAAGCCCAACATGAATTACCAACTGTGGTGCGATGACCCGTCGTGCACTGACGTGATGAGCGACGACTTGGTGATCATGCATTTGCAATACAGCACCCAATGGGACAGTCTGGCGCACGCCGGTTCTATGTTCGATGCCGATGGCGATGGTGTGCCTGAGCCGCTTTACTACAACGGCTTTCGCGCAGGCGTGGATGTGGTGGGCCCCGACAAACCCGAAGGCGCAGGCATCTTTGATTTCATCAACGTTCCCAAAACATCCACCTCTTACGCCAAAGCCTTGGGGATTGAAGTGATGGCAGAACGTTGTGTGCAAGGCCGTGCGGTCATGGTTGATTTGCATGCGCATTTAGGGCACACCGGTGAGGCCGTGGGTTACGACACTTGGATGCGTGTGCTGGAGCTGGATGGGATCGAAGTCACGTCAGGGGACATGGTTTGCGTCCACACCGGGTTTGGTGAGGTCTTGCTGCAAATGAACAAGCAGCCAAATGCTGACGTGTTGGCGCGTACCGGTTGTGCCTTGGATGGACGCGACGAGAAACTCAAACAATGGATCACAGACAGTGGCTTGGTGGCGTTGATCGCTGACAACTACGCGGTGGAAACCCACCCGGCACGGCCGGGTGAAGGTGCCTGCGCCAGCTTGCCATTGCATGAACATTGTTTGTTCAAGTTGGGTGTGCATTTGGGTGAACTCTGGCATTTGACCCCGTTGGCCCATTGGCTGCGGGCGCATCGCCGTCACCGGTTTTTGTTGACCGCGCCCCCTTTGCGCTTGCCCGGTGCGATTGGCTCGCCCGCCGCACCGATCGCCACGGTTTGAAATCAAGTAACTAATTGGTTAAGAAAAACGCCTTCAAAAGGGTTGCTTACATTCTTTTGGCTTTGAATTGATGGAAATGCTTTTGACAGAGATCAATATTTAGCCCCAGCTTCCGATCTCATAATGGAGCGCTTGAAAACCCTGTTCATCATGGGAAAATTTCATGGTCGAGCAGAATCATTGGTTATGATTCTGATGTGCTTTTTTGTGGGGAATGCTGGGTCAATATGGTCGTACGAACAGAAGCAGAGTTCAAAGAAAAAATCGAATACGGCATGGAGCTTTTTTACAAAGACGTGCTGGAGAAAAAAGACATTCGCCATTTTTTCTTTGGCATCACTTTGCAAAAAATCATTGAGGACTACCATCTCTTCAAAGATTTTGTGATGGCCAAACCCGAACGCTATTACAAAGAAATGGTCATGCAAACCGCGCCTTCCGCGGTGCAAGTCAAAGCGCCGCAATTCGATGAAATACAAATCGCATTTCAAAACAATTTGCGCTTGGCTGGTTTTCTGAAAGTTGAAATTCCCAAATTGGCGGTTCATGCACTCGAAGTCATGGAGGAGACCCGCGCACAAAAAGCGGATGCAGACAGCCCCAAGGTTTGGAAACCGTTCGAGGTGACCAACCAAATCGTGTGCGACTATTTCAACAGCAACCGCACCGATGCGCGCTTGGAAAAAAACGGTGACATTTATTGCTCACGTGGCTTCATGTACCCGTTTTGGGTTCGGGTCGTGCCAGACTCCAAGCAAATCATCTTCATCGGTCAAGCGTTTCCCACCAGCACCATGACGCCGCTCGCCGAGGTACAAAAACTGTGCGAACAAATCAACGAACGCCTGACCCATCAAAAGTTTGCGGTGCGTGAAACACCCAATGGCCCGGTGCTGTTTGCCAGACATTCTTTTTCTTATGTCAATGGCGTGCCCGTGCGCATGTTGTTGCGTGGCGCCAAGCAATTTGCTTCCAGTTTTGAATCTGCCATCAACATGGACAGCAACCAGTTGTTGATCAAGAAACTCGGTTAAGGCCAGGCAACAAATCATTGGCTTGGCGATCAACGCTGAAGGCGTTGACAAAAGACTCAGCCGTGTCAAAGCGTGATCCCAAATTCCGCAAGAATTTGGTCGGTGTGTTCGCCGACACGGGGGATCGCCCCCATGGTGTACGCAAAGGCATCGCTTTGCCCGGGCGGCAACAAGGCGGGCAATTTGCCAACGGGTGAATCGATGTCAACCCAACGCTCGCGCGCTTTCAATTGGGGATGCGCCCAGACATCGGCCATGGCATTCACGCGTGCATTGGCGATTTGTGCTTGGTCCAATTTTTCAATGACTTGCGCTGCGGTCATGCGGGCAAACACGTTCAAGATGATGGCTTCCAGTGTCTGCCGGTTGTCGTGTCGCAAGCGGTTGCTGTTGAAGCGCGGGTCGGATGCCAACGTTTTGTCTTGCATCACCACGTCGCAAAATTGCAGCCACTCGCGTTCATTTTGCAAGCCCAGCATCACGCTGTTGCCGTCGCCGGCCACAAACGGGCCATAAGGATAAATCGTGGCATGCGATGCACCATTGCGCGGTGGCGGTGGGGCGTTGTCGGTCGAGTAATACATGGGGAAACCCATCCACTCGGTCAGCGCTTCCAGCATTGAGACGTCGATGTGCGCGCCTTCACCGGTTTTGTCGCGGTGGATCAAGGCAGCCAATATGCTGCTGTAAGCGTACATGCCTGCTGCGATGTCGGCGATAGAGTTGCCACTTTTGCTGGGCTGCTCTGGCGTGCCGGTGATGGACAAATAACCGGCTTCGCTTTGTATCAACAGGTCATAGGCTTTTTTGTCGCGGTAGGGCCCGTTCAAGCCATAACCAGAAATGTCGCAAACAATCAGCCGAGGGTGCAGTGCGCGCAATTGCGCTGCATCCAAACCCATGCGGGCGGTGGCACCGGGCGCCAAGTTTTGTACCAACACATCCGCATGGCTGAGCAATTGCTTCAAAGCGGACAGGTGCGCGGGTTGTTTCAGATCGAGCGCCAAACTTTCCTTGGAGCGATTGACCCAGACAAAATGCGACGATGCACCTCGTGCACGTTGGTCGTAGCCGCGTGCAAAGTCGCCTTCACCGGGGCGTTCCACTTTGATCACGCGCGCGCCCAAGTCTGCCAGTTGCCGTGTGCAATAGGGGGCGGCGATCGCGTGCTCTAACGACACGACGGTGACATGGTCCAGCGGTTTTGAAGGAGGGTGTTGAGACATCAGTAAGACTTCGGCAGGCCCAGCACATGTTCTGCGACATAGGCGTAAATCAGGTTGGTGGACACGGGTGCCACTTGGTACAGCCGCGTCTCGCGGAATTTTCGCTCAATGTCGTATTCGCTCGCGAACCCAAACCCACCATGTGTTTGCAAGCAGACGTTGGCTGCTTCCCATGAGGCTTTGGCGGCCAAATACTTGGCCATGTTGGCTTGCGCACCGCAGGCTTGTTGCGCGTCAAACCGTTTGCAAGCTTCATAACGCATCAAGTTGGCGGCTTCGGTTTCCATCAGGTTGTCAGCGATGGGAAATTGCACCCCTTGGTTTTGGCCGATGCTGCGACCAAACACCTCGCGCGTGTTCGCATAGTCACGTGCTTTGCGAATGAACCAATACGCGTCACCAATGCATTCGGCGGCGATCAATGCCCGCTCTGCGTTCAATCCATCCAGGATGTAAGAAAAGCCTTCACCTTCTTTGCCAATCAAGTTGTCGTGCGGAATGTCCAAGTTCTCGAAAAACACTTCGTTGGTTTCATGGTTGGGCATGTTGCGAATCGGTTTGAGAACCATGCCGTTGGCCAAAGCGTGCTTGACATCGACAATGAACACGGACAGGCCTTGGCTTTTGCGCGTGACCTCTGCCAGAGGCGTGGTCCGCGCCAGTAACACCATGAAGTCGGAATGCTGTACTCTGGAAATCCACACTTTTTGGCCGTTGATGACGTAACGGTCGCCGCGTTTGGAGGCGGTGGTTTTGAGTCGTGTGGTGTCACTGCCCGTGTCAGGTTCGGTGACCGCCATGGACTGCATGCGCCATTCACCGCTGGCGATGCGCGGCAAGTAAGTCTGTTTTTGCAAATCCGAACCATGGCGCAACACCGTGCCCATGTTGTACATCTGCCCATGGCATGCACCGGCATTACCGCCTGACAGGTTGATTTCTTCCATGATCACCGAGGCTTGTGTCAGGTTCAAACCCGAACCTCCGTACTCGGTCGGGATCAAGGCAGCCAGCCAACCGGCTTGCGTCAGCGCATCCACAAACGCGTCGGGGTAGGCGCGTTGCTCGTCAACGCCTTGCCAGTAGGCGCTGCCAAAGTGGGCGCACAACTGCCGAACCGCGTCGCGGATGTCTTGGTGTTCGTCGATGGCGGGCAAGGCATTCATGAATGTCAGTCAGTGGGTTGCCAGTTGTGCGTTGGCCTGCATGCAAACATGGCCTTCATGGTCCTGGGTCCATGCCTGCACATGATCGCCTTCAGAGGATGCGCACAATGTCAGTACGCGTTGGTCAGCGCATTCAAACACCGGCTTGAGCGCTTTGAATGAAAACGAGGTCAAGACACGGTTGCTGTGGCGACGAAGCAAATCCACCAACCATGTCGCCATCAACGGGCCATGCACCACCAAGCCAGGGTAGCCTTCGGTCTGCATGGCGTAACGTCGGTCATAGTGAATCCGGTGGCTGTTGAAGGTCAAGGCCGAGTAACGAAACAACAGCACATCGTCTGGAACGACATCGCGTTGCCATTCAGGTGAGAAGGGTGAAGTGACACCTGTTCGCGGTGTGTCTGAGGTTGGTTCCGTGGGTTTGTAAACAATGTCGTGGCTCTCTTCAAGGCAGATACCTTGTGGACCGAGGTAGCTGTGATGCACTTGCACAAACAGCAGTTCACCGCTGCGGCCTTGTTTGTGTTGAACCTGTTCAATTCGTGATTTGCGTTGAACCTGGTCACCCAGTCGCATGGGTTGATGCCAACGCAATTCACCCCCCGCCCACATCCGGCGAGGAAACGGAACCGGCGGCAAGAAACCACCGCGCTTGGGATGGCCATCGACACCCAGCTCTGAGGAGGGCGTGAGCGGCCAGAAATACAACCAATGCCACAAGGGCGGCAACACATCCCCGATTTGCGGCGCAGGGTCGGCGCGGTCTAGCAGCGCCGACATGGCGTGCATCGGCGCAGCGGTGATCTGGTCATGCCGGGTTTCGGTCTGACCTTGCCAGCTTTGCAGATGCGCCAATGTGTTGGCGTCAAGCGTGTGCATCAAATCGTGCGTCCACCATCGACAGGCATTTCTAAACCTGTGAAAAATTCGGCGGCATCACTGGCCAAAAACACGGCGGCAGCAGCCACATCACTGGCTTGTGAAAACCGACCCAATGGGATGGTGCTGACAAATTTGGCACGGTTCGCGGGCGTGTCTGGCAACCCCATGAAGTCTTCAAACAAGCCCGTCACGCCCATGACCGGGCAGATTGCATTCACGCGAATGTTTTCTGGGCCCAGTTCAACTGCCATGGATTTGGACAACACATTGACCGCGCCTTTGGACGCGTTGTACCAAGACAAGCCAGGGCGGGGGCGTATGCCAGCCACCGACCCGATGTTCAATATCACGCCGCGTTGTTGTTGACGCATGAGTGGCACCACGGCATGTGCCATGTGGAAAATCGATTTCACATTCACCGCGAAGACTTTGTCAAACATGGCTTCGTCCACTTCCAACATGGGACGGTTTTTGTGGGTGGTGCCGGCGTTGTTGACCACGATGTCTGGCACACCAAAAGTGGCGACGCAATGCGCGACCAAGGCCTTGACCTGATCTGCTTTGCTGACATCACAAGTGAATGCGCTGGCGTTGGCGCCCAAGGATTGGGCCACTTGTTGCGCAGCTTGTGCATGGATGTCGGCGACGATGACGCGCGCGCCTTCTTGGATGTAGGCGCTGGCAATGCCTTGACCGAACCCGCCACCTGCACCAGTGACGATGGCGATTTTTTGATTTAACTGAGCCATGCTGTGTCTTTCAAAAAGTTGGTTTACCCGTGGAAATGCACCACTGTTTTGGTCGTGCTCATTTCTTCCAATGCCAAAAAGCCTTTTTCGCGACCGTGGCCGCTTCGCTTGACGCCACCAAACGGCAACTCGACGCCGCCACCAGCGCCAAACGAGTTGACAAAAACTTGTCCGCACTTGAGCGCCTTGGCCACGCGTTGTTGTCGGCCGCCGTTTTCAGTCCAGACCGCGGCCAGCAAACCGTAGTCGGTGCCATTGGCCAATGCGATCGCATGCGCTTCGTCTTGAAAAGGCATGGCAGCCAACACCGGTCCGAACACTTCTTGGTGCGCCAGTGGGTGATCCGCTGGCACAGCGCCAAAAAACGTGGGCATCACGTAGTAGCCATCGGCTGGCACGTTTGGGTCAATCTGACCTTGTGCCAGCACGGGCAGGCCGCTGGCCTTGGCTTGTTCGATGAAACGGTTCACGCGTTGTTGTTGCGTCGGGTTGACCACCGGCCCGCAGTCCAAGTTCATCTCGGGTGTACCCACGCGAACCTGTTTGAATTTTTCCGCGACGAGAGCGACAAACCGGTCATGAATCGATTGCTGCACCAACAAGCGACTGCCGGCCGTGCAGGTTTGCCCCGTGTTTTGAATGATGCCGCGCACCACTGTGGTGGCTGCCAGTTCGAGGTTGGCATCTTCAAACACCAAATGGGGAGATTTGCCACCCAGCTCTAACGTGCATTTCACGGCGTGTTTGGCCGCAGCTTGTTGAATCAACACGCCGACCTCGTTGGAGCCGGTGAAGCTGATGAAATTGATGTCAGGGTGGTTCGCCAATGCCGCCCCGGCTTCTTCGCCGATACCGCTCACGATGTTCAGCGCACCCGCTGGAAATCCTGCTTCAAGAGCGAGTTCGGCGATGCGCAAGCAACTCAGACAGGCATCTTCCGCAGGCTTGACCACCACCGCGTTGCCCATGGCCAGCGCTGGTGCGATGCTGCGTCCCATCATTTGTGCGGGGTAATTCCAAGGAATGATGTGGGCGGTGACACCCAAAGGCTCGCGCAACAAATTGACTTGGTAGCCGTTCAAAAATGGAATGACTTCTCCGTGCACTTTGTCAGCAGCACCACCGTAAAACTCAAAATACCGCGACAACACCACCATGTCATTGCGCGCGGTGGTCATGGGCTTGCCGGTGTCTTTCGCTTCCAGCAGCGCCAATGCTTCTGCGTGTGTCATGACCAGTTGACTGAGCTTGAGCATCAAGCGACCGCGCTCGGTAGCGCTCAGTTGGCCCCAAGCGCCATTCAATGCAGCGCGCGCAGCACGCACAGCCAAATCAATGTCTCGGGCATCCGAGCGGGGGATGTGGTCAAACACTTTCCCGTCAACGGGCGAGCGAACCTCTAAGGTGTGTCCGCTGATGGCTTGACAGGGTTTGCCATCGATGATCATGTGCGCCATGCTGCTGAATCCCGAAAACTGAAACCATCGATTGTGGCCGAGTTGACAAGGGTTTTCAGGCCGTGACTAGGGAAATCACTGACTCATTCAGCGACTTTGACGCCCTTCCAAAAGGCGACACGGCCCCGGATTTCTTCGGCTTGCGGTTTGGGGTCGGCATAGAACCAAACGGCGTCGTTGTTGAGCTCGCCGTTGACCAGCAAAGACAAATAGCTGGCTTGGCCCTTCCAGGCGCACATGGTTTTGTGATTGCTGGGTGACACATACGCGTCATTCAACGCGGCTCTGGGGAAGTAATGGTTGCCTTCCACCAAAACGGTGTCGTTGCTTTCGGCGATCACGGTGTCGTTCCAAATGGCTTTCATCGGGCTGTCTCCAAGGTTGAGGGAATGTTTAACCACAGCAAACCAAACCACTGCAGCGGATCGGTCCAGACCGGGCCTGCTTGCAAGCCTGCCATGCTCGCGGCTTGTTGCACACCCGTCAGTGTGAATTTGTGTGAATACTCGGTGTGCAAAGTTTCCCCTTGCGCGAAATCAAAGCGTTGACCATCCAACTGTACGTGTTGTGCGCACAGGCTTTGCAAATGCATTTCAATGCGTTGCAAAGGGGCGTTGTAAAAAGCGCTGTGTGCAAATTGGGTCATGTCGAAGTTGGTGCCCAATTCCCGGTTGGCGCGTGCCAACAGGTTCAAGTTGAACGCGGCGGTGACGTCTTGCGCATCGTTATACGCCGCATGCAACAGTTCAGGTGCTTTGATCAAATCGACGCCCAGCAAGAGCGCGCCACCCGGCAAGTGTTGCGCGCATTGCTGAAAAAAATGGTGGGCTTGCGAAGGTGAGAAATTGCCCAAGGTGGAGCCCGGAAAAAAAATGACGCGCTTGCCTGCACCCTGCAGCGCGGGTGGCAGTTGCCAATCGGCGGTGTAATCGGAAATTTGCGGTTGTATCAACAGGTCTTTGAATTCGGTTTGCAATTGCGATGAAGCGGTTTGCAAATGCTCGCCTGAAATGTCAATGGGCACATAGCGGGCAGGCAAGGCGGCGGCTTTCAACAGCCAACGTATTTTTTGCAACGAGCCCGCACCGAACTCGATGATGTCAGCATGCACGCCCATGCATTGCGCCATGTCATGCGCATGGTTTTGCAAAATTGACATTTCAGTGCGTGTCGGGTAGTACTCTGGCAACGCGCAGATTTGATCGAACAAGGCAGAGCCCTGCGCGTCGTAAAAATACTTGGGAGAAATCCGCTTGGGCACGGACGACAGCGCGGCATGCATGTCGCGAAAAAAAGGCGAGTGGTGCTGTGCAGCGGTACCGAAAGTTGGGCGTTCAGATGTCTTTGGCAAGGCGCAGTCCGGTGAATTGCCAGCGAGCTGACGGCGGGAAAAAGTTGCGATAGGTGTGTCGGCTGTGGTGTGTCGGTGTGGCCCAGCTGCTGCCTCGCAACACCTGTTGGCCGACCATGAATTTGCCGTTGTACTCGCGCACGGCGCCTGTGGCGGGCACAAACCCAGGGTAGGGTTCATAAGCGGATCGGGTCCATTGCCAAACAAGGCCATGCAAGTCGTGCATGGCATGGGTGTTCGACAGTTGGGCGGCCACTTCCCATTCAAACTCGGTGGGCAAGCGCGCACCCGCCCATTGGGCGTAGGCAGCTGCTTCGTAAAAACTCAGGTTGGCCACCGGGGCTAGCGCATCGAGGGGTTTCACACCGTTGAGTCCAAACACTTGCCATTGCCCAGACGGTGCGCGCGGGTCGTCAGGGGCGAGCCAATACATCGGACATTGCCAACCGTTTTGCAACACCTGCGCGCGTCCTTCGGACAACCACAGGTCTGCGTTGGCATAGCCACCGTCAAGGATGAACGCCAAGTAGTCACCACAGCTGACCAAACGGTTGGCGATTTGAAAGCCTTGCACAAACCGCTGGTGAGCCGGGCTTTCGTTGTCAAACGCAAATCCTGTTGCATCAACGGCTCGGCCCAATGTGCGCAAGCCTTCATCGAAAGACAGCCATTGCAGTTCCTTTTGGACTGCAGCACCCGCTTGGAAAGAACCATCGTAGGCGGGCAACAGGGGATGACAAGACAGCAAATGCAGTGCATCGGTGAGCAACAGTTCTTGGTGTTGTTGCTCGTGGTTAAGTCCGAGTTCGATCAAGGACAATGCTTCGCCAGACAGTTTGCTTTCATTCAAAAGCAATTGCTGCATGGCCGCATTCACGTGCTCGCGAAACGCCATCACTTGCGAAAGAGCGGGGCGAGTCAACAAGCCGCGTTGTGGGCGCGGGTGGCGCGGCCCCAAGGCTTCGTAATAAGAATTGAACAGGTAAGCGAATGACGCATCGAACACCTGATAGCCTGACAAAAAAGGCAGCAGCACCAGGTTTTCAAAAAACCAGCTGGTGTGCGCCAAATGCCATTTGGTCGGGCTGGTGTCTGGCATGGATTGCACACACTGGTCCTCGGCGCTGAGCGGCGCAGCGAGTTGCAAAGTGTGTTGACGGACAGCGGCGTAGCGGGCAGATAAAGAATTCAAAGACATTCAGCCCATCTTATGCGTCAGTTGGTTTTCTTCAATTCACCTGAATCGATCAGGGCTTTCACATCTTTGGCACCACCGACAAACACCTGATTGACAAACACCATCGGAAACGTGGGCCAGCCGGTCCACATCTTCAAGGCATTGCGGCGACGCCATTGGCTGAGGTAGCTGCCGTATTCCAAGTAATGCACCTCAAAACCCGCATCGGCCAAGGCTTTGCGCGCTTTGGTCACCATGGGGTTTTGCGCCATGCCGACCACGACCACCGCGTGTTGCTGCACCGCTTGTTGCACTTCAGTGACGATGTCTTGCTGGTGCTGGGCAATGGTGTCGCGGATGGCGGGGTGTATGTGGTCGGTGGCGAGGACGGGGCGGTTCATGGGGGTGATGCAAAGTGGGGGAAAGGGGAGTCTACGCTGTGAATACCAACCATTTGTGAAAACCCAAAATGGGTTAGATCGCACCCAAATTGGGGTTTTCTTTAGGCGACAGCAACTATACGTGGCTGCTTGACCACAGACAAGGTTCTTTTGCCGTTGACTTCTTTCACCACATATTTGGAATAAATCAACTTATGAACGGTTTGTGTTCGCGTGATGGCATCGACCAGTTTGGTATTGCCTTCCAGCTTGGCTAACACCGATATGCGCAGCCATTGGTCGCACGCAGCGGGCACGGTGTCTTTGCGCTCCCACAGGCTGACAGCGTTCTCGCTGAAACCCAGCATGGCACCCAGGGCCTCTTGCGACAAGCCCAACTGCGTGCGCAAAAAACGAAACTCTTTGCCCGTGAGGCGACCTGGCTTGTCAATCAAGGTGTTGGCAATCAATTGATGTAGGCCATCTACATCGTTCACCGCTACAGCATTGCCATGGCGCGTGGTTTTGAGCGTGTACCCGTTGGCCAGCCATACATTGTCTAAACCGCATACTGTGTAATGAAAATATTTGCGCATGTTCGTTACCTCACTTGAGTAATGACTGTGACAACTAACAGATTAGGTTCTAGATCATCCAACGACACCACCACACTCAAATTGCGTGCAGAGCCAAAGTGATCCATCCGAACACGCACCTCGCCAGTTGTGGCATCCACTTTTGCAGGCCGTTGAACCATACCCTGGCGCAAGCAGACCAGCACTTCCATGTCGTTGACACCACGTTGTTGCATTCTGAGTTGCGCGTGATCCAAGATGAATACGCATCCTGAGTCTTGTGCCAATTGACGAATGCGCGCTTGCAACTGCGTATTCGTCATTTGCATCATTGAAATTCTAGCACCCATAATTTTTATGGCTTTTGGCATAGGGATTAATCAATCTTCTTCAAAAAAGTCTGTGTCCAGTCGCTTGAGCGCAAAGGTTTGGGCAGTGGAGACGCCCAGGTTGTGTTCGATCATCAAGGCGGCGAGGCGGGCTCCTTCGATGAGGATGACTTTTTTGTCGGACTTGATGCTTGTGACTGCGTCCCAGGCTGGTTTTGTGAAGTGGCTGGTAGTGAGAAAAACACCTTTCTTCACGCCCTTGATGTCGAGTGCACCGATAAAGTCGCGCACCGGTGCTTCGCCTACCGGTTCTTGCCAGCGTTTGGCTTGCAAGTAAATGGTGTCTAAACCAAGCGGGTCTTCGTTGATGATGCCGTCAATGCCGTTGTCGCCGCTGGCCTGCGTCACCTTACCGGCGTTGGCCCGGTTGCCGCCGTAGCCCATCTTCATCAAGAGGTTGACCACCAATCTCTCGAAATTCACTGCTGGCGCTGCCTTGATGGTTTCCAGCAACTCGGCAG
>Ga0192647_101557_pt1 | contig 14927 bp, 17 predicted proteins | sample LauGreFa1BDMLBSN_2_FD_133046 | JGI IMG/M metagenome (GOLD analysis project Ga0192647, IMG submission 133046) | Freshwater lake microbial communities from Lake Michigan, USA - Fa13.BD.MLB.SN - reassembly | ecosystem: Environmental > Aquatic > Freshwater > Lake | place: Lake Michigan, USA...
ACAGTTGACAGTTTTTGATTAATAAAACTTCGTCACCCCGGGTAGAGCCACTTTGTATTTGCCGCTTTCATCTGGCAGTGATTTGGGCATGGCATCCCATGCATATTTTTCAGGCTGCAGATTGAGTCCACAGTTCAGCGCCTTGTCCCATTCAATTACCTGTCCACTGTAAGTGGCCATTCGTCCTAAAATGGAAGTCATGGTACTCTTTGCACCATTTTCTGCATCAGCAAATTTGTATTCACCTTTTGCAATGGCAGCAAACAACTCAACATGTTCATTTTGATAAGGATCGTTTTCCTGTTTCTTGTCAAATTGATACAATACAGTGCCTTTGTGATCTCTGATGTTGGCTGCGCCGCAGAATATTTTTCCTTTTGTTCCTATGATGAGTTCATCTACTTTGGCAGATGTTTTTGGAATATGTCTGCACTGTGAGTTCAGGATTGAACCATCCGCGTAATGAAATTCAACAAAATGGTGATCAAAAATTTCACCATGGTCTTTGCCTTTTCTCACTTCTCTTCCTCCCAATCCCTGCGCTTTTACTGGATAGGATCCTTTGAACCAATTGATGACATCAATATTATGAATATGTTGTTCGGTAATGTGATCTCCGCACAGCCAATTGAAATAATACCAATTTCTCATTTGGTATTCCATTTCGGTTTGTTCGGGTTTTCTTGGATTCACCCATACTCCATCATTGTTCCACCAGGCCTGTGCAGAGGTAATTTCTCCGATGAGGTCTTTTCTTTTGTACAACTCTCTGTAAGAATGTTGGTAATGTCTCTGCAACCCAACGACCACATTCAATTTTTTGGTTTTTGCCACAGCAGCAGCAGCAAGAACTTTCTTGACACCTTCCGGATCAGTTGCAACGGGCTTTTCCATGAAAATATGTTTGCCTTGATTGACTGCTTCTTCAAAATGAATAGGCCTGAATCCTGGAGGAGTGGCAAGAATAACTACATCGGCCAATGGAATTGCTTTGAGATAGGCATCAAATCCAACAAATTTTCTTTCTTCCGGAACATCAACCAGGTCTTTTACCGAGCCTTTTGTTCCTGCATCCGAGAGATCCTCTGCGGTAATATTTTTATAACAGCTGTCAAGGCGATCTCTGAAGGCATCTGCCATTGCAACCAGCTTTACATTTTGTTTGCTTTGCAATGCCTGGAGTGCTGCACCCGTTCCTCTTCCGCCGCATCCTATCAGTGCAATTTTGATAGCATCATTTGCTCCTGAAAAATAATTGGCCTGAGACATCATGGGAACTGCCATCAATCCAGTTGAAATCAATCCGCCTTGTATTACAAATTCACGGCGTGTTTTTTGAGTTGACTTTTTTTGGTGCATCGTTGAATGTTTAATCGTTAATTACCTAGATACAATTTATACAATTTTTCGGCTTCTTCGGGACTTGGTTGGTTAACCGGACAAACAATTCTGAATCCCACAAACATTCCGTCTGTCAGCCACCACCTGCTTTTGGGAAGCTGCGGATCTCTTTTGTTCCAGCCTGTTTCAGAAAACTCCCTGTTGGATGACCTCATTTTTTTGCCATCATCCAGATAAGATCCTCCACGAATACTCCTGGGATACCTGGAGACAGGAAGAATGATTTTATCTTTTTCATTGTTCATTGTTTTTTTGAAATAGTTTGGGTCGTACTGATCCATCGTCCATTCTGCCACATTTCCAAGCATGTCGTAGAGTCCCCAGGGATTGGGCTTCTTCGATCCAACTTTTTGGTACTTGCCATTGCTGTTCGCTTGGTACCAGGCATATTGGCTGAGTTTATCTGGACTGTTTCCAAAGAAGTATTCTGTTTGGGTTCCTGCTCTGCATGCATATTCCCATTCAGCTTCTGTTGGCAATCGAAAAAATTTACCAGTCTTTTGATACAGCCATCTGCAAAACATCAGCGCAGCATCCACACTCATGCTATTTGCTGGATAGCCTCCTTCTTTCCCCATGTTCCAGCTGAGGTCGATGTATTGCGGAGTAGGTCTTGTAATGGCATCGACTTTTGAACCTTGAGAAGTTTCTTCATCCTTGAAAAAAATATCAAACTGATCATGGGTGATTTCAAATACGCCAATAGAAAAAGGGGAGATCTGCAATTGTCTGGAAGGTTTTTCATTTGTATTTGCAGCTGTATTGTTGCCCATGGTAAAGGTTCCTCCCTGCATACCAATCATGCTGATCACCTGATTGGTTCCAGGTACGCGTATATCTTCTTTTGAAACAGGTTGTGCTAAGAGGGGCGTTGCAGAGAAATAAAAAAGGGTCAGTGCAATTAATTTATTCACCATGGACGATTTGATGCAATTTTAAGTAAATTGTTCTAAGTAAATTGATCCATCAAAAAATATCTGTTATGGAAAGAAGAGGGTTTATCAGAAATTCTTCATTGGCTGGTTTCGGATTGTTTTCTGGCAGTTCCTTACATGCTCAAAACAATGTGCCTGCAGCAAAACCATTCAATCTTAGTTATGCATTTCATGATGGCATGTTTTCCAATCATGCTGGGAAGGATTTCATTGATCAAATCAAGTTTGCTCATGACCAGGGATTCAATGCTATCGAAGACAACGGGATGATGTCCAGAACCCCTGAAATGCAATCTAAAATTGGAGATACATTGGAAAAGCTGGGGATGCGCATGGGTGTTTTTGTGATTACTTCCGAAAACTGGCACTGGAAAATGAGCCTTACAACAGGAAAGCAAGAGTTCAAAGATCTCATTGTAAAAGATTGTCATAAAGCAGTTGAAGTGGCAAAACGATGCAATGCAAAGTGGGCCACGGTGGTTCCGGGAAATTATGATCGTTCCCTCCCATACGACCTGCAAATGGCCAACGTGATTGAAGGTTTGAGATTGGGGACGGAAGTGTTGGAAAAAGCTGGATTGGTGATGGTTCTGGAACCCTTGAGTGACAATCCAGACTTGTTTTTGCGTTATTCTACCCAAACATATATGGTTTGTAAAGCTGTCAACAGCGCCTCCTGTAAAATACTATTCGATATGTACCACATGCAGAGAAATGAAGGCAATATCATTGCAAATATGGATAAGTGCTGGACTGAAATCGGGTATATGCAGATTGGTGATAATCCCGGAAGAAATGAACCTACTACAGGTGAGATGAATTACAAGAATATTTTCAAGCACATCTATAACAAGGGTTTCAAGGGAATCCTTGGTATGGAGCATGGAAACGCAATGAAGGGAAAAGAAGGTGAACTTGCTTTGATCAAAGCATACAGGGAATCAGATGATTTTCTCTAAAATCGGAATCCCAAAGAAATACCAGCTCTGATACCTGCCCAGGGACCGTCCAGCGAGAGTTTTAGTGAGTTGGAGCCCACTTCAGAACTGACAGTGGTCATGGGAATTTCAACATTTTTAGTTGCATCTCTGATTGCATCTTGTTCGGATTTGCTCAATGTAAAAGAGCTGATACCTCTGAGCGTTCCAGTCCCTCTCCCGTAATGTGGACCAATGATTTGCCAATCCAGGCAAAGTCTTTTTCCAAGAAACCACTGCGCACCTAACATCAAGCCATACGTGGTGGATTTTACGTCACCTGATAAACTGATATTGTCTTTTACACCATTGACTGGGGTAAATTCAATTTTTATACCTTCTCCATTAAAATTGGCGAAGCGTATGAAAGGAGCAATATAAAATCCTTTTCCATAACCTCTTTTTCCTGGGTACCACCTGAGTTCTGGAGTCAATGCATTATTAGAAATAAGGAATTGATCAAAAGTTTTCTGCATGTTCGCATCACCATTGGCAATGTTTACAATATTGTCTTTCAAGGGAACATTGCCCAGGGGCATGAATCTGTAACTGAGTGCAATTGAGATTTTCTTTCCCAATACGCGCTCCAATTGACCATTGTAATTGTTGAGGGGCAGGGAAGTAAGATTTACTTTTACCAGATTTTTTTTGGGTGATGGGGGCGCTTTCTGCTGTGCAAGGATCGAAATTATAGGCAACAACAACAGTCCATTGAGAAGTACTGTTTTAGAAATCCGTTTCATGATATCCTTTTCATGAATATAACGAAAAAATACTATTCATCAATTTTTTCGTCAACTGCATTGGCAACTACATGCGCTGATATCTTTTTCAGTGGATTTTTTCTCAATTCCTGGTAGTTGTTGCGCGTGTTGAAAATATCTATGGCAGAGAAAACTGCAGCTCTGAAGGATGATTCGTCTGCCTGATTTTTACCCGCAATATCGAATGCAGTTCCATGATCAGGGGAGGTCCTGATTGCTTGCAGTCCTGCAGTGAAATTGGTTCCTTCTCCGATAGCAAGTGATTTGAAAGGGATCAAACCTTGATCGTGGTACATGGCCAGCACCGCGTCAAATTTTTCGTGATTTCCTCTTGCAAAAAATGCATCTGCGCTGTAGGGGCCCATTACTACGCAATCATTTTTTTTCGATTCAAGTATCGCGGGACGAATGATTTCTTTTTCTTCCTTGCCAACCAGTCCCTCATCGCCAGCGTGTGGATTGAGTCCCAACACTGCAATGCGTGGACGCTCCACTCCAAAGTCTTTGATCAAACTGTTTTTCAACAAATTGATTTTTTTGATGATTTGTTCCTTGTTGATGTTTTTAGCAACATCCATGATAGCAAGATGTTCTGTCAGCAATCCAACTCTCATGTTATCAGCAATCATCAGCATCAGTACATCATCTGCTTTAAATGCTTCTTTTAGAAAAGGAGTATGCCCGGTAAAGCTGAACGCACTGCTTTGCATGGTGTATTTATTGAGCGGGGCAGTCACCAGCGCATCGATGCTTTTTTCTTTCAATGCTTTTACAGCAGTTTGCAAAGATTGAACCCCGTATTTTCCGCCTGTATCAGTCATTTGTCCGGGTTGAATGTCAACCTCCTCTTCCCATACAGTGAAAATATTGACTTGCTTAGGGTTGTTTTTTGAAATTTCTTTGATGCTAACGTAATTCAGGTTTATTTCCGGGATAGACTTTTTATAAAAATTGATCACCTTGTTCGAAGCAAATATGATGGGTGTGCACAGTTCCAGGATTCTATTGTCTGAAAATGTTTTGATGATTATTTCTATGCCAATGCCATTCAAATCACCCACTGAAATCCCGATCACAGGCCTTTTTTGTTCACTCATATATTGACTTTAGCTTGAAGCGACAAAGGTAGGGATAATGGCTAATCTTTGTCGTAATTTTGTACTTGCATGCTGACGCTGAAAAAATCACTTGGACAACATTTCTTAAAGGATCAAACCATTTGTGTCCGTATTGTGGAAGCACTTCAGAACCACCCTTTTCGACAGTTGCTGGAGGTAGGTCCTGGCGGAGGCGCCCTAACCAAATACTTGAATGAAATTCCAGGTATTGACTTTAAGCTGGTCGAAATTGACAAAGAGAAAATTGCCTTTCTCGCTTCAACATACCCGAACTTGCAAACCCACATAGTCGAGGGAAGTATTCTGGAAGTGCCATGTCCATTTACTGGGAAGTTTACCATGATTGGAAACTTTCCTTACAACATTTCAACACAAATTGTATTCAGGGTTATTGAATGGCGTGAGCAAGTTGAGACCATGATCGGCATGTTTCAAAAAGAAGTTGCAGAGAGAATTTGTGCTAAATCCGGCACAAAAGATTATGGCATCATCAGCGTACTTGTGCAAGCTTACTTTGAAACCAACTATCTCTTCGATGTTGACGAAACCGCATTCAATCCTCCTCCTAAAGTCAAAAGTGGTGTGATCGCCCTTCGGTACAAAGGGAATCCACATCAGATCGAAAACCATAAAAGATTTTCAGTCCTGGTGAAAACTGCTTTCTCCCAACGGCGAAAGCAATTGCGCAATCCGTTAAAAGGTTTTTTTGACAAAGCAGTTTTAGCGGATGATATTTTTACCAAAAGGGCTGAACAGCTTTCAGTCGAAGATTTTGTTCATTTGCTAAAAATAATGAAGTGAGAAAAGTATTGGTTACAGCTTTTGCACATCCCTTCCTGCGGGAATCACTCATGAAAAGAGGCTTTGAAGTAGATGTCCATGAAACCATCAGTTATCAGCAGTTGATGAACCAGATTCATCTTTATGAAGGGTTGGTCATCACAACGCGTTTACATATTGATCGGGACATATTGGATCGTGCAAATCAACTGAAGTGGATAGGAAGATTGGGGAGTGGAATGGAAATTGTTGACCTGGTATATGCACAGTCGAAAGGAATTGCATGTTTCAGCAGTCCAGAGGGCAATCGTACTGCAGTTGCCGAACATTGTTTGGGAACATTGCTGACACTCATGCACAAGATCGAAAAATCTCATTTGGAAATCATTGGTGGGAAATGGCTCAGAGATGCCAATAGAGGAACCGAGTTGACAGGAAAGACAGTTGGCATCATTGGATTTGGAAATACAGGTGCTGCCTTCGCGAATTTATTGTCGTCTTTTAATGTAACGGTTCTGGTATACGATAAGTATAAGAATGGTTTTGCTGAGAATCACATCAGAGAATCATCATTGGATCAATTGCTTGCTTATGCAGATGTTATCAGCATACACTTGCCCCTTACAGCAGAAACAACTTATTTAGCAAATGATACTTTTTTTGAATCACTCAAACGCAAACCATATTTTCTAAATGCTTCACGCGGTAAAATAGTTGATACCCAGGCACTGATAGCAGCAATGGACAAAGGATTGATAGCTGCTGCTGGGCTGGATGTACTTGAAAATGAGGATCTTACTTCTTATAGTGGTGAAGAAAATGCTGTGCTTAAGAATTTGTTAAATAGAAACAATGTGATTGTAACCCCACATATTGCAGGGTATAGCCATGAGTCATTGTTCAAAATGGCTGAAACAATCATTCAAAAGCTGGAAGGTTTAATTGGAAATTGATTTTCGGAAATTTTACTAACTTTGTAATACAGCAACGCCCCAGTTTATTCTGAGGCGTTGCTATTTTTTTCAAAGCCTAGCTAAATGTGACACTATGAGCGTAATGTATGTTACCAAGGAAACACTGGAGCAAATGAAAACTGAACTTCATAAAATGAAGACGGTTGACAGGCCTGCCGCTTCCAAGGCAATTGCGGAAGCAAGGGAGAAGGGTGACCTCAAAGAAAATGCTGAATACGATGCAGCAAAAGAAGCACAAGGATTGTTGGAGGCAAGAATTTCTCGAATGGAAACCGAATTGGCAAATGCCCGCATCCTGGATGCCTCTGAGATAGATACATCCAAGGTTTCTATCCTGACAAAAGTAACCATCACCAACAAGGCCACTAAAAAATCAATGACCTATCAAATCGTTTCTGAAAAAGAAGCTGATCTCAAACTGCAAAAGATTTCAGTAACCTCACCCATTGGAAAAGGCTTGCTGGGAAAGAAAGTTGGAGATGAAGCTGAGATTCAAACACCCAATGGTAGAATTGTGTTTCAAATAGACAACATAACTATATAGTGATGTCAAGTATTTTTAGCAAAATCATTCGTGGAGAAATTCCTTCCTTTAAAATTGCAGAGAACGAACGTTTTTACGCTTTCCTTGATGTTTTTCCTCTTGTACCCGGACATACACTGGTAGTACCCAAAAAAGAAACAGATTATATTTTTGATTTGAGTGATGATGAACTCAGTGAAATCTTGTCTTTCTCAAGGCCCATAGCCAAAGCCATTGAAAAAGCATTTCCCTGCAAGCGATGTGGCATTGCAGTTATTGGACTGGAAGTCCCCCATGCACATGTTCACCTGGTCCCCATGAACAGTGCAGATGATTTGAATTTTACCAGAGAAAAATTAAAGCCAACACAGGAAGCATTGCAGGCTGCGCAGTCCTTGATCCTTGCTCATTTGTCCTGATTATTTTTTTACAATTCTTTCTGGATGTTGTTGAATGAATGTACTCCAGCTGGTACTTTGTTTCTTGGTTGATTTTCTTTTTGAAGTCGCTTTTGGAACGGGAACTGCATGGTCATTGAATTGATGACATACAGCAACGGCGAGGGCATCAGAAGCATCAAAATACTTGATGGTATTTTTAATGTGCATGATGTTATTCAACATTTTCCATATTTGCTCCTTGGTTGCATTTCCGTTGCCTGTGATCGATTGTTTGACTTTTTTGGGAGAATACTCAGCCACAGCTACTTTGTTGGACATGGCAACGGCGATCGCCACACCCTGTGCTCTTCCAAGTTTGAGCATACTTTGAACGTTTTTTCCAAAAAACGGCGCCTCGATTGCCATGGCATCTGGTTGGTACTTGTCAATCAGCGATTGAATGGTCTCGTTGATAATACCCAGCCGTACGAACATATCTTTTTTCCCATTCAGTTTCACTACATCCATTTCCAGCATGTCGATTTTACTGCCATTTGTTTCAATGATGCTGAAACCCATTATGACAGTTCCTGGGTCAATTCCTAAAATAATTTTACTTTTCCGTTTCAAGTGCATACTGTAAACGCGTGGGTATCAACAAAAATATCAAATTAATCATCAATTATGTAGTAGGACCCTTATTGCTCCTCCTCATCTGTTATCATCTTTACCGTCAAATTTCAACCAGTCCACATCTATCTGTTGATCAACATGTCATTGAAGAGAGCATTAAAAGCAATGGCATGCTGCTTCCTTTGCTTTCTTTTTTATTGATGTTTGTTCAATGGGGGATAGAAGCATGGAAGTGGAAGATCATGATGCATACAACATCTTTTTCCATCAAATGGACAACTTCTTTAAAGATGATTTTTGCAGGGTTGTCTTTTTCATTTGTTACACCCAATCGATTGGGGGAGTTCATTGGAAGGGTATTTTACTTGCCTTCTGAGAAAAGGGCAATAGGGACTGCCTTCACGGTGTACAATACTATTATACAGATTTCTGTTTATGGTTTTTTTGCTGCTACTGCTTTTTATTATTTTGATAGCTCACTTCTATTGAATAAAATGCCTGAAGCATTTTCGAGTGTATTATATGTCCTTAACAAGATTTCATTGTTTGTATCATTGCTATGTATCATTTTCTTTTTTACACAGCATCGCATTTTAATTATCTTATCGCGTTTTGGTTTTCTGCAAAAATTTAAAAATATATTGAATGAATGTGCACAAATCAAGATTGATGCATCCTTGGTGCTTGTTGGTTTGACCATGCTCAAATCGATCGTATTTATTGTTCAATATTGGTTGATTTTCTCATGGCTGGGAGTTGATATTTCCTTTCTTTCAGCCTTTGTGGGTGTTTCATTGATGGTTTTTGGATTGGTGGTAGTACCCACTGTTTCATTTTTGGAAATTGGACTAAGATGGGAATTCTCCTATTTGCTGTTTTCTGTGTATACGTCAAATCTTTTGGGTATAACCATTGGAGCGACGATCATATGGCTCCTCAATGTTGCTCTGCCTGCATTAATAGGTGCTTTTTGGTTGATGTTTAGGCCTGTTGTCCGGCATGATAAATAAACAATTCATCATTTGTTTTTCAATTCTTTCGGGCAATACTTCTCAACAGAACTATCTTTGCAGTATGAACTTGATCAGGAGATTTCTTCTTTCGTCTTTATGTATGCTGCTAACTGTTTCACTGACAGCAGACAATGACTTCTGCGGAGTCCAGAATATTTCTTTTACTGGAAATGAGCAGGTTCAATTTAAAATTTTCTACAATGTAATTGGTTTGTACGTAGATGCAGGGAATGCCTCTTTTACTGTCAGCAATGCCAAAATCAACAACAGGCCTGTATATCATATTGTGGGATTGGGCACCTCCAATCCTTCGTATGATTGGATCTTTAGGGTTAGGGATAAATATGAAACATATATCGATACTGCAACATTAAAGCCATATCGTTTTGTGAGACATGTTGAAGAGGGAAGTTTCCGAAAGGATGAACTGGTTAATTTCAACCATGACGAAAAAAAGGCTACCACACCCAAGGGCAGTTTCAGTGTGCCTTCCTGTATTCAGGATGTACTGAGTGCAGTGTACTATGCTCGGAACATTGATTTTTCAAAACGTACCATTGGTGAGAAAATTCCTTTCAGCATGTTCATCGATGATGCAGTGTACAATCTTTATATCCGTTACCTGGGGAAAGAGGTTATCAAGACCAAATATGGTATTTTCAATGCCATCAAATTCAAGCCCATGTTGATCAGTGGAACGGTTTTCAAAGGTGGTGAACTCATGACTGTTTGGGTGTCAGATGATGGTAATCACTTGCCTTTGAGAATTGAAAGTCCAATCAGTGTTGGAAGTGTTAAGGTAGATATGATAAAGTTCAAAAATATCCGTTATCCCTTCGATGCACTCATCACATGGCGATGATCAGAGCGTGCTCAATTGATAAACTGTTCCTTTCGAAAATCCCTTTTCAGTTTGAATGACATTGCAGCACTCGATATTGGCATCATGTTCAAAATAAAGGATATATTTTTTATCGATTGCTTCTTTTAGGAAAGACTCTTTTTCAGTCAGTGTCGTCATGGGAAACATATCATATCCCATCACGTAAGGCAGTGGAATATGTGCTGCTGTTGGAATGAGGTCTGCCATATATACAAGGGTATGCTGACCATAGTGAATCATTGGCAGCATCATGCTTCTGGTATGTCCGTTTGCAAAAATAATTTCAATATTTTCTGAGAACCTGGTTCTTTGATCTTTGTTCTCTTCAATAAATTTTATCACACCATGCTCCTGGAGGGGCAGAATATTTTCTTTCAAAAATGAAGCTTTTTCTCTGGCGTTTGGATTTACTGCCCATTCCCAATGTTCTTTGGAAGTCCAATAAGTAGCATTTGGAAAAGTTGGCTTCATTGATGCGTTGACTGCGCCTCCGCAATGGTCAAAATGAAGATGAGTAAGCAATACATCTGTAATATCTTCTTTGTCAAAACCATTTTCTTTCAATGAATTCAATAGGTTGTTTCCTGATGGATGGTAGTGCCCAAAAAATTTATCAGATTGTTTATCACCCATGCCTGTATCTATGAGTATTTTTCTGGTGCCTTCCAAAACCAATAAACACCTCATTGAAAAAGTACAGAGATTGTTTTCATCAGCGGGAATTGTCTTTTGCCATAAAACTTTTGGCACTACCCCAAACATCGCACCACCATCCAGCTTGAACAGTCCCGCATCAATTGAATAAACTTGCATACTTCTCTTTTGTGACTACTTTTTTGGTATAGAGCAAAGCAAAAAAACTAAAAATGAAAAACAGCATCAGCACCAGGATTGAATTTCTGATGCTCCCAGTAAGTTCTTCGTTTCTTGCAAAAAGAAACAATCCGATGGTGAGGGCAATCTTTTCAGTAACGTCATAAAAACTAAAAAAGGAGGTGGTATCCTCGGTCGGGGGTATCAATTTCGAATAGGTGCTTCTGCCAATGGTTTGAATGCCCCCCATGACCAGTCCCACACAAGCAGCGAGTATATAAAATTCTGTCTGCGATTGTATAAAGTATCCCCAGAGGCATATGCCAATCCAAATAAAAACGGCTACTACCAGCGTATAAATGTTGCCAATCCATTTACTCAGTCTGCTCATGAGAATGGCACCAACAAGTGCTACCAGTTGAATGAGTATGATCGTCATAATCAGTTTGGGTTCGTCCTCTGGCTTTGGGAAAATTTCTTTTTTACTGAAACTGGCCGCCACCAGCATCACGGTTTGTACACCTACGCTGAAGAGGAAGAAGGAGACCAGATATCGCTTCAGTGCAGGAATTTGTTTTGCCTGATTCCAAACCTGTTTCAATTCATGGAATCCATTTATGAGCAGGTGTTTTTTGAGTTGTTTGTTTTGCTCAGTGTTTGAAGGAAGTGATCTGAAAGTGATTTGTGCAAATCCCAACCACCAGCATCCCACCAGTAAAAATGAAATTCTTGGTCCGAGTGTTTTATCATTTGGATCCAGTCCAAACAGACTGGGCTGAAGTATGACTACAAAGCAAATCAGCTGTAGAAGTACACTGCCTATATATCCCATTGCAAAACCTCTTGCACTGAGTCCATCTCTTTCTTCTGGTGTCGCTATATCGGGTAAATATGAATTGTAAAAGACCAAACTGCTCCAAAAGCCCAATGCGGCCAATGCGAAAAAAATAATTCCCCATTCAATTTTTTCGGGGGTGAAAAAAAACAGCAAGGAACATGAAAGAGAGCCAATGACCACAAAAAATCGCATGAAAGCTTTTTTGTTTCCCCGGTAATCTGCTATGGATGAAAGAATGGGGGATGAGATGGCTACAATAAAGAAAACAATGGCCAGTGCATAGTTCTGAAGTGCTGTGTTGATGAACTGGTGACCAAAGAAGTTCACATATGACTGCTCATTGTTGTTGCTACTGGTAATAGCCACATAATATGCGGGAAAGATGGTAGAGGTGATGACAAGGTTGTAGACGCTGTTTGCCCAGTCGTACATTGTCCATGCGCGTTGAATTTTTTTTCGATTGTCCATACTTACATATCTTATCAGTAAGATAAGCAAAAGAACTGACATCGTTTTTTTGATAAAAAATCAGGAGAGATATCCAGTGTAAATCAAAGCAAACAAAACCAATCCCAGGATGATCCTGTACCATCCAAAAATCCTAAAACCATTTTTTTGGAGGAAGCTGATGAAAAATTTGATTGCAAGCAGGGCAACAACAAATGCAATGATGCTGCCTATCAGCAGGGTCGTTATTCCATCGGTATTCAACAAAGCGGGTTCTTCTTTCCAGATATCATATATGCTTTTTGCTGTAGCTGCAAACATGGTGGGAACGGCCAAGAAAAATGAAAATTCTGCTGCTGCACTTCTGGTAAGTTTTTGTTGCATACCGCCAATAATGGTTGCAGCACTTCTGCTCAGTCCAGGCAATAGAATTGCCAGTACTTGGTAGCATCCAATGAAAAATGATTTTTTGTAATTAACTTTTTCTTCATCCTCGATGACCGGCTCTTTGAACCAATTATCTACAAACAATAAAACGATGCCTCCTAGGAAAAGTACGGTAGAGATAAAGATGGGCTTTTCCAATGCCTGGTCAATGTGTTTCTTGAAAACTGCACCAAAAGCAAGTGCAGGTATGATGGCAATGAAAAGTTTGATATAAAAATCTAATCTTTTGAACTGAATGAATTTTTTCCAGTATAAAACTACTACAGAAAGAATGGCGCCGAATTGGATAACGATTTCAAACAATTTTGTAAAGGGATTGCTGGCAGTTTCGAAAAATGCCGATGCAATGGCCATATGGCCTGTTGAGGATACCGGAAGAAATTCTGTGATTCCCTCTATGATGGCGAGAATAATGGCTTGTATATAACTCATGATAGGTGAGTGGAAGCAAGCATTTATTTACTCTTTCTCATGATTGCAAAAACCTCGATTAACAGTCCTGCTACAATCAATATGGGAGCCAACGTGATTCTCGTAAAACTGTATACTTCATTTTCATTGAATACATTGGGATCACTGCTTTTGCCACCTGCCATCAGAATGAGGCCGAGAACAATCACAATCAATCCAATGAGCATCCACAAAAGATTTTGTTTTCCAAAAAGGGGAGTGTTTTTTGTTTCCATATGTAAGAAGTTAATAGAGGTCGTCTAATTTCATTTTAAGATACTTTGTTACACTGCGGTGTGTACTGATAAAGGTAATGCTTATGCCGATGACAATCAATGCAAAGAATAGTAAGAAAAGACTCATGTTGTCTTTCAATGCCTTGATCTCTGGGAGCCACCAGTTTTCCACTGCATAAATCAATACCAGAATGGCAGCGATAGCCAAGAGCGCGCTGATGAGTCCGTTGATGATGGCTTTGGTGTCAAATGGTTTCGAAATGAACCACCTGGTTGCACCAACCATCTGCATGGCCTTGATTAAAAATCTGTTTGAGAACATGGCTAGTTTGATGGTATTGTCGATCAAAATAATAACAATCAATGCGAGAATACCTGCGAGGGCAAGCAAAAAATAACCAGCTTTGGTAACCACATTGTTTAAATTGGTCACAACTGCATCTGGGTATTTCACTTCACTGATAATGAAATTTTTCATGATCTCCGTCGTGATGATCTTCAGGCTGTCCTTATTAACGTATTCGGGTTCAAGATAAAAATCGATGCTTGCAGGAAGTGGATTGTAATCAAGTACCTTGTTCCAATCTTGGTTGCCATCACCTATAAAAGTTTGTCTTGCCTTTTCTTTTGTGATGTATTCAACATTGCGGGCATAAGGTTTTGATTTGATGATATTTTTTACGACATCAATGTCTTTCTGCGGACTTCCCTCTCTGATAAATGCATGCACCTGAACACTTCCTTTGAAATAGGTTTCTAATTTGCTTGTGTTGATGACCAGCCATCCAAGAATGCCGAGAATAAACAATACCAAAGCAACTCCTAGTATCGCCATGAAATATGAGGGTTTGCTTTTTTTCATTGATCCTTTTCCTTGGGTTGTCATCATTGCATCTTATATTTTATTGGATTTGCGCTCTTCAGGATCAAAAATAACAATTTTGAGGGGTTTGCGTACCTTTGCACATCGTTAAAATAAAGGAATATTCATGGAGTATGTATTCAGCGAAATAGAAAAAAAGTGGCAACTAAAATGGATAGCGTCGAATGCATACAAGGTTTCCAATCATTCCACCAAACCCAAATATTATGTGCTTGATATGTTCCCATATCCAAGTGGAGCAGGACTTCACGTCGGGCATCCTTTGGGGTATATAGCAAGTGATATTTATAGCAGGTACAAAAGACTCAAGGGATTCAATGTTTTGCATCCCATGGGATATGATTCATTTGGACTCCCCGCAGAACAGTATGCCATCGATCATGGCATACCACCTGCTGTTTCGACTGAACAAAATATCCGAACCTTCCGATC
>Ga0192647_101559_pt1 | contig 14916 bp, 12 predicted proteins | sample LauGreFa1BDMLBSN_2_FD_133046 | JGI IMG/M metagenome (GOLD analysis project Ga0192647, IMG submission 133046) | Freshwater lake microbial communities from Lake Michigan, USA - Fa13.BD.MLB.SN - reassembly | ecosystem: Environmental > Aquatic > Freshwater > Lake | place: Lake Michigan, USA...
TTTCCTCGATTCGCTCGATTGCGCTGTCGACCTGCTCGGTGCTCACCGGCCGCTTGCGCAGCGACAGGTTCATCGAAGCACGCAGCTTCTCGCGGTCATACTCGATGCGTCGCCCGTCCTTCTTGACGATGGCGGGTAATGACACATCGGGACGTTCGTAGGTGGTGAAACGCTTGTCGCAAGCGCTGCATTGGCGCCGACGACGCACCACATCGGCGTCCTCCGAGACCCGGGTCTCCACGACCTGGGTTTCAAGATGGGCGCAAAACGGGCACTTCATCGGCGGCCCCTCTTAGCGATAGACCGGGAAACGGCTGGTCAGGGCATGGACCTTGGCGCGCACGGCCGCCAGGTTGGCCTCGTCATGCGGGTTGTCGAGCACGTCAGCGATCAGGTGGGCCGTTTGGCGGGCTTCCTCGTCCTTGAAGCCGCGGGTGGTCATGGCCGGGGTGCCGATGCGCACGCCGCTGGTGACCATGGGTTTTTCCGGATCATTCGGGATGGCGTTCTTGTTGATGGTCATGTGCGCCTGGCCCAGCACGGCCTCGGCCACCTTGCCCGTGATGCCCTTGGCGCGCAGGTCCACCAGCATGACATGGCTTTGCGTGCCGCCGCTCACGATGCGCAGGCCACGTTGCGTGAGTGTCTCGGCCACGATGCGCGCGTTGGTCACCACCTGCTGCTGGTAAGCCTTGAACTCGGGTTGCATCGCTTCCTTGAAGGCCACGGCCTTGGCGGCGATGACGTGCATCAGGGGGCCACCCTGAAGGCCCGGGAAGATGGCGCTGTTGATGGCCTTCTCATGGTCGGCCTTCATCAGGATGATGCCGCCACGCGGGCCCCGCAGACTTTTGTGCGTGGTGGAGGTGACGATGTCGGCGTGCGGCACCGGATTGGGATAGACGCCCGCAGCAATCAGGCCGGCGTAGTGCGCCATGTCCACCAGGAAGATCGCGCCCACGTCCTTGGCCACTTGGGCGAAGCGTGCAAAATCAATGTGCAGCGAATAGGCCGAGGCACCCGCCACGATCAGCTTGGGCTTGTGCTCGTGAGCCTTTTTCTCCATGGCGTCATAGTCGATAGCCTCTTGTGCATTGAGGCCATACGACACCACGTTGAACCATTTGCCGCTCATGTTGAGTGGCATGCCATGCGTCAGGTGACCGCCCTCGGCCAGCGACATGCCCATGATGGTGTCGCCAGGCTTGAGGAAAGCCAAGAACACCGCCTCATTGGCCGAGGCCCCGCAGTGGGGTTGCACGTTGGCGGCGTCGGCACCAAACAGTTGCTTCAGGCGGTCGATGGCCAGTTGCTCGGCCACGTCGACGTGTTCGCAACCCCCGTAGTAGCGCTTGCCGGGGTAGCCCTCGGCGTATTTGTTGGTGAGCTGCGAGCCCTGCGCGGCCATGACAGCGGGTGAGGCATAGTTCTCGCTGGCGATGAGCTCGATGTGGTGCTCTTGGCGGGCATTCTCGGCCTGGATCGCGGCCCAGATCTCGGGATCGGTCTGTTCGACCAGGATGTTGCGATGGTACATGGTGGCAGTCCTTTGGATGATGGTCCCCATGCAGGACGCGGCTGAGGCGCGGGCCTGCATCAGGGCTGCCCAGGCGAACGGCTTCACACCTCAAGGGGTGGCGCGCTTCCCAGTGGTTGGGGCCTGGTTCAGGCCGGGGTCCACGTCAGCGGTGTGAGGCGACCCTAGGCCCACCAACACACGCCTATCGCCAGTTGCGCGCACGACAAGTTTAGCGCGAAACGTCCTCTTCCTTGTCCTTGAAGGAGGCGAGTTTTTGGGCTTTTTCCCACAAATCTCCCACGCTTTGGGCCACCGCTGCTGTAGCGGTGGGCTGGACGGTGGGCACCGACTGTCCTTGTGCCACGCGCTTGAGGCGGTCATGTTCAGCAATGACCTTGCCGGCGTAACCACCACTCTTGTCCTCAATATGGGCCGCGCCCACGTACAAACGTAACCCCCCCTCGATCGAGCCAGCCCGGGCGATGCACTCTTTGAGCACAGTCACCCCGACGCGTAGGTTGGCCACCGGGTCAAAGGCGGCCAGGCGGCCCCCGAATCCTTCGTATTTGTCCGAGTGAATTTTGGTCATGACCTGCATCAGGCCCTGGGCGCCCACCGGGCTTTGCGCAAACGGATTGAAGCCCGATTCGATCGCCATGACCGCCAGGATCAGAGTCGGGTCGAGTTGGTTGCGCGGGCCCAACTCATAAGCCTCGGCCACCAATGCTCCCAGCGGCTCGGCCGCCACGCGGTACTTGCGGCTCAGCCAATAGGCAATATTGGCTTGCTGCTTGGGCAAGCCGGTCGGATCGGTGGCGGTGGCGCGGTCCACGGCCTCAACATCGGTTTGAAAGCCGGTTTCTTCTACCTGACGCTCTTGCAGCCAGCTGATCAGCCGGGCCTCGCCCGCGGTGCGCAAGTCGGGCCGCATGGTGAGCGTGACCACCAGGCAGAACACCGCCAGGCCCAGCAGGGCCAGCCCGCTGTGCGTGATGGCAAAAAAGCCTTGGGCGACGTCCTGAGCGAAGGTTCGTATCCGGTGATTCAATTTTTCCAGCGCTGTCATGGTGTTTCCTTTCCGAAGGCGGATGGCAGCAAGTGGCGCAAGGGGGTGCGTCAGCGAGCGATGGGCCATCCCTCGTGTGGGGGTCGGCATCCCGGTGGGGTTCCAAAAGGCTGGACAGGTGCCAGCGGGAACCGGGCAGGCCGAATGGCGCCGCGGGGTCTTGCCTCCTGTATGGGGGCATAGCTGGGTATTTTAACGGCTGGAACCCCCAGGAAACTGTGAAAGGCAACCTGAAAAGAGTTATAAAGTATTCATAAAACCTTCAAATCGATATCTCCAACTCGCCAAAACGCGCGTGAAATGCCTCTGTGCCGGAGGTCCTGCAAGGCCGGTCTTCCTTGCCCTCGGGCCACCTTGGCGGCTGGCTGGCCGCTCGGGCGACCGCGGGCCGATTGGCGTGGCGGTCTTCCTGCGGCGACAATAGAGGTTTCCCCGGGCAGCCCTGCGCCATCACTGGTCGGTCAGCAGCCCCCTTGTGACCTATCCCTTCAGGCCGTTGACGTGACCTCATCCTCCTCGCAGCACGATACCCAGACACTTGATGCACTGACCGGCGGCGCCTTTTCTGCGCCCACTTCCGGTGAGCGCTCCGCCCGCTTGCGTGAGTGGCTGGCCACAGACCCCTCCGTGGAGTCCATGCAGGAGGTGTTTCGCGAAATGAGCACCCGCGACAAGGGGGCAGCCAAGGCCTTGCGCGAAAAGCTCGACGAATTGCGACGTGCAAAGGCCCAGGAAGCCCTGGCCCAGGAATGGGCCCACAAAGGTGAAGCCCTGCGCGATGCTCCTCGCATCAACCTTGCCGACGCCATGGCCTGGCAGCGCGATGCAGCCAAGGCTGGGGCGCCCTTGTCTCGCGAGCCCTTGTCCACGCTGAAAATCCAACTGGCTGAGCGCGTCAAGGGCATTGAAGACCTGCAGCACCGTGCTCAGGTTCAGCGCGAAGCCAGCATGATGATGGCGCAGCGCATCGAGATGCTGTCGACCAAACCCTGGGCAGAGGCCCAGAGCCAGCGCGACACCCTGGCGGCCGATTTGCAGCGCCTGCAGGCCGACGCCCAGACGCTCACCAGCGACACCAACTGGGCCTGCGTGGATGCGCGCTTCCCGCCCATGTTGCAGGCCAGCGGCCAGCAACTCACGGCGGTGTGGGAGGCCTTTGATGCTGCGCTGAAACATACCGTCCTGGCTGCGAGCGACCCGGCCCTCGACTTGCCGGCGGTGCCGGCCTGGGCCGACCAATTGCGTGCCGCCCGCACGGGCATCACGGCGGCACCGGCACCGGTGAAGCCTCGCATTGACCCGGCCCAACGCGCCCAGGCGCAAGCCTCTGTGCAGGCTGTACTCACGGTGCTTGAGCAAGAGTTGGCCCAAGGCCACGGCAAGGCCAGCGCCGGTGCGGCAGCAGCTGTGCGTCAGGCCTTGCGTGAACAGGGTCGCTGGCTGGACGAAAAATTCGAGCACCATGCCCAGGGCGTGTTGGCTGCGGCCAGCGAACTCGAGGGCTGGCAACGCTGGCGTGCCGACCAGATCCGCCAGGACTTGGTGACCCGCGCCGAGGCCTTGTTCAAGAAGGTGGTGGAGAAAGTGCCTGCCACGGGCCCGGCGAAGCCAGGGGGTGACAAGACCCCATCGCAGGACACAGCGGTTTCTGAGGCTTCAGTGGTTTCTGATCCCGCCGAGGCCACTGCACCCGCAGCCCAAACGCCCACCGAACCCACCAAGGAGCGCATCACCTGGGTGCCCGCCATGGGCGGTCGCAAGATGCAGGAGGCCTTGCGGCAACTGCGGGAGGAGTGGAAACAAACCGACCAGGGTGGCCTACCCAACCATGGCTTGTGGAAGCGCTTTGACCAGGCGTGCAACCGCGCGCACAAGGTGGTGGAAAGCTGGCTGGACAAAGTCCGTGCCGAAAGTGCCGAGCACCGTGCGCAACGTCTGGCCCTGATTGAAGAGCTCAAGGCCTGGGCCGTTGAGCACGCGGCGGGCCCCGACTGGAAGGCCGTCAACCGTGCCCTGTACCAGTTCTCGGACCGCTGGCGTGATGCCGGTCATGTCAGCGAGAAAGTGTTCAACGAAGTACAGCCCCTGTGGAAGGCCGCCTTCCATGAGGCTCAAGCCCCCCTGGCTGCCGTGCAAAAGGCCAGCCTGGCGCAGCGACACGCCTTGATCGAAGAGGCCCAAGCCCTGTCCGCCGAACCTCATTTGCGTATCGATGCTGTGAAAACGCTGCAACAACGTTGGCAACAAGAGTCGCAGGTGGTGGCGTTGGATCGCCGACAGGAACAAAAGCTGTGGGACGCTTTCCGCAAGCCCATTGACGAGGCTTTCCAGCGCAAGACCCAGCAGCGCGAACAAGCTGCCGCCGCGCTCTCTGCGCTGGATCAGGCGGTGATTCAAGCGGCGAAGGCGCTTGAAACTGCCACCCAACGCGGCGACGCTGCCCAGATCCGTGCCGCCATGCAGGCGTTGGATCAAGCCACCCGAGGTCAGGCGGCCGCTGCGGCGGCGGCCTCGTCGGCGCAGGCAGCGGATGTGAGCCGCGCACCGGCTCCCGCCGCCACCGAGGCTGCCGGTGAGTCTGCGCCGCGACCTGCCGCAAGCGATGCGCAGGCCAACACGCCGGCCGAGCCGACATCTTCAGAAACTGCCTTGGCTCCAGACGCCGAAAACCCTGACACCCACGCTCACACCGATGGTGCAAGCCCTGGTGGCGAACCTGAGGCAGCAACAGCGACAGCGGCTGATGCAGAGACCTCAGCAACCACCGCCCCTGAGACCGCAGCCGTTGCAGCAACGCAGCCCACCGTGGCCAAGAAACCCGTGGTCGCTGTTCGTGGCGATGACCGACCGGGTCAGAAACGAACCGAACCGGTCACCGGCCGTGATGGGCGAGGCGCACGTCCCGGCGACCGTGGCCGTCCGAGTGGTCCTGGCGGTCGCGACAGCCGTGATGCACGCGGCCCGCGCGATGGCGCCCGTGGCTTTGATCGCCGTGACGGGCGTGAGGGCCGAGACGGTGTTGATGCCCGCGGTCCACGCCTGGGCGATACTGCCTTTCGCGCCCAGCGAAACGCACTGGAACAAGCCCAGCAAACTTTGCGCAAGCTCGCCGCCCAAGCCCACGGCGAGGCGCTCACCCAATTGCTCACCGCTTGGGAACAACGCCAGGCCGATCAGGTGCCCCCGTTGAAGGAACTGGGTAGCCGTTTGCAGGCACCCCAGCGTCAGGCCTGGGTGCAGGCAGTGTCGCAAGCCCCGAGCGGCGACGCCACCGAGGCGTTGCTGCGCTTGGAAATTGCCGCTGATGTTCCCACCCCGGCGGCCCACGTGCCTGCTCGCCGTGCCTTGCAGTTGCAGATGCTCACCCGTCGCAACGAGCCGGCGCCGGCGCAGACGTGGGCACAGGATGCGGCGCGTGTGCTCAGTGCCAACTACGACACCGATCAGGCGCGTCGTTTGCAGTCGGCACTCAAGGGCTTGCTCAAGACCCCTTGAGGACGCCTGTCACCGCTGAGGCCGGTGCCGCTCTTATCCGGCGAGCGGGACGTGTCATCGAGTGTTGTGACCGTGAAATGGCAGATCCCTGCGCTGCCACTCGCCTTGCCAGCGCAGCACCTGCAGTCGAACCGGCGTGACGTCTGCATCCCAGTCGCTCAGCACCCACCGCGTCATGCCCGAGGGCAGGGGGTGTGTGGCCGGGCGGTGGGTGTGGCCATGCACCAGCACTTGTGACTCGCAGGCCGTCAACCATTGCGACGCCAGCGCTTCGTCCACATCGGCGTAGACCGCGTGGCTGCGTTTACGCGACTCGCTCGCGCTGCGCATCTCGCGCGCCAGAGCCAGGCGATCGGGCAGGGGGCGGGCCAGAAAGGCCTGCTGCCACGCCGGGCTGCGCACCTCGGCACGAAAAGCCAGGTAGTCGTGATCGCCCAGACACCAGGCATCCCCGTGACTGAGCAGCACGCGTTGGCTGTTCAGTTGCAGCACGGTGGGGTCGTCCAGGGCTTGCATGCCGCTGCGTTGCATCAGTGTCTGACCGGCCAGGAAGTCACGGTTACCGCACATGAAGTGCACGGCCATGCGTTCACTGGCGCGTCGCAGAGCGTCCACACAAGTGCGCTCAAATGCGCTCGCGGGATCATCCAGCACATCGTCGCCCACCCACACTTCAAAGAGGTCGCCCAAAATAAAAAGCGCCTGCGCCGGCGTGGTGTCAAGGTAGTGTCGCCACGCCTCAACGGTGTGCGATTGCTGTTCGCACAAATGCAGGTCTGAAATGAAATCGATGCACGACCAGGCCCGTGCATCCACAGCCGAGGCGGCGGTGAGTGTCGGTGCAGTTTGGGGCAGGGACGGCAACGGGATCATGTGGGTTGGCGACGTGGCCTCTCATTCGGTGTTCAATCACCGTTCAGCCAGCGTTGCCTCGCGCCAGTCACAGTGCGACAGCTTTCTCGATGACCACATCCTCTTTCGGGACGTCATCATGGAAACCGCGACGCCCGGTCTTGACCGCAGCCAGCTGGTCGACCACCTCGGTGCCTGCCACCACTTTGCCAAACACGGCATAGCCCCAGCCTTGGCGTGAGGGTGCGGTGTGGTTGAGAAAATCGTTGTTCGCCACGTTGATGAAAAACTGCGCCGTGGCCGAGTGGGGTTCGCCGGTGCGCGCCATGGCCACGGTGTAGTGGTCGTTGCGCAAGCCGTTGTTGGCTTCGTTTTCAATCGGCTCGTCGGTGGGCTTTTGCGTCATGCCCGGCTCAAAGCCACCGCCCTGGATCATGAAGCCAGGGATCACGCGGTGAAAAATGGTTTTGTCGAAGTGCCCTTTGCTGACGTACGCCAAAAAGTTGGCGACCGACTTGGGTGCTTTCTCGGCATCGAGTTCCAGGGTGATGACGCCGTGGTCGAGGATGTGCAGTTCAACGCGGGGTTGGCTCATGAAATACTCACTTCAGTAAGGTTGCGGATTGAATGACAACTGGCGTGCGGGGCACGTCGGTCTGGAAAGGGCCGCCCGATCCGGTGGGGACGGCCTTGATACGGTCCACCACATCCATGCCCGACACCACCCGTCCAAACACGGTGTAGCCGAACAATTGTGGAGCGTTCTCGAGTTGCGCTCGCGCGATGTTGGTGTAGGTGCGACCGCCGTACTCGAAGCGTGGCACCGGGTCACCCGGCGGAATCAGCGTGGGGTTCAGAAAGTCGTTGTCTTTCACGTTGATGAAGAACTGCGAGGTGGCCGAATGCGGGTCGTTGGTGCGTGCCATGGCCAGCGTGCCCACCACATTGCGCGGGCCGCCTTTTTCCAGGGCTTCACGGCCTTCATGGCGCACCGGCGCGCGGGTGGTCTTTTCCATGTAGCGGGTGTCGTAGCCGCCACCCTGCACCATGAAGTTGTTGATGACGCGGTGAAAGATGGTGCCGTCGTAGTGCTTGTCCTGCACATATTGCAGAAAATTGGCCACGGTTTTCGGGGCTTTGTCGGGCAAAACCTCCACCACAAATTCGCCCATCGAGGTGGTGAATTTCACGCGCGGTGCGGCGTCGGTTTGTGCGCTCACGCGGACACTGGACAGCAGGGTGATCATCAGCGCCAACAGGGCGGTGGTGAGCAGTGCGCCCAGCGAACGCAGGAATAAAGGTTGAATGGGTGTCATGGTGTGGGAAGTGATTGCAACTTGCGCGGCACAGTCTTGCTGGCGGGATTGATTCGAAGCGATGTTTCGTAAGCCACCCGGGCCTGGCGCAACAACACATCCCCCAGGTTTTCCAAGGCCACATCGTAATTGGGATGATTGCGCAAGGCCATTTCGAATGACTCGCGAGCCAGGTCAAGTTGACCGCGTGACGCCTGGATCACGCCCAGGTTGTTGTACGGCTCGGGCAATTCGGGGAATTGCTGTACCAGTGCGGTGAGTTGATCCAGCGCTTCGTCGGTGCGGCGCAGTTCCATCAGCGATGTGGCGCGCATGAACAGCATCTGGGGATCCCGCGGGTGCTCGGTGAGATAGCGCTCAGTTTGCACCAAGGCTTCTGCGTAGCGGGCCTGCCGCATCAAATGCTGCACACTGTGGTGGTCCACCAAATCGCCCGTGGTGGTGCGCTCCAGCTGAGCCCAGCCGAGTGAGCACACGCTCATCAAGCAACACAGCAACAACTGGCGTGCACGGCGGGTGAGAAGGTGAAGCAACACGGTGTGGGCGGTCATCGGTCGGGGTCGACGTGCACGTTGCACAAGGCTGGTGCGGGCGAGGCGATTTATACTCTGCATTGTAGTTCAGCGCTCTTTCGCAGCCTGCTGGTTCACCCGTGTTGACAGAACGCCTCAACACCTTGCCCAATCCGTCCATGTCCTTACGCATTCACAACACGCTCACGCGTGCGCTGGAGTCTTTTGTTCCTCTCGAACCCGGTCATGTGCGCATGTACGTCTGCGGCATGACGGTCTATGACTTCTGTCACCTGGGTCATGCCCGCTCCATGGTGGCGTTTGATGTGGTGCAGCGCTGGCTGCGTGCCAGCGGCCTTCGGGTGACCTACGTGCGCAACATCACCGACATTGACGACAAGATCATCAAGCGCGCCCTTGACAACGGCGAGACCATTCGGGCCCTGACCGACCGCATGATCGAAGCCCTGCACCAGGACGCGGATGCGCTGGGCATCGAGCGACCCACGCACGAGCCCCGCGCCACCGATTACGTGCCGCAGATGCTGGGCATCATCGGCCAGCTTGAGGAACGTGGCCTGGCTTACCGGGTGCCCAACGGGGACGTCAACTATGCCGTGCGCAAGTTTCCCGGCTACGGCAAGCTCTCGGGCAAATCCCTCGACGAGTTGCATGCGGGAGAACGCGTGGCCGTGCTGGACGGCAAGGACGACCCCCTGGACTTCGTGCTGTGGAAAAGCGCCAAGCCCACCGAGCCTGCTGATGTGAAGTGGGACAGCCCTTTCGGACCCGGTCGACCTGGCTGGCACATCGAGTGCTCGGCCATGAGCTGCGAGATGCTGGGCACCACGTTTGATATTCATGGCGGAGGTGCCGACTTGCAGTTCCCGCACCACGAAAACGAAATTGCACAAAGCGAAGGCGCGACGGGTCAGCCGCTGGCGCATGTGTGGATGCACAACGGCTTCATCAATGTGGACAACGAAAAGATGTCCAAGAGCCTGGGCAACTTCTTCACCATTCGTGACGTGCTCAAGAGCTTTGACGCCGAGACCGTTCGCTTTTTTGTTGTGCGCAGCCACTACCGCAGTCCGCTGCAGTACAGCGATGCCCACCTCAACGACGCCCGTGCTTCACTCAAGCGCCTGTACACCGCGCTGGCTTCGGTACCGCCTGCACCTATCTCTCTTGATTGGTCCGTTCCTGAAGCCGCCCGTTTCAAGGCCGCGATGGACGAAGACTTTGGCACGCCCGAAGCGGTGGCCGTGCTGTTTGACCTGGCCAGTGAAGTCAACCGCAGCCACTCTTGCGAACTGTCAGGGCTGCTCAAGGCACTGGGCGGCGTGCTGGGTTTGCTGCAAGCCGACCCGCAACAGTTTCTGCAGGCGGGTGTGAGCCTGGACGAGGCCACCATCCAGTCTCGCATTGAGGCGCGCGCTGCCGCCAAAAAGGCCAAGGACTTTGCACAAGCCGACGCCATTCGCCAGGAACTGGCCGCGCAGGGCATCGTGCTCAAGGACGGCGCCGGTGGCACCACCTGGGAGCGTGGCTGATGAACGCCACCCGCACTGTCATCACCGTGCCCGAGTACTGGGATGACGCCTGCCGTCACCTTACCAAGAGCGATCGGGTCATGAAACGCCTGATCCCTCAATTTGGCGAGGCGCGGCTGGAGTCCCGAGGCGACGCCTTTGTCACCCTGGCACGCAGCATCGTCGGCCAGCAAATTTCTGTCAAAGCCGCGCAAACGGTGTGGGACCGCTTTGCCAAACTCTCACGCCGCCTCACCCCTGGGCAAGTGCTCAAACTGAAGGTGGACGACATGCGCGAGGCCGGTTTGTCGGCGCGCAAGGTGGAGTACCTGGTGGACCTGGCCTTGCACTTTGAGCAAGCGCAGGTCTCTGTCAAAGCCTGGACGCACATGTCTGATGAAGACATCATCGCGGAATTGGTCGCCATCCGTGGCATTGGCCGTTGGACGGCCGAGATGTTTCTCATCTTTCACCTCATGCGCCCCAACGTCCTGCCGCTGGACGATGTGGGGCTGATCAACGGCATCAGCCGCAACTATTTTTCGGGCGAAGCGGTGAGCCGCAGTGAGGTCCGAGAGGTGGCCCAGGCCTGGGCGCCCTACTGCAGTGTGGCAACTTGGTATATTTGGAGATCCCTGGACCCCGTGCCAGTGGCGTATTGAATCAGGAGAGCCCGTTGGCCAAAAAATCCTTTCTCGATTTTGAACAGCCGATCGCCGAACTCGAATCCAAGATCGAAGAGTTGCGATATGTGCAAAGCGAATCGGCCGTCGATATCTCGCAAGAAATCGAACAGCTGGCCAAGAAGAGCCAGCAACTCACCAAGGACATCTACAGCGATTTGTCCCCATGGCAAATCACCAAGATCGCGCGCCACATCGAGCGCCCCTACACCCTGGACTACATCGGTCACCTCTTCACCGACTTTGTGGAGATGCACGGCGACCGCCACTTTGCCGACGACTTGAGCATTGTGGGCGGTCTGGCCCGCTTCAATGGCCAGCCTTGCATGGTCTTGGGTCATCAAAAAGGCCGCGACACCAAAGAGCGCGCCCTGCGCAACTTTGGCATGACCCGTCCCGAAGGCTACCGCAAGGCCTTGCGGTTGATGAAAACCGCCGAGAAATTCAAGCTGCCCGTGTTCACCTTCGTGGACACCCCCGGCGCCTATCCCGGCATCGACGCCGAGGAGCGCAGCCAGAGTGAGGCCATCGGACGCAACATCTTCGAGATGGCCCAGCTCGAAGTGCCCATCATCACCACCATCATTGGTGAGGGGGGCTCGGGTGGAGCGCTCGCCATCAGCGTGGCGGACCAGGTGCTGATGCTGCAGTACTCGGTGTACTCCGTGATCAGCCCCGAAGGCTGCGCCTCCATCCTCTGGAAAACCGCCGAACGTGCTGAAGACGCGGCCGAGGCCTTGGGTATCACGGCGCATCGCCTGAAGGCGCTGGGCCTGATCGACAAGATCATCAACGAGCCCCTGGGTGGCGCGCACCGCGATCCAGAGCAAATGGCCTCGGCCCTCAAGCGTGGTCTCAACGATGCCTGGCGCCAGGTGGCGGATCTCAAGCTCAAGGAGCTACTCGACCGTCGCTACGAGCGCCTGCAAAGCTATGGCCGCTTCTCGGACACCAAGGCCGAATCGCGTTGATCCTCTGACGGCTTCAGAGTCCTCTCACCCCGTGGGTAGCGCGCCTGCGGGAGCAGTGCCAGGCCACAAGATCGCGGCGCTCCCAATACCGCCTGCGTTGTCGCTGGACCACTTCACCCCTTCCTTGCCCGTGGCGGTGGCTTTGAGTGGAGGCGCTGACTCCATGGCCTTGCTACTGGCATGCTGTCAGCGTTGGCCCGGTCAAGTGAGGGCTGTTCATATCCACCACGGGCTGCAAGCCGCTGCCGAAGGCTTTGTCCAACACTGCGAACACTGGTGCGAGCGCTGGGGCGTGCCGCTGCAGGTCTGGCGGGTAGACGCGCGCGCTGCACCGGGGCAAAGCCCTGAGGAGGCCGCGCGCACGGCTCGCTACCGGGCCATTGCCCAGGCCGTCCAACAGCACTGGCCGGATGTGAACGACATTGCCCTGGCGCAGCATGCCGACGACCAGGTGGAGACGCTGCTGCTGGCCTTGTCGCGCGGTGCGGGATTGCCGGGTCTGTCCGCCATGCCGGTGCGGCGCCAGCGCCATGGCCTCACCTTCCACCGCCCTTGGTTGGAGGTGCCTGGTGCAGCCTTGCGCGACTGGCTCACGGCCTGCCAAGTCAGTTGGGTAGAGGACCCCACCAACACCGATGTGCGCTTCACCCGCAACCGCATCCGTCGCGAGTTGATGCCGGCGCTGGAAGCCTGCTTTCCCACCATTCGCCACACCCTGGCGCGCAGCGCTCGCCATGCGGCCCAGGCGCAAGAGTTGCTCGGCGAGTTGGCCCAGTTGGATGCGCAGACCACCGGTTTGCCCCCGCGCTTGCAAGCGCTGCAGCAACTCAACCCCGCGCGCATGGCCAACCTGTTGCGGTATTGGTTGGGCACGCTGGACGATCCTGCTGCGCGGCCCAGCACCGCCCAACTCGACCAACTGGTGCACCAGGTGCAGGCGTGCACCACCCGCGGACATCGGATTGAGATGCGGGTGGGGGGCGGGTGCGTCCGACGCGAGGGCGACAGCCTGGGTTGGTACAATCCCTAGGTTTTGCCTGAACTTATTCACACACCATGGCATTGATCGTCCACAAATACGGTGGCACCTCGATGGGGTCTACCGAACGCATCCGCAACGTCGCCAAGCGCGTGGCGAAATGGGCGCGCGCCGGCCACCAGATGGTGGTGGTTCCCTCCGCCATGAGCGGCGAGACCAACCGCTTGCTCGGCCTGGCCAAAGAACTCCAGACTGGCGTCACCCAGGCTGACACGCTGCGTGAACTCGATATGCTGGCCGCCACCGGCGAGCAGGCCTCGTCGGCGCTGCTGGCCATCGCCTTGCAAGCGGAAGGCATGCCCGCGGTGAGCTACGCCGGCTGGCAAGTGCCCATCAAAACCAACAGCGCCTACACCAAGGCGCGTATCGAATCCATCGATGATGTTCGCGTGCGCGCCGACCTGAACGCCGGCAAGGTAGTCATCATCACCGGCTTTCAGGGCATGGACGACACCGGTCACATCACCACCTTGGGCCGTGGCGGTTCTGACACCTCGGCGGTGGCCGTGGCAGCCGCCTTGAAGGCCCATGAGTGCCTGATCTATACCGATGTGGACGGCGTCTACACCACCGACCCGCGCGTTGTGCCTGAGGCACGGCGGTTGCGCACGGTCAGTTTCGAGGAAATGCTCGAAATGGCCTCGCTGGGCAGCAAGGTGCTGCAAATTCGCTCGGTGGAATTCGCCGGCAAATACAAAGTGCCCCTGCGCGTGCTCTCGAGTTTCACGCCCTGGGACATCGACCTACAGGAAGAAGCCGCCTCCGGCACCCTCATCACCTTCGAGGAAGACGAACAAATGGAACAAGCCATCGTATCGGGCATTGCCTTCAACCGTGACGAAGCCAAAATTTCACTCTGTAACGTGCCGGACAAGCCAGGCATTGCCTATCAAATTCTTGGGGCTGTGGCCGAGGCCAACATCGAAGTCGACATGATCATCCAAAACATCAGCAAGGATGGCAAAACCGACTTCAGCTTCACCGTGCACCGCAATGACTATGCGCGCGCCTGCGACCTGCTGAAGTCCGGTGTCATGTCGGCCCTGGGCGCTACCGAGTTGATGGGTGACACCAAGATCTGCAAGGTGTCCATCGTGGGCATTGGCATGCGCAGCCATGTGGGCGTGGCCAGCAAAATGTTCCGCTCGCTCAGCGAAGAGGGCATCAACATCCAGATGATCTCCACCAGCGAAATCAAAACCTCGGTGGTCATCGACGAAAAATACATGGAATTGGCCGTGCGGGCCTTGCACAAGGCCTTTGACTTGGACCAGGTTCAGGCATAATAGAAGCACCAGGAAACGTGACCGAGAGGCCGAAGGTGCTCCCCTGCTAAGGGAGTATGGGGTGTAGAGCCCCATCGAGGGTTCGAATCCCTCCGTTTCCGCCAGAACAAGTCCTGCTAACTCGCTCAGTCGGGTTGTCAGGCGCTCAGAGCCCCGCACCACGCGGGGCTTTTTGCTATGGGCTCCTGACTGGCCCCATGGCTACCCACCCCCGAAATCCGTCTCAAACCCCGTTTCGTCTCAGAACCTCCTGACTTTTTCGCCGTGGTACGGCGGCAGGGGGTTGGCGAAAAACTAGGCCGTTGGAGACATACCGATTAGCTGCGCGGCAATTTATAGAGCGCCGACCTCATAGCGAAGGTTCGCGCGGCCGCAAATTTCAGCCTTCTGGCAAACCTCAGTTTTTCTGTCCGAGCGACTTATGCCGGGAGAGATAGTCAGTTGATTTCGACGTTTCTGAGTCTGAGTGCATTGCCTATCACACTGACCGACGACAGAGCCATCGCTGCTGCGGCAACGACCGGTGACAACAGCAACCCGAAGAAGGGGTACAGCACGCCGGCAGCCAGCGGTATGCCCGCCACGTTGTAGGCAAAGGACAGGAACAAATTCTGCCGGATGTTCTTCATGGTGGCGTGCGAGAGC
>Ga0192647_101564_pt1 | contig 14898 bp, 8 predicted proteins | sample LauGreFa1BDMLBSN_2_FD_133046 | JGI IMG/M metagenome (GOLD analysis project Ga0192647, IMG submission 133046) | Freshwater lake microbial communities from Lake Michigan, USA - Fa13.BD.MLB.SN - reassembly | ecosystem: Environmental > Aquatic > Freshwater > Lake | place: Lake Michigan, USA...
ACTATTTGCTACGCCACTATTTGCTACGCCACTATTTGCTACGCCACTATTTGCTACGCCACTATTTGCTACGCCACTATTTGCTGCGCCACTATTTGCTGCGCCACTATTTGCTGCTCCACTATTTGATATTTGTGTTGCTAATGTGGTAAAGCTGAGACCATTATTCGCAGCGTCATTAGGTTTTACAGCTTTTAAATCACCAGAGCCATCTACGTATAGATTCCAGCATAGTTCTCCTGATGTATTACATAATTCTAACCCTTTGTGGTTAGTTGAAGAAGAAGGACCGGCCGTTCCCGCATTTGTTTGTATTTTAACTCCTTTTTGCGCCGTTAGTATTTTTTCAGCGGTAAGATTACTTTTAGCTATAGTATTCCTAATTAATTCTAAATTTGTAATATCTGCATTCTCCCAAATTCTATCGCGAATCTTGTTGTTTGCTATATTGTTGTTATTTAATCCAAAAGTGAAAAACTTATTTAAATTAGCGCTTGAATTATCAAACATATTATTATAGTCTGATGCAATATAATTGCTGGTGCCCAATATATAATTACTCGTCTTACTGAACTTATTATCATAATCTGATGTAAGAAAATTGCTTGTGTGCAATATGTAATTACTTGTATTACTGAACTTATTATCATAATATGATGTAAGAAAATTGCTTGTGTGCAATATGTAATTACTTGTATTACTGAACTTATTATCATAATCTGTAGTTACATCCTTCTTCAATAAACTGTTGCTGTCATCAGATTGTGCTACAGTATCGCTGATTTTGCTTTTAACAGCTTTTTTATATTCATAATAATCATATATTAACCAGGATAAAACACCTATTAATGCTAATAATATTAATGTCAATATAAAATATAATACTACCTCTAATATCTCCATTTTTCTTCTTTACTATACTATCTAATTATTTAATTATTTTTATTTATTTATTTTACATCCTTTATTAATTATTCTAAGGCTACAAAATTATAAGAGACTATATGCTGCTATGCGAGATGATGTACCGGGTTCTACGATATTTATTGTTTTTATCATACTGTCGTCATTATTTATACTTTCTACATTCTCATATTCTTCAACATTATCCTTATTATAATTATTTGATAAATTAATTAATTCATCATATCTCTCCGAATTACCACCCCCCATACTCCTAGCATCGCCCTTTCCCTTCTCTTGCCCCTTTTTTGAGCTAGCTACGCCGGCTACGCTAGTAGATCTGCTATCTCTATCTTCGCTATCTACGCTATCCCCACTATCGCTATCGCTATCTACGCTATCGCTATCTACGCTATCGCCGCCGTCGCCTTGACTATCAGAATATTCATCATCGTCTGATGCTTCTAATGAGCCCCCGTAATTTTTTATCGGTTTCCCTGGTTCTCCTTGCTCACCTGAGTATTCTTGTTCTTCAAAATCTTCAAAATCTTCAAAATCTTCATTTTTGTTATCGTTGCTATCGTCGCTATCGTTGCTATCGTTGCTATCGTTGCTATCGTTGCTATCGTTGCTATCGTTGCTATCGTTGCTATCGTTGCTATCATCGTAATCTTCGTTATCTTCAAACTCTTCTTTGTTGCCTCCACCGATCTTTACAAGGTTTTTCATCGTTTTAAAGTTTTTATGATATTTTTCCATAAGTTTTTTAACATTATTATTATATTTATATCTATCATCGTCTTCATCGTCATTTACATCCTCGCTGTCGCTGCTATTGCCGTTATCGCTGCTAATGTCGCTATCGCTGCTATTGCCGTCTTCGCCGTCTTCTATATCTTTGTCGCTACCGCCTGCGTCGCTTGCGTCGCCTGCGTCGCCTGCGTCTTCGCCTTCTATTTTGTGTTTGTGTATATATTGCTCGGTTTTGTCGTGAGGTATTTCAAGTTCATCTGTATTTAATCGCAATTGTATTCCCATCGCTTCAAACTCTTGGATTAACAGCTTGAATGCATATGGCGTTTGGATAGCTACTATATCATCGTTATTGCAATTTTTACAAACATTAATATCATTGGTAATATTTAAGGCCACCAGAGTTCCGCATCTTTTACAAGCGCACCACATATATTTATCAGACCTTTCCATCATACTTTCTTTTAAGAACATAGATATTCCGTGGCTTAATACAGTATCTCTTTCCATCTCACCGATACGCAATCCACCGCCTTTTCTTCTCCCTTCTGTTGGTTGTCTCGTCAATTGAGTCATCGCTCCGATACCTCGCGAATTAATTTTTTCGGCAACCATATGTTTTAATCTAAAATAATATGTGGGACCTATAAATATCTCGGTATCTATTTGGCGACCCGTAAAACCGTTATACAGTATCTCATTTCCATATTTTTCATATCCGTTATCTTCAAGCTTTTTATGTATGACCTCATTATCTATTGGAATAAATACCGTGGCGTCTCCCAATAACCCATCAAGGCAACACATCTTGGCAAATATACATTCAACAAGGTGACCTATTGTCATACGCGAAGGGATAGCGTGAGGATTTATAATAATATCAGGTTTAATACCATCCTTCGTATAGGGCATATTTTCTTCGGGTATTATCATCCCCAATACACCCTTTTGTCCGTGGCGCGAGGCATGCTTGTCGCCAAACTCGGGCTTCTTAATTTTTAAGAACTTAACCTTGCATATTTTGGAATCATCGCCTGATATTTTATTAGATATGTATATATTATCAACAGTACCATATAGCGAATTGTCAGTACTTATAGATACGTCGGTATATATAGTCTCCTTTCTCTGTTCCATAAATACGCCATTCTCAACCTCTATGTATTTTTCCCTAATACTTATCATACCTATTATAATAACTTCTTGCCCCTGCGGGATATATACACCCTTTCTAATAAAGCCGTTTTCATCTATATATGAATAATCCTTCTTTTTAATCCCTGTTATTTTAATGCCACTATCACGCATTTTTATAGGATTCCCGAAAATTATTCTTTCAGTATCAGAAATAACTTTGCTCGTCGCCGTAATAGATTTGTAATATGATAGATAGTTTAATCCCCTGTTAATCGCCGCCCGATTAATCATAATACTATCTTCTTGATTAAAACCCGAGTATGTCATAATGGCAACGATTGTATTAAAGCCATTCGCCATATAATCACTTGAAGTATATTGAGCTATTCTCGTATTTATAATTGCCCTTTGCGGATAATGGAGAACATAGCTCATAGTATCAAATCTATTATTAAAGTTTGTAGCATACATTCCTATAGCTTGTTTAGATTGTGCTGCGTGGAATACATTTCTTGCGGATTGATTGTGATTACACATTGGAATATTGCCTGAAACTACACTTAATATTGTTGAAGGATGTATTTCTAAATGCGTATGAAGAGGTGTTATATCTTCCTTATTCATAGCTATAAAACTCGTATCAGTTTCCTCGTTATCTAAATATTCTATACAAGCCCCTTTGTTCTCAAGCTCATTCAATATTTTATCATAGAGCCTTCTATAATAATTATTATATCCCTCAATATCTCTATTCTTATCTCCACTATCATCGCCAAGACTTTTTGGTGTGTTTTTGCCACCGCTGATATTAAAAATATTGGATATGTATCCGCCAGTATATTTTTCAATACTTGTAAGGACGCCAGTAGTATCGTCATCAATTGGTTTATTATAGATGTCTCTGTAATAATAATCGTCGGTTTTCTCGGCTTCATTTAGTTTATTATATGAGCCGTTTAGCATATCAAACCAGTTATTAAAGTTATTATTTTTATATACTAGTATATCATTGTGGGGATATTCGGCCTTCTTATTATTTTTCAAGATTAGTAGAGGCCTACAGGGTCTCCCTGCTTCCGTAAATATTCTTATTTCGTTGTTAGGAATACTCCATGATATAGATATTAATATATTAATTAGTCCGTTTCTCCTGTACGCTTTTAATATTCTCGTTATAAATATGGGGTCTCCTGTATATCCATATAAAGAACCATTCAAAAATACGGCAGTTATATTTTTATTTATTAAAAAATTGCATCGGTTTAACGGAATTATCCCGATATCTGTGAGACATTTCTTTATATTATCTACATTAATCCCCGCAGTTATTTTCGTCAATAAAGCCATATTTTTTAGATATCCTATAGAAGCTCCGTCGGGGCTTTCAAACGGACACATCATACCCCACTGTTGCGAATGTAATCTGTGAGGACTCGTGATTTTTATGCTTCTATCAATAGGTATATTGACACGACGCAAATGCGATAAATAACCTATATAGCTGATTCGTGATAAATCCTGGACGATTCCGAGCTCTGGGTCGCTATTGCTAATTTGCCCCCAACGGCCTTTGAGAGATTTTGCGAATGTCTGTGTTATAATTAAATAATCTATTATTTTGTATATATTGTTATTGTTTATTATTTTTTCATATTCGTTCTTCTCCTTATAAGAACCGTAGTAATATTCTCTGTCTAATCTAATTCTAATATCATCGCGCAATTTTATGTAAGATTCTTGAAATAATTCGGTAAGTTTAAAACCGCTTATATCAACGCGCTTATATATATAGCTATCTCTGTCGCTGATAGGCAATGTTCCTATTACCGTTTTAATAAATTGTAAAACGAGATATCCGAGATACTTGCCTTTATTTTCTATATCCTCAATATTAGGAAATATATCTGTCATTATAACTGATTTAACGTGTTCGACAGTAGCATATCTAACCTTTTTATATAAATAGTTCAGTGCATCATCTTGCGTATATATACCATATTCCTTTTCATTATGTATATATAGCGAGCTAATTATGCTCGGTCTTATGAAGTTTTGAAAATACTCTCTTTCCATTTCATCTCCATAATCTCCAAATATAGCATCGCATATATCCTTATCACTCTCTATTCCGAGCGCCCTAAATAAAATGAAGAGAGGTATTTTTTCTTTGAATGAAGGGACAGAGACTAATATTGAGCCGTAATTGTATTTTTTGTTATTATATTGCACCTTGATTTTTTCATCGTGATATACGCCGTCGCTTTTAATAGGAGTATCTACGTAAAAAAATTGAATCTTTGAAGGTTTTACAGAGCCTTTCTCTGCAACACAGAGAATTATCCCTTTATAACTAAATCCGTTAGGGTCATCTGTTATTTTATTGGTAAATAGTTTGTTCGTAACAATATTTTCCTGTGCGATTATTACTTTTTCTTTGCCGTCAATAATAAAATACCCACCCGTATCATAAGGACATTCTCCCATCAATTTCAATATATCTGAACCATTATTTTTTAATAGACAGATATCACTATGGAGCATTATAGGGATACCGCCAATAGCTATTTTTTTGAACTCTACATCTTTTACGGCTCCTTTGTCATTTGTAATCCTAACTAAGACATTGGTGAATAGATGGGTCTCGTATGTAAGATTTCTCATTCGCGCGTCATTTGGTGTAATTAATTTAGGAGTTCCGTTTTCAAATGCAATGGGTCTATCAACATATATATTGTCGCCATTCAATCCGCCAATATAAATATCAACTTTTACAATTAGATTCTTATTGCTATCGTCCATTTTAATCATAGTAATAGGGTTATTAGATTTTATTATCTCGGGAATCTTTACTTTGACAAAGTTTCTATAACTATCTAAATGATGTCCAGTAAAAGGATATTTATGATCTTTAAAATATAAATCTAATATATCCCATTCATTATTAATCATTCTTCTAATATTATATATTATATATTATATATTATATATTATATATTATATATTATATCTTAAAAAAAATTTACTAATATCTAATATCCTAATTATTAAAAATTACATTAAAGCCTAAATCATATATTTTGAGTTTCCCGAGATTACCAGGAGATGTGTCTAATATGATGCTAAAAGGCTGTATGTTTTTACTCGTAAGATATGTTAAAGTGATTGTATCTTTATTCTCAGGCGGATCCCCTTGTATATGCAATAATCCATTTAAACCATCAAAAACAATTTTTCTATTTTTCGTATTTTTGAGATTTTTACCATATGCAGCCTGTATAATAGTATTCGGGGTACCATTGTTGTTATATAGTGTTAGTACTCCTTCATTATCAAACTCCATATAGTAATTATCATCAAATGATTTGAACTTTATATACTGCGGAACTGTTATATCTTTTGATAAATATTTACTATCTTCAAATTCAAATATATTGCCACCGTTCAATACATATTCGTAGTTTATTAATTTATCACCCCAGGGCATATAATGAAAGAAATTTGAAAACTTAGGATTTTTCTCATCTATTTTAAACATACTAAAGGTAATCTCTTGAATGCCCGGATAGCTTTTCCCGGGTTCTGTTCTAAATTTTATATCATTTGTTATAGTATTATTATACGACCTGTTTATTTTATTTCCTCCTTTACCACTTTTCCCTGCATATGCCAAAGATTCTGATATAGAATCGCGGCTTATTTCGTCAATTTCCTCTTCTTCTAAATTGCCTTCATCGGGCTTAGCTTCTTTTTCTGCTTCATCTTTTATTTTTTTATATTCTTTTATTATATCTTCATTACTTTTTGAATATAACTCGCTAAAATCTCTGTTCATATAATATTTCATTGTGTATTCTTTAAATTGTAGACATTTAGTAGGCATATAAACACCTCCTCCGTAATCACCCTTGATATGATTTATATCTTCGCCTGCACCTTCTGATACACATCCAAAATCATCACATATATTATTTAATGACCTTTTTAAAAGGTTATCATATCTTGCTTTATTAGATTTTTTTTTTTTATTATCAAGAGCCTTTAAGAAATACGAATCTTTGCTCGTCATATACTCCATCCATTTGTTTTGATCTGTGTAAGTATATAGAGATGGGTAATAGTTGTAATAATCGCCTTCATTTTTCATCAAATTCGGAATATATATGATTATTTTCATCATTCCCTTGAATGTGTATTTCTCAAAAAAGGTGTTGGAGAAATCGTAGCTCACATCAGAGAACATCCGCTTTAATACATATTTATCATCTTTTGATATTATCTTGGCGATTGATATATATATAGGGAGAGGCAAGAGAACATTATTTCCTTGCCTGAAAGAAGGTTTGACTTTTTCTTTAATAATATTCAGGTTTTCAATTATCTTTTTTTCAATATCGTACATATTGCAATTGAACTCTTTATAACACATATTTTCATTGATATGGTCGCGGTCTTTGTACTGTTCCATAGTCATATGGATACACCTCTGATGTTTTAAGAATGATAGCTTGCCAGTAGATACAAACTTTTTAAAATCATCTGGATTGCTCTTATCTTCTTTTGCTACAGCAGTAGATGCTATTACGCGTTGATTAGGAGCTGCCTTAGCTTTTGTAGCTTTTGTAGCTCCTCCGTCTGGGGTGTTTTGTGTAGGAGGCTGAGGTGGTTGAGGTAATTTATAAATAAGCATTTATTATTATTATATTTTATATGGATATAAATAATTGTATAGATTTATGTGTTATCAATAATACGGACTATGACATATCGTTGGTAGTATTCAAGATACTTGATGGGAAATATAGATATATATCAAATAATACTTGGGAGTATTTGGATAAAGATAATAGGTGGATTAGAGATATAAAGCAGAATAATTTTAAGTATTCTATTAAAACCGAGGTATATACTTATTTTATTAAGAGGGCTATTGAATTGTGTGATAAAACTGGTGATACAAATATAATATCTGGAAAACTCTTAGATATATCTTCAAAACTGAAAGAAGATAAATATATATCTATGATTATTAAAGAAAGCAGGCAGTTTTTTATAAATGAATAATAAAAACGAATATGATTTATACAAGATGGTTAAGGAAAACTATAATATCAATAGGGATGATATATATATTAAGGATATATCAGATGCCGGAAAGGGCTTGGGCTTAGTGCATTTTAAAAACTTCAAGGAATTATTATTAAAAGACAGTTATTTTGAATGGAATTTCTGTATTGAATATTTTGATAAATGTAACCGTGCGTATCATATCACTTATAAAAATATTAATTTTTATATTCTTTATGACAAAGCGATTACTAAAAAAGCGCGCGAGCATTTGTTTAATAGTATATATCGCGTTTTTTTGATTAAAATGCTATTTAATATTAAGCCGACACAAGATTTCAATTATTATATATTGCTCAATCCTATGAAACGCAAGCTTCCTAACAAAAACAGGGATAGCATAGGTGCTGCGAATATTAATGGAGGTTTCACCTATATTAATTCAAATAATGTATATATTGTAAGAAAAGAGGATTACGAGAAGGTTATATTACACGAATTATTACATCACCATCACGATATACATTTTGAGGGATGGACTAATGCAAACATTAAGCAAATAAAGAATATGTGCAGGATAGCTGAGAAACAATATTTATTACCGAATGAGGCAATAATTGAAACATACGCTATCATATTAAATACCATATTTTATTGCATTGAACACAATTTGTCTTTCGCCAATTTCAAGAAGACACTTGCAAAGGATAAAGAGCATAATATAGCTATCGCTAAAAAAATATTGGCTAAGCAAGGGAAAAATATGTGGTATGAGAAAACACACTCGTATTGCTATATTGTATTGAAAGCAATATTTTACATCTATTTTAAGGAGTTCGTGCGGATATACAGATATAACAACGATGATGATATAACTTCATTCATTATTATGTATTTTCCAAAAATCCTAAGAAAAATACGAGAAAATGGCCGAGGAGACAACCGCAATAAATACATCAAACAGACAATATTTAATAACTTTTAGGCTGTTTTAGGATATAAATAATAATATCAGTATATTTAATAAGGTGTCAGCGAGGGATACAAATGTCAATTGAAGATATTAATTATCTTAAAAATAATAGTATAAAACAGAATTACACATTTTTAATAGATAGTACAGACCGAGATAGGGATAAATATCCTAATCCTAATAAATATGTAGTAGATTTCACAGTTCCCTTTAAAAATGTCATTGGTATGGAAATAATTGATGCGAGTATTCCGCGTACTATGTATAATATAGATGTTGAAAACAATCTATTATATTATTATTTGGGAACTGATGAGAACGACCCTATAATTAAGAATGGCGTAACTGAAAAAATAGCGTGTGATATAATTACGAGCAATTGCGCGTATGTTGATGGCTATACAAAAATAACTAACGGGGGCTTCATAGAGCTCAGTAATAACATAAATATATATAATATATATTCAAATAATACCACGGGACTTGAGATAAATGCTAATGTTAATAAAAGTGTTATAGGAGGAACCGATATAGGCATAACATATTCTTTTAAAATTAAGGCGGAAGCTACATACAATCCTGCAAAAAATAATACATATTGTATATTTAGTTTAGGATATTACCATTTATGGAAGCAAACAAAAGAGAAATATACTGGAATGAGCGTAAGTGTAGTCAAGAGAAGTACGGGAACTCTCTATAATATCCAGTTTATTATGGGAGATGGTAGTGTGTCAGGAGATACTCATGTAATTACAGATGTTGATTTGGGAGAAGAGGTTCATATATGCTGGACAATATTTGAAAATAATTGGGTAATATATATATCAAATAATTCTCTTTCAATAAATATTACGAGAACAATAACAGTCGCAAAAACTATTAAAAATGTATTCTATGTCAAGAAATATATAGGGAAATCTCTTGCAGCTCCTATTACTAACAATCTGAATGGCAATTTATATAAGGAGTCTTGGACTGCTGATATGAATGCTGTTATGTATATAAAGGATTTCAAGATATATAATAGGGCGCTCAGAGCTGACGAGATAATATTGTGTAAAAACAATAGTATCTTGGATATGCCATTCTGGTACAAGCTGTATGATAATAGCACGAAAAACAGTGGGAAAACAGAGTTGATAGATTATCCTGATATATTTAGCAAGATGTCAATTGATACGGGTGATTATACTTTGAAAACATTTTTATTAAATTATGAGGAAATAGAAGATACTGAGATAGGATTTAAGAAACACTCTGAGCCTGCTGAATTGACGAACTTATTAGATATATATAGCAGATTGCCTTTTATATTTGATATGGGACGCTCTACTATATATGAAAATCTCGGTTTTGATTTATACAATTCTATAAATCCTAATTATATCAACGATAGATATCAGTATAAGCCGATGTATAATAGTAATCCGAAGATGTATAAAATGTTTCATAGCATATTAAATACGGATGTTACGAAAGTAATACTTACTATACAATATGATAAGCATCTAATAACATCACCAGGTATAGTATATTTAATAGGGAATAAATATATTGTATTAAAATGCCCGGAAATAGAAGAGCATCTGTTCGGTTCTTTATCATATTCTAAGTATTCTCTTGGTTTAGCCAAGTTTCGTGTAGATAATGTAGGTATTAATAGTGAAAGGCTGGCAATTACTAAATTGCCTATCAGAGAGTTTCATCCTATTGGCAAATTATCAAGAATATCTCTGAGATTTGAAACAAACCGAGGGACATTATATGATTTTAAGGGTGTTAATCATAATATCGTATTTGCTATTTATTATTACGAACCAAAACAGAACAAATTTCCAGAAGGTTCAATATTAAACCCCGAATACAAGATGAATTATATAGATTACAAATATTATCAGGAAGAGATTGAGGGAGATAGCGAAGATGAAACTGATGAATATTCAAGAGATAATATAAATGACTATAAAAAGAAGGAGATTGACTATAGCAACGAGGGAATAAAATTGAGGCAATACAACGAACACTATGTAAATAAAGATGATAGCGATGACAATGGCGATGATAGAGATGATGATGGCGATGGTGATGACAATTGATACGATACCATTATGATGTCTTAAAAAGGAACTGGATTTTTTCAAAAATTGAAATTTAAAATTTGAGTACATCTTTCTATTTTTTCAAAAATTTCAAAAGTTTTTTAGAAATTACAAAATAAATCAAGAGATGTACTCAAAATTAAAAATGAAAAAATAATAATATTCTAGTGTCTCTCAATAACTTGCATATATTTATAATAATTATTGAGATGCCTTAGCTGGCTTTAGCTGACTTTAGCTGACTTTAGCTGGCTTTAGCTGGCTTTAGCTAACTTCTTTTATTATAGCATCTACATCAAATTTTTTTAGAATATTACTATTAATTTTTGTAATATAAGGCTGTTTATTAGTTAGGGCATTGCATTTTCCAATCAAATCTACTATATTAGTTTTTTGTTCTGCTGTCAAAGTTATAATGGGATTAACGCGCGCTTTGTAATCATCTATGGATTCCAAAACTATTTTAGAAACATCATTGGTAGCTACATACTTTTTTCCACCATCCTTTATATCTATATTAAGAATTTCGTATAATTTTCCGTTAGCTTCTGTAGGTGTTGGACGTAACTTAACTTCAGCGGTAGCTGCAGTCCCAGTATTATCTTCTGGAGCACCGATAGTTATCTTAGGAGGAGCATTTTCATAATATTTGCCTGTTGATGTTAGAGTAATAGATTCTATACTTTTATTTTCATCGTTTGTAACAACCATATTATTTATAACAGCAGATACAGGTTCTGGTAATGGTTCTGCTGTAGAATAAGCAGATTTATAGGCTGCTATAGGTTCAAAGGTTACCTTGCTTTTATCAGCTACTACATAGTTAGTCCCTCCTTTCCCGCTGGTTATTTGTATACTAGCAATTTCGTAAAGAGGAGGTGTAGTTCCAGATATAGCAGTAGTGCTTAATATAGCTGTAGCTTCTGCTTGTGTAGAATTTGCCGTCATAGGAGCGGCAATAGTTATTGTAGGAGGCCTGTCTTTGTAATATTTTCCTTTATTAGTTCCAAGAGTTATTCCTGTTATTGCTCCTGTGCTATTAACAGTTATGCTTGCTATCTCTGCGTGTACAGGTTCGGTTGTTGAAAATCTCTCTATAATGCTGTCGCCTTTGCTGCTGCTGTAATTCTCTGCTATACACCCATACATTAATACTACGAATATAGCAAATGCTAATATTAATGATATATATGTAAAAAAACTCTCGTAATCAATGAATTTATTCATTTAATCTGTAATACTTAAAGATTATTATTTTTTTCGTTTTTATAATTTATTTCCATATATATATATAGATATTATGACAGATTTAAGTTTATTATATGGCGGAGACGACAATTTATTAGGTGATAATATGGATAATTCATATTCCCCGCAAAAAATTAATAAAATGAGTAATAATGAATTGTACAACGGCGGACAGCATTCGCAGCATTCGCCTCAGCAAGCTCAGCAAGCTCAACAACAAGCTCAGCAGGCTCAAATGGCTCAACAACAAGCCCAGCAGGCTCAAATGGCTCAACAACAAGCCCAGCAGGCTCAAATGGCTCAGCAACAAGCTCAGCAGGCTCAGCAGGCTCAATATAAGGTTGAAAATATACAGAGTATGAATACATCATTAGTTCCGGTGAATCACAATAATTCTTATAAACAGCCTGACAATGATTATTCAAAAAAGAGGGGGAATGAATATAATTTCTTTGATAGAATGAACTTAAAAAGAACAGAGGTCATTAAGCTATCATTATTTTCTCTTGTAATTGTTCTTGGTATCTCAATAGATAGAATGCTGACATATTATTTATCTAAATATATTGGTGATAATATACTGACTGATTTCCAAGAGTTCTTATTGAGAATAAGCTATCCTATAACTATCTTTTTATTATTATGGATATTTAAAGCTATTTAAGAAGATAGCTGCATTAAATCAATTTATAAAATTAAAAAAATATAAAAATATATAGTAAAAGGCTAATAAATGTTAAAGAAAATAATTGAATCTTCTAAAAGTATAATTAATATTCTCCCGCGATTATTAATTATACTTTTGTTTTTGGCGGTACTTATTAGAAATATTATGGAGATTAGCAATTTCGGATCCAGTAGAGCTAAACTGTTATCTGTATCATCAAAAGAAAATAACCCGAGCTATGATAGTTTAAACTTGCGGTATTGCAATTACGGCAATATGTTTTCTGAGAAAGACACTATAGATTACAATAATTATATATTTGTAATTATATACGGTATCCTGTTTTTCCTATTTTGGTATAATACTATTATAAATGTATTTTCCACCTCAGCAATGTCCAATGAAATAAAGATTGCATTTTATAAAACATATTTTAATAATGATATTTATAAAAATTATAACTATGAATACACCTTTATACGCGGCCTTCAAATATTTATTCTCGTAGCCTTCTTATTTCACTCATATATCTTGTATAACGAGATTATGGGTATAAATGAAGAAGATATTAAGATATACGATAATATTAAAATAATAGATTCTACGATTATGGAAAATATAGATTGCGATTTAATTAGGATTCACGACCCTTCCAAGGGTAAATTTATTACAAGAGATACTCTAAAGGCACATTTAACAAAAATAGCTTCATTAAACAGCAAGGTAGATGTAGATAAATATGTTAAAATATGTATAGCAATTATATTAACTAATAAGAATAGCAATAATGCTAAGAAAACAATCAAGGATGTTAAAGATATCTGTGAAAACCCGAGATGTATATATAGCAGATTAGAAAATAATATGGAAAATGTATTCCCAGAAAACATAGATAAATATATGGATATAATAAGGTCGGCAATAAAAACAGCACAATACACGGAATTTAACGCTGCCGAAATTTCTGAATTAGATATTAAATATAAAGAGATAAGAAAAAAACTCGTTGATAGCTTTAATATTATAAAAAGCTATAAGTCTTCTCACGTTATTTATTATAAGTTTGGGCTAATTACAACAGTTCTAGCAGGTATATTCTTTGCCACATTCGGCCTGGCATATTTCTTAATTTATGATATAAAGGTGATTAACGCACTGTTTTCTATGAACGACTTACCATTACCCTTGAATTATTTTGTTAGCACATATTTTAACACGGCGGTTGTTTATATAGTAGCTATGATTAGCATTTATATAGCATTTATTATTAATTTCTAATAAGAAACCTGTTAATTTTTATTATAATTATTAAATTAGAATATATATTTAATAATAATGAATGATACGTTAGTTAATATCATTACGAATATAATATATATAGTAGCTGTATTAATAGTAGTAATTTTAATATTCGCACTTATAAATTATACTTTATATACAATTTATTCTATTAAAGAGATAGTTGTACATAACACGAGCGAAGATGCTATACACTACAAGCTCAAAGATATTTACAATTATAAATTAATAAACTATATTAATATAATTAACGCCGACAATAATTATAAATACGATATATCAAGTGAATTTAATAATACGGGAAAAGTAATTGATATGAAAGAGTTTACGCTAACTAAATATGAACTTCAAGCTGAACCTGAAAAGCCTACGCCTCCTGCGCCGCCTATGCAAAAATATATAGACCTTTCATATCTAAAAGATTACAAGAAAAGCAAAAAAACAGATAATAAGATAGAATTTAAATTGAAAAATATAGATGCTTTAAAACCAGAAGATTTTATGATATTATATGACAAGATATCTATAGATGATAGTATTACATTTGATCCTACTAAATATGGTATTAAATTAGATCTTACAGATACTACTACATATAGTATTACATTAGATCCTACTAAATTAATAGCAATATATAAGAATGGTGATGATAAGCAAGAAAAATATATAATTAGATATGAAAAAACAGAAGTAACAGATTATGATGAATATTCAAAAAATAATACAGTGGATATTAATATAAATAAAAGTCT
>Ga0192647_101568_pt1 | contig 14889 bp, 10 predicted proteins | sample LauGreFa1BDMLBSN_2_FD_133046 | JGI IMG/M metagenome (GOLD analysis project Ga0192647, IMG submission 133046) | Freshwater lake microbial communities from Lake Michigan, USA - Fa13.BD.MLB.SN - reassembly | ecosystem: Environmental > Aquatic > Freshwater > Lake | place: Lake Michigan, USA...
AAGGGTGCTGCCAAGTGGCGAAATATGACACTTAATAGGTCAGACTCGCAAAGCGAGTCTTGACATTAAGAGTACTTAACTTCGGCACTTGGCGGTACACCCTAAGGGTTTGCTGCGCTGATCCAAGTGACGAAATATGACACTTAATAAGTGGGACTCGCTTCTGCGCATATGAGTCTCACTTATTAAGTGTAATATTTCGGTACTTAGGACTGCTTAAATTAAGCACTCCATGCTAGCACGGGTAAACTTAATAAGCAAACATCATCGTACCACGGCCACCATAGACTCTGAATATGTTATAGGTCTGAGCATATGTACGGATCCAGAAGCGCTCCGCATAATTGTCTGTAGGATCCCCTGTGATACCATGGAATCCTAGAGATAGATTCACACGCTGTATTTTATCCAGATTGGCCTGACCTAGTGGCATAGAGAAGGGGTTGAGACCGCTATTCAGGCCAAAGGGCAAATTATAATAGTAGCGGTTTATCCACGGTGCCTTTCGCTGCTCTATAGATGGCAAGAATGAGCGAAAGAGCGCTACATTTTCACTTGAGTACCTGTTCAATGTCTCATTGTAATTCAGCGCCAACCACCGAATCGGCTCAGACCCGCTACTGGAAAATCCGGGTTTCAGAGTGCCAGGGTATCTCGCATTGAGACCAGTCGCATCTGGCCACCAAAGCGAGTAGGGGTCGGTCTGATTTATAGATATGTCGCGTGTTGCCAAGAAATGCGCATTGAGTGATGGGGCCTCATAGCGCTGGCAATAGAAGAATATGTCTCTCGTGGGGTTGGGAATATTGAGCGGGATATTCTTATATAGATTTTTATTAGTATCTTCAGGGTTCAATATATAGTGCTGTACTATAGGCACCTGCAAGTCGGCAATACGGAATCTGTTTGCTTCAGCTTTATCCAAATATATATATTCTACTAACAAATACGACTCAGGTATCCTGAATGTACCAGGCATTACTATATCAGGGGCGAACGCCGATATTGGGGCGTTTGGATATACGCGAGATGGCTCCATGTTCGTCATTACGAGTGTGCTATCTGGGTCATCATAGTAGAACCGTGAATTCAACATAGACCATAGAGACCCGCCTTCTACATTTATGACAGGTGTATCCGCTCTAGAATCAGTATAATACAAGCTCGTTACAGCTTTGAAATTCACGGTCAAGCGAACCTCATCCACATTCAGCGCATCTATAGGCAACACACAGCCAGGGTCGCCACGACTGAACCAGAAGGGTAGGGGTGTTATGACTTTCTGAGATGTCGCATTACTGAATCCATAGGTTATCTGAGTGAAGCCAGATTCAGAACGGCAAATCAAGTTACTCACTTCTGAGACTTTTTCTAGGGGAGTCTGAAACTCGTCTAAGATCTCCATGAGTTGCCCATTTATAGTCTCTACCAGATTGCCGCCAATCGTTATAGACGCCGAGTCAATCAAGCTGTGGCCCAGACTATTCGTCCAGCCGAAATGTGGCCCAACCAAGTCCGTATAGAATTTGGGGTTTGTAGGGGAGACTTTAGTGAGGGTTATCGTGACGACAGGGGCGGAGTTGTAGTAAGTGCCGAATGTGAGCCACTGGGTTCTATTTATGGCAGTGAATGTGTAAGTCGGCTTATTCGTATTGGAAAGACGGCTGAAATAATCAGTACCTGTGCCATAATTGGCGTTACGCACCCACTTCAACACGAAATCTGTCTGATTTGCTTGAGGAAAAGAGTCCACTTGGAGAGTGGGGTCAAAGGATTGTGGTTTAGTATAGGGAAGAATGCGACGGCTAGAGGGAGCAGTTAAAAAGAATTGTCCAGGTTGCACGTTTGTATTCATGGTCCAAGTTATACTATCTACAGAAGTTGCCACTAGACCTATAACATCTGAACTATCAGGGTCTAGACTATTTATAATAATACCTGTTGCTATCCATAAAGACCCATTCCAACTTATATATATTAACCTTGGATTTGAATATATGCTAATATCATATACTAATCTGCGTGGCGTCCATGTTATGCCATCTGAAGATGTTATAATTGGATAGACATTTGTATCGGTACTTGGCCAAATACCCACCGCCACCCAGACATATCCATTCCAAGCCACTCCGCCTATGGTTGGACCCTGTAACAAATAGGGGATATCAATTCTAGTATTCCAATTAATACCATCAGGCGATGTAATTACATAAATATCATTAGAAAAATTGCCAATTGCTAACCATATGGATCCATTCCATGCTACGCTTCTACCATATATACCATCATTTTCATACACTGTATCTTCGGTTTGACGAACAGTCCAGATTACAGCATTCGGTGATGTTACTATATATGCGATTGTATATGCAGTACCTGATGTAGTTATTAGAGCCTGACCTACAGCCACCCACAATGTTCCTGACCAGGCTATACTATTTAATTTAACTGAATACCTGTACCCGCTGGCAACTACATCTGGAGATGTAATAAATGCTTGAATAGACGGCGTATTTGGCATAGCAGGTAAAATCGGGTCTGACCAATTTATTCCATCCGTTGATGTGATTATAGGACCTGTTTTATTTTGGCCCCATGCTGCAATAGAAAACCCATTATATGACACTGCAACCCACATAGTCCCTGACCAGACAATACTGCTTATCTGACCAGCCATATTATTCAAAAACTGTCTCGGTGTCCAGTTTAGCCCATCAGGAGATGTGATAACTGAGTATGGTATATTAGTAAGAGTTCCAACCATATATATGTTTTTATTAGGTGCTACATATATTTGATTTATTATTTCATCTGAAACACCCGATGTGGTTGATGGAGTAGACCACGTAATTCCATCCGGTGACCGAGTTATATAACCACGCGTTTTACCTTGATCATCTGACCATATGCCAGCAGCAATCCACTCATTTTCATTCGGATTCCATACAACAGAACTAGGCGTATTTTCTATGGTGGTTGCTTCACTGGGCATCACAGGTTCTCCAAATATGATACCGTATGTGAATAAAGCCACATTTGCAACTAGAGTGGGTGTGAGCCAATTACCTGCTGCTACCCACATTGTACCATTAAATACAGATGCTACTGCCACTGCATTTGTCTGATTGGTAGATGCATCTGGTGGATTGACTGCGGATTCCCAATTCTGACCATCTCTAGAATATGAAATGGTGCCAGTATTCCAAGAGCCTGTTGCTATGAACTCTGTACCGTTCCACGCGACAGAGGTGCCATAGCCAGAAGTAGCGCCTGGAGGATGAAATGGGTTTGACCAGTTTGTTGTATCAGTGGAATATGAGATACTCCCCCCTGTGAAATTGCCAACTAATACATATATACTTGAACTATTAAATGCTACGCCATATCCTACGCCCAGGGGGCCAATTGGATTGCCAGTTGCTTCTATTATAGTAGTATCAAGCTGAGAATCAAAATATATATCTACTAATATAAGTGATCTTGTATTAAACTCTCCAGCAATTATATATGTATATATTGGAGGACTAGAGAAAATAACAGACACGTATAATATGAATCGTCCTATCTGTGTAGATAGATTTAATTTTTTATACGGCGTAATATATTGTGCCCCACCTTGATCTGAACTAGCTGTTATAAATCCATTATTTGTTCCGCCATTTGACCAGGTACCTACTACTATATATTTATTAATTTGATCGTTAAATACTATGTTATATCCTATACCACTTGTTTGCCCTGTAGGGAAAACTGGGAGACTCCAATCAGCCGCACTTTTTGTTTGCAGCTGATTATTACAAACAGACATTGTACCTACTTGTTGTCCATTATTACCTATAGAACCTACAACGACTGTTGTATACTCGTTTGGCTGAAGAGTAGTATCTCTAGCAATACCATACAGTGTGGTATTTGTATATGTAGTTTCATAAGGTAGAAACGCTTCAGACCAAGTAACTGCATCATTTGATATAGAAATTGCACCATATTGAGTACCACCTGATAGCCATCTTCCTAGTAATATATGTAAAGGTGGATCAATTTTATTAATAATAACTACGACTAAACCTGTAGCCGTGACGCTATCTGTAAAAATTTGCGTGGGTCTTATTAGATTTGGAGTGGGCCAATTAAATTTAAGAGATGTAGCCGGCGCTATAGAAAAACTGCCAACTGTATTATATCTAAAATTTAACCAATTACCCCCTATAACGATTCCCACTCCTTGATTTATAGCAATTGATAGGGCTGGTGAGAATATTTGATTTCCTTGAATATCATAAATATAATATGCAATCGAATTGACTGGGTTAAATGCCGATTGCCAATTTATACCGTCACTTGATATTGAAATTGTTGAATACCCCCATAACCCTGCAGCAACCCAAAGCGATCCTGACCAAGCCACTGCCCTGGCTACAGGTACACCAAAAGGGAATTCACTTGGGTTTAATGTACCTATCCATGTAGTACCACTATCTGCAGAATATATGAAACTGCCACTAGTATTATCTTCCAATGTAAATTGACCTCCAATTACAATTTGTCCTTGGCTATTTGCAGCTATGCTATATGCTGTACCTGATATAATTTGTTTTTGTGTGTCATTGTATGTATTTATGCCTGTAATGATATTATTAATATTAGTTGATATACCTCCAAGCGCAAGTAATTGAACAATTAGGGAGGGGGTTGGGGTTATATCTGAATCATACTCAGTTATAAGATTGTTTATAGTATATGTTGATACAAAATCAAATATAGCTGCATTATAAAGATCGTAGGAAGTTTTCACTGGGAACCATGGATTCGGATTCTGGGGATCATTAGTAATACTAGTAATCGGCCCTGTTAGTCGTAAGCCAGAAGGATCTAGAGATAGTGCCGTATCAATTGCTTGATACAGGGTTATAGCTTCATTAACTTTTGATTTAATAATATTCAAATAACTATTATAACTAATTATACCTGATTGAACTTGACCTATATATTCTGATATTTCTGCAATAGTATAATCGCCAGGGTTATTTATTTTACCCATTAAATCTATCAGAGATGGTGCAACATCATTAAAAGCTTCCAAACTGGGTATACTATCAATAATTGTGATCATACTTTCAATATTGTTCACTACTGTTGCATATTGTGATATGAGAACATTACCAGTCGCTGCCAGACTCGTTAATAATGATATTAATGTATTTATATTACTGCTAGTTGTATCAGAATTCGTAAAGGCTTTAAAACTAGCTATAGATGTCGTTATAGTTACAATATTTGGTGTTACAGCGGTCAAGGGCCCCTTTATAAATAGATTAAATGGTGTAGGTAATATATTTAGGTTTGTCACAATAGGTTGTATAGCAGTATATATTGCACTATCTGAATCAGAAGAAATATTATTTTTCCATGCAGTATAGTCTGTAATAAATTGGGATAAAGATGTAGATGCCAATTGACTTTTACTTTTTAAATCTATAATGATAGGCGGTGTAACGGATGGATAAAATGGTGTAGTCCATCCAGTCGCTCCAGTTATATCAGTAGATGTAGTAATAATTCCCGCACCAGTAATATTTCCAGCATTAGATACTACCCATCCCCCTACTACAAACCATTTAGGGGGTGAAATTCCACTATTCCAAACAACTGAATTAGCCATAGATGCAGACGTAAATGCCCCAGTACTAGGCGGTGAAATCGGTACAGACCAATTCAACCCATCTACTGAATAACTTATCTGACAATTAGTACTCGGATTCCATATTCCCACCATAAGATAGTTTGTACCATTAAATGCAATACCTTTTGCAACCGGATTTTCTACCGTTGAAGGCTGAGTAGTTGCCAGGCTTAAATTATTTTCTATAATAAAAGATCCTATTGGTTTATTATAAATACCCGCCCCTATATATTCTGAGCCATTAAACTGAATTGTGATTGTTCTAGTAGAAGTATCCGCATCGCCTACAACTATACCCGCCGGCATACTTATATCTTGCCACTTACTTGTAGCATTATATGTATATCTCAAAAATGGAGTTGTTGTATCAACCATAACCGTACCAACCAACGAAAACGTGTCAGTATTGAGTTGATTGAATTGCGCCAGCCCCAAAGCCTTATCCGTCAAAGCCATTGAGAAGACTGAAGTTGTATTATTAGGGACAGATACACTCAACGTATATATACCGTCTATAACCAAATCATCTAGTTGAACGCCACTAAACGCGGCTAGGCCAAGATCACCAGCAGGGTATATAAGGGGGACACCATTCTGTGGATATGTGAATGTTATACTATCTAGATAAGTGCCATTTCCAGCATATAGATTTTTAGACGTGTAGTACTGTTTAAGTTTGATAGGCTTTCTTGCATAATAGGCTTTCAACTGCGGTGTCTTTATATCGGGCATCTGAGTCACCAGATAAATACGACCAATCATCTCACCCTTCGTTGGTAATCGTATGACAGACGACTTTCCAAAATCGGGGCTAGTATCAAAATCTATTCTGGCCCAATTCGTGGCATATCGGCCCGATTTCACTATCACAGTTAAAAAAGATCCCAGGTCAGGTTGACCCTTCGGTGGTTGGAGTCGCTCATCTTGAATTCCCGTGGATACTATTTTCAATAAACTCGCCACCATTACTCCCTATTATTATATCTGTCTTTGTTTCCCTTTAATTCATCCGTAAGAGTTCCTCTATACCCTGACTCGCATGAATCCTACAATACACTTTTTTACCAAATTCAAACTTTCTTGCAGGCATTTTACATGTAACCCCATTCTTCATAATGCCCTCACAGATATACGTCATACATGGTCCTGCTCGTACTTTATTTGCCATCCACGCCTTAGAAGACTCATCAAAGAACTCGGCAGTAAATTCCTCATTTCCTGCCGACATCTATCCGATGCTTAATAAACTAATTTGTTATCTATCAATTTTAGTCCATAAAGACCTTATTACACAGACCATTCTCAAAACGCAACCACTGGAATGCAAAAACCATAACATGCACCTCCCATTCCGTTGTTGTACCGTCTAAACTTGTAGGTGGAGGTTTTACATCCAAACTTAGTCTCAAACTGCTCAACCGACTCGCATTTATGCTTCCTGTGGGATTATGTTCACCTGGTTTTTTCGCAAATGAATATCCATAAATATAAGAATCATAAGGTATTTTGCCTCCACGATGAGCCCTTGAAATATGAGAACGAAACCATGACTCATCTTGATGTACAATATCTATTCCATTTCCCTGGAGTTTTGCGGAGAGCATCAGTGGTTCCAATGGTGAAAATACCGGATCATAATCTTTTTCCAAGGTAGCCGAGTAGTTAGTCCAATCATTATTAAGGTCTACAGATGCCTTCCGTCGGAGAAACCAGACAATTTCCTCTATAGGTTGGTTAGCCTCCAAGGGTAACTGTACTGTAATTTTATCATCACCCACCTTATTAACTACATATTTCAACGGCTCATTAAAGTCAAATTGCTGTATTTCTCGGAAGGGTCGTTCAAAGGCCTGCCGTAATAGCATTTCGCGGTAAGGACCATCTACAAAAATACCCTGACTCAAAAGGTTAATCGTATTAATAAGTTTAGGATTGGTGAGTGTGGGTGTATTTATAGAAACCTTACCAACTTTTGGGAATCTCAAATCATTCATCGCAAACGTTTTACCAAGTGGCGTTTCTTTGCAATTTGCCCGATATCCTATCAGAGATCTTACAACCTGATCGAAGCGTTTTAAAGTAACCCGTATGCGCATAGTACCTTGCCGACAAGATATAAGAGGAAACATTGCTGTCAAACGCTCCCTCAACATAGAAAAACATAGAGGTATTGTTACCCACATATCATCTGTAGGAACAATTGTGGCACCCGTCCACGCCTTTACTTCCGCAATTGTCTTGCGACCAATTGCATCTGATGCCCCCAGTTGCGTATTGAGGTCTGGAAAAAGTAGAGACACCACGTTACAAGCATCTCCCGTAATTTTCTCTAGAACTTGGTCATCAACTTCTAAAGTTGCCTGATCTAACAAAATCGTACCCAAACTATTGGAATACGTCCAAGCCACCGAGGTTGTTTTAACTCCCGTTGATCCAGTAAAAATAGATGGTGGTCTTGGGTTAAATAGTTCGTCGGGTTCCTTTTCTTTACGCTTACCCAGAGGATCTATAGAATTATTAGGCAATACTGTGGTGTTATATTCATATAAACCTACACGTAATCGCTCTCTTACTATGGCTGGAAACCAATCTCCTACTCGTACTTGAATAAATAGATTTTGTAACAAGTCACCGCACATTTCATGATTCAAATCAAATATAAATGTCTGTCCAAAATCGGCTGGACCTCGGAATGGAAATTCTCTAAACACAGTGGAAAAAGCCACAGTCTTATTACCTTCATCACGTATAAACCGTGATATATTCGCAGTAGTCGGGAATAATTCTTCATCCTGATCATCACGAGTTACGAGATCTATTAATGTCGTAGCCTGCCCTCTTGGTATTTTGGTTCCATATCCATCCTTTGTCCGCAAGTCCATCTACTTAGTCCCCGTGCTTCCAAATCCACCCTCTCCACGCAGTGTTTCTGATAGACTCGCTACATATATGACTTCCTTGATATAACCCATATCAGGTGCTAAAACCTGAAACAACCGAGTACCCTTGTCAATAGATAGGCGCTCACTGGGATTACCCACGCATAGAAGGGGTGCCATCAGTTGACCCCTATAAGAGCGATCAATTACTCCGCGACCATTTGCCATCATATAATTGTACTTATAAATAGAAGAGCGTGGTTCCAAACTAAAGTGACAATCCTCCTCCGAACCATCTCCAAATACGCGAACCATTCGTGCTTTTACACCCAGAGGCACCAATGTAGCCGTTCCATGCGACCTCACATCGGTTACAACTTTCAAATCATAACCAGCATTATCACCTGAAAGAAACTGCTTTGTACCTAGACTAGGATAAAATTCCTGCGCATGTTCTAGAACAACTAACTCCAGCCGATATATAACAGACATGATTTTATATATAATATAGTATAAAACTCTTTATATTAACATTCAACTGCAAAAACTATGGCTCAACAAAAAATTGACTCAAAGTTTTTTATGCTAGCATGGTACTAGTAGAAATGAGCACATATGATGAGATTCTTAATTCTGCAGATCCTATTTGCTGCTATCGTAAGAATAGTGTCACACCCATAATTGTTGCTCTTGAAAATTTTATCATATCTATATTATTTCTTATCACAACAATTCTTGCTGTAGGTATGCGTCAGGTAACAATTGCAAAGTTCTTGGCTATTGCCACCTTTTATATGATGGCATCTACCAGCGTTTATATTTACCTGATGATCACTCAAAAACCCTCTAATAATCTAAATCACATTTCAGAGTCAACTAATTCTGATTCCCATTCAGAGGAAGATTATAATGATATGCCTGCACTTACTCCAATCTCATCAACAAACGACAGGGTCCTCCGCCAACTTCAGCAAGTAGTAGATGAGACAAATGCTCGGAATCAAATGCGTATGACACGGAGTATGTATGCTAAGACTGCTGCAGGTATCACTACAACAAGTTCATTTGAGAATATCAAGAAGATCAATTAGAAAATAAAAGAGTACCTCTCTGTTCTTCTATCCTATAAATACCCCATCCTATTATGGTAACTCTCATACAAACTCTTTTTTTATTGAGAGATGATGGAAGAGTATCAACTAAATCCATCCATAAGGTTGGTCTATCTGCCATAGAAAAATTTAAGGATCCAGATGGCTTTCGTAGTTCAGGTGCCCTATAACCATATCCAGGACCATATGTAAATGATATCCATGTCAAAGGAATTCCTGGACATTTTTCAGATTTTGCCAATGGTGAAAGAGCGTTCCACACATCTGTACCCCACTGTGATTCACGCTCCTTCCCTGCAACCATAAATTTAAGACTATTATAATAGTCACCATTCGGATTATTTATTCTATAGGGATTACTAAAATTCCACAATTGATTACGTTCCTTATTGTAATCTGATTGAAATGTTATTAAAATGCCCTCGGCTGGATGACGACCATCGATTCGCTTTGTAATATAAGAAGAAACCCCCTTTTCAACACCCAGATAATCATTCGCATCTAAACTCAATATGTTCTCAAATGGTTTAATATAGGGTATCTTATTGGCTGTTTTCTTAAGAAGTTCCTGTAAATCTTGACGCACGTAGCGTTGCGTCGTCTCTAAAGTAATAAGAGGTGCACCTATTTGCTCTCGAGTGAGTACTCTAACGGGAGTAGTTATACCACTTTTATCTCTCATAATTATATCTGTTCTTGACCATGGCGTCGGTTTTACATCAGAGGCAGAACTCTCCACCAAATCCTCTAGACGTCGAATCTTAGCCCTAATCCTATATTTTTGACCGGGAATTGATACAAATGGCAAACCACTCTCATCAGAGTGAGCACACCCTATTAAAGGTAATCGCAATTTTAATTTCCCAGGTGTTGCATTTCGTTGAATATCTAAAGCAGACCCTGAATGAGATCCAAATTGTTTAAGCGCCAAAGATTCTTGTGATAATGTGCCATGTAGATGTGTCCAGGCGTATAAAAAATCACCTGAAAACTCCTGTAAAAGCAATTGGTCCTGATAAAATTGTATAGTTTCAAATAAAAAAGCACCTATTCCCATAGTATATCCATACCGAGTACCATTTGCATCTGTAATAACAGATTTACCATTAAAAGGCGCTACAGACGGAGGAAGCCAACTAGGCAATTCTATACTTAGACTGGCCGCCACTAACAAGTCACCAAAATTCTCCAATTCCCACTCTACACTTCTACCAAAATCAATCATATTGAGTGGCTGAGTCTGTCGTGTCTCATTTAACACTGCCGGCCACCGTTCCATATTATACGAAAACGGTACACTGGCCGTTTTATCCGAACTCATAAAATATTTATCTTTTTCACCCCTTGCCACTAATTCAAAGAGCCCTCCCTCGGAAGACGTATTAGGTCTATCCATCTACTCAGGTGTACTAGTAAAAATGAAATATAATCGCGCGCATATATTATACATGCCTCTTGTCATCGTAGAATCTCCCGCAAAATGCTCTAAAATCCAAGGGTTTTTAGGAGCAGGCTACAAGGTTATAGCATCTATGGGGCATATCCGTGCTTTGGTACAAGATATTGAGTCAGTAGGTATATTACGAAATTTTGAGCCCACCTATGAATTTATGAAAGAGAAAACGAAAGCCATCGCGCAAATAAAATCAGCCGCAAAAGACTCATCGGGGCCTATTATTCTCTGTTCAGATGATGATAGAGAGGGTGAGGCCATTGCCTATAGTATAGCACTGCTTTTGAATCTAAACCCCCTTACAAATCCCAGAGCCACGTTCCGCGAAATCACCAAGAATGCCATCCTAGATGCAGTGGCCAAGCCACGAACCATAGATATGAATAAAGTGCACTCACAGCAAGCCAGAGCCATGTTAGATATGATGGTCGGCTTTACTATTTCACCATTACTCTGGAAATATGTAGGAGGAACTCTCGCCCTTTCGGCTGGACGCTGTCAAACTCCCGCACTTCGCCTGGTTTGTGAGCGTGAAGCAATCATAGATAAATTTCAAGCAGAAGTATCATGGATAATTCAGGGAAACTGGGTTGCTACAGGCGGAGTCATAGATACGCGGTCCGGTGGATGGGCTGCCATGATGATGGAAGAACTGACAGATGAAGAATCTGTTTTAAATTATTTGGAAAACCATTCTACGGAGGGTTGTGCAAAGATTCGGACAGCCCAAACAAAACCATGGTCAGAGAGTCCACCACAGCCGCTTATGACGAGTACACTGCAGCAACAAGCGAGTAATCTCTATCATCTACCACCCAAACGAACAATGCAGATTGCCCAGAAACTATATGAGGCTGGTCATATCACATATATGCGAACTGACCAGATAAATATGAGCCAAGATGCCGTTGAAGCAGCCAGAAAGGCGGTGGCTGCCAAGTGGGGTAAGGAATACCTGGGACCGGAGGCGAAGGCTGTGACGTCAACGACTAAGAGCAAGGGTCCGGCAAAAGGGGCCCAGGTACAGGCTCAGGAAGCACATGAAGCCATCCGGCCAACTCATTTTGAAGCGGGCCGACTACCTGACGGAGAAGACTGGGGTATTCAAGATCATAAGATATATAGACTCATTTGGCTGAGAGCCATTCAGTCTACCATGGCGGTTGCGAAAGGGGAAATCCGCGAGATAATCTTTGATGCCACCGGTGACGAACAAGAACTACCCTGGCAATCCAGATGGCGCCGTACTATATTTCCCGGATGGAAAGCCGCCGACGAAAAAGACAGCTTAATTGATACAGCTCATAACGGTGAAGATAAGATTGAGGAAGATGTGAAAGAACAAGAGGGAGATGCTGCGTGGAAACTGGCAGAAGCACTCTTACCGGGTCAGGAACTCAGATGGTGCAGCCTGAAAGGACAGCCAAAGGAGTCCAAACCCCAGGGGCGCTACACCGAAGCCAGTTTAGTCAGAGATTTAGAGAAGCGAGGAATTGGTCGCCCCTCCACTTTTGCGTCTCTGATTGCCACGATTGTTGAGAAGGCGTACACCGAGGTTCAGGATATTCCGGCAAAAATAAGTGAATCCAAGACTCATTCACTAAATAAGTTAGGCCAGTGGCCTCCGACTTCTGAAAAGTTTCTCTTGAAACGCGGAGGCGAGAAAGCCCGAATGGTTCCAACTCCTCTGGGAAAGTCTGTGATGGATTTTACTCTGAAACACTTTCCGGATCTCTTTGCGTATGAATTCACCGCGGCTATGGAAACTCGTTTAGATAAAATCGCCGGAGGCCAGGAAAACTGGAAACTTGTTTTGGGAGATACCTGGAATTCTTACAAAGACCGAATATCAAATTTAAAAACTGCCGTGGCAGGTATTTCTGCAAAAAACGCGCGGCGCCGAGAATTTGGAGATGGATTGATCGGTGTTGTCACTGTTAAAGGACCACTTTTGCTCAAAGAAGGAGTGACTAAAGAGGAAACCGTGTTTTATGGGTGGCCTGCTCCTTCATCTGGTGGCGCTAAGAAAGGTCTGGCTGACATAACGGATGACGAGGCCAGGTCATTCATTCTAGAGATGACGACTCAGAAACAGGGTGATACGTTAGGCGAGTGGAATGGTCACCCTATCGCGAAAAAGAAGGGGCCCTACGGATTCTATGCGGAATGGAACGGGATTAAGGTAAATCTTGGTAAGGAGGATGACTTAGACGCAATTGTTTTAAAAATCCGTGCGAAGCAGGAGAATCCCTCTCGGACGGTGGGACCCTTTCAGATCAAAACAGGGCCATATGGGCCATATTTGATGAAGGCGGGTCTAGGGAAAGCGAAACCCCAATATGTTAGTATTCCTAAGGAGACTAACATAGATGAGTTAACGGCACAACAGGCAGGTGAGATATTTGAGGCGGGGCTGAAGGCAAAAGCGTCATTTAAGGGTAAGAGGTTCAAGAAGTAAAAAATTAATTCTTGTACCAGGGTCTGTCACCAGGCCTTTCTGGGTTGTATCCCGCAGTTCCAGCTCCTTCTACCATGGTATATACACCACCCTGAAAGGTTACAGTATTACCAACGCTGTAAATCTTACTGTCGCTGTATTGTTCAGCCCAGAGTTTATCGCCAGGTCTCAGAGGCGGGTAGCCGGGAGCACCCGCGCCTTCTACCATTTGATACGTGCTACCCCTGAAGCGTATAACGTCACCCACCTTGTACACTGTATTATTATCATATAGCCTCTGCCAAAGTTTATCACCTTGACGTAGAGGTGAATACCCCGGAGCCCCCGCCCCCTCAACCATCTCATAAAGTATATTGTTCAAAGACACTACTGATCCAACATTGTATATTACATTATTATCGTACATTCTTACAGAACTAGAAACATCCGCACCAAACCCGTCTATATTATAAAACCGCACAAGAAATAGGAGCACAACCGCTACAACAAGAAAAATCGGAGTAGCCAAACCCTTCAATCCGCTAAACTTAAGCCATTTCAATATGTCTATTATATTGCATAAAAATTGAAAATGTGTGATATGAATTTTGTATTCACATACATCATGAGTATACAGATGTTTCGCTTTATCAGGTCAAACTTTAATACAGACAACGTATCAAGCATTCTAAAGACGTTTGTCTATCTAGATTTTCTCAATGCATACCGAGCATGTTTTAGAAATATTGATATTGACAATGACCCTTACTGTTCAAAAGACCTATTGTCAGTTGAACAAGAGCATGCACGCGGTGAAAAACTCATTAATGTTTCACACATAAAAGATGGTGAGGATCTTCAAGTCTGCTGGATTCAAGTAATTCAGAAAAGCGATGACCCTATTCCACCGTTGGAGTTGAATATGAATTGCTGTATTTGGCCACCGAGTTTATAAAAAATCAGTTATTCATCTCTAACCTATTAAGTCTAATATTTCACCACTTAGGAATGCTTAATTTAAGCACTCCGCATTATCTGAATTATATTTTTTCTTTAGTTCATTTAACCATTCTGTTATTTGTTCATTATATTCATCGGGAAGTTTCGTTGTTTGTAGATCTGGCCATATATATATATAGGCCAGGTGTTCTTGGTAATTTTTTCGACTAAAGGGGAGGTTTGCAGTTATTCGTATGTCACGAATTATAATCTTTGCAACAGCATCCCCTTGCATTACGACGTTGTCCTATGATTTCTTGTTTATCCTTTGGTGCAGTTCCATCCCAAACGCACGTTAACATGTGTCCTTTTTTAGACCACGATTT
>Ga0192647_101570_pt1 | contig 14884 bp, 16 predicted proteins | sample LauGreFa1BDMLBSN_2_FD_133046 | JGI IMG/M metagenome (GOLD analysis project Ga0192647, IMG submission 133046) | Freshwater lake microbial communities from Lake Michigan, USA - Fa13.BD.MLB.SN - reassembly | ecosystem: Environmental > Aquatic > Freshwater > Lake | place: Lake Michigan, USA...
GCCCATAGAGAGGTGTTGACGTGAGTATCAACGCAACCCTGTTTGTTCAAGCGATTGTGTTTGCCATCTTGGTGTGGTTCACGATGAAATTCGTGTGGCCGCCCATTGCAAATGCGCTGGATGAACGTGCTGAAAAAATCGCCCATGGCCTCAAAGCCGCGGAACACGCGCACATCGAATTGACCAATGCCCACAAGCATGTCGAGGTCGAGTTGGCGAAAAACCGCTCGGAAGCCGCCTCCCGTTTGGCGGATGCAGAGCGGCGAGCCGCTGGCCTGATCGAAGAGGCCAAGTACAAGGCCACCGAAGAAGCCAACAAAATCATCGCAGCCGCGCATGCCGAAGCCGAGCAAGCCATGCTCAAAAGCAAGGAATTGCTGCGTGACCATGTGGCTGTGTTGGCGGTCAAAGGTGCTGAGCAAATCTTGCGCAAGGAAGTCAATCCCAGTGTGCATGCCGATTTGCTCAACCGGCTCAAAGCCGAGCTCTGAGGACCAGACCCCATGGCTGAAATCGCAACCATTGCCCGTCCTTATGCTGAAGCCTTGTTCAAGGTGGTCAAGACACAAGCCACGCAAGCGGCCGAGTGGCTGGATGCGCTGGCGCAAGTCGCCGCTGATGAGGGGCTGCAGCAATTTGCGCATGACCCCAAAGTCAGTCACCGCCAAGTGTTGGATTTGATCACCCAGGTCGGTCCAAAGAACTTGCCTGCGGCAGCCGTCAACTTTCTGACCCTTTTGTTGGAAAACGGCCGCCTGTCAGCTTTGCCTGAAATTGCGGTGCAGTTTCATGCACTGGTCGACGCCCAAACCGGTGTGCGCAAGGCCGTGATTCACAGTGCATTTCCGATCGAGGGTGCGGCCCTGGATGAATTGACCAAGGTGTGTGAAAAGCGCTTTGGCCACAAACTCAATGTGCAAGTGGCCTTAGAGCCTGAGCTCATTGGGGGTGTGCGAGTGGTGGTCGGCGACGAGGTGCTCGACACCTCTGTCAAAGCCCGTTTGGAACAAATGAAAGTCGCGCTGACCGCCTGAGCAATCCCGCTCCTGCACATCAGCTTTACATAGGAAGAAGGAAAGAGTCATGCAACTCAATCCCGCAGAAATTTCAGAACTGATCAAAACCCGTATCGAGGGCTCGACTGGCAACACCAATGTGCGCAACCAAGGCACGGTCATATCCGTCACTGACGGTATTTGCCGCATCCACGGTTTGTCCGACGTGATGCAAGGCGAGATGCTGGAGTTCCCCAACAACACGTTCGGCCTGGCGCTGAACTTGGAGCGCGACTCTGTCGGCTCGGTGATTTTGGGTGAGTACGAGCACATTTCTGAAGGCGACACCGTCAAATGCACGGGCCGCATTTTGGAGGTGCCCGTTGGTCCCGAGCTGATAGGTCGCGTGGTCAACGCGTTGGGGCATCCGATTGACGGCAAAGGCCCGATCAACGCCAAGATGACCGACGTGATCGAAAAAGTGGCGCCTGGTGTGATTGCCCGTCAATCCGTCGACCAGCCCATGCAAACCGGTTTGAAGTCGATTGACTCCATGGTGCCTGTGGGCCGTGGTCAGCGCGAGTTGATCATTGGCGACCGCCAGACCGGCAAGACCGCGGTCGCGATCGACGCCATCATCAACCAAAAAGGTCAGAACATGACCTGCATTTACGTGGCGATTGGACAAAAAGCATCGTCCATCAAAAACGTGGTGCGTGCGCTGGAGCAAGCTGGGGCCATGGCCTACACCATCGTGGTGGCGGCGTCTGCGTCCGAATCAGCCGCCATGCAGTATGTGTCTGCGTATTCCGGTTGCACCATGGGCGAATATTTCCGCGACCGTGGCGAAGACGCCTTGATCGTGTACGACGATTTGTCCAAACAAGCCGTGGCTTACCGCCAAGTGTCTTTGTTGTTGCGCCGCCCGCCAGGCCGTGAAGCCTACCCAGGCGATGTGTTTTATTTGCACAGCCGTTTGCTCGAGCGCGCAGCCCGTGTGAATGCTGACTATGTCGAGGCTTTCACCAAAGGCGCAGTCAAAGGCAAAACCGGCTCACTCACCGCGCTGCCCATCATTGAAACCCAAGCGGGTGACGTGTCTGCGTTCGTGCCCACCAACGTGATCTCCATCACCGATGGCCAGATCTTCTTGGAAACCTCTTTGTTCAACGCGGGTATCCGTCCTGCCATTAACGCGGGTATTTCGGTCTCTCGCGTGGGCGGCGCTGCACAAACCAAGTTGGTGAAAAGCCTCTCGGGCGGTATCCGTACCGATTTGGCGCAGTACCGTGAATTGGCGGCTTTCGCGCAGTTCGCATCAGACTTGGACGAAGCCACCCGCAAACAACTCGACCGTGGAGCCCGTGTGACCGAGTTGTTGAAGCAAGCCCAGTACAGCCCGTTGTCCATCAGTTTGATGGCGGCCACTTTGTACGCAGCCAACAAAGGTTTCTTGGATGACATCGAAGTCAAACAAGTGCTGCATTTCGAAGCCGGTTTGCACCATTACTTGAAAGACAAGTGCACTGCCTTGTTGGCCAAGCTGGAAAAAGACAAGGCCATGGACAAAGACGCCGAAGCTGAACTGGTCAAGGCCATCGAAGCTTTCAAAAAATCTTTCGTCTAACCGCCATCTCTCAGCAAGGAGCCCTACATGGCAGTCGGCAAGGAAATACGCGGCAAGATCAAATCGGTGGAAAACACCAAGAAGATCACCAAAGCCATGGAAATGGTCGCCGCTTCCAAGATGCGCAAGGCACAGGACCGCATGCGTGCGGCCCGTCCTTACAGCGAGAAGGTGCGCAACATTGCGGCCCATTTGGGTCAAGCCAATCCGGAATATGTGCACCCGTTCATGAAGATTCACCCGGTCAAGTCCACCGGGTTCATCGTGGTCACCACCGACAAAGGTTTGTGCGGTGGCATGAACACCAACATCTTGCGGGCATTGACGCACAAATTCAAAGACATGCAAGCCGCCGGTTCAACGCCGCAAACCATTGCCATTGGCAACAAAGGTTTCGGTTTTCTCAACCGCATCGGCGCGCCTGTTTTGGCGCACTTGACGCAGTTGGGCGACACGCCGCATTTGGAAACTTTGATTGGCCCGGTGAAAGTCATGTTGGACGCTTACACCGAAGGCAAATTGGACGCGGTCTACATTTGCTACACCCGCTTCATCAACACCATGAAGCAAGAGCCAGTGATTGAACAACTGTTGCCTTTGTCAAACGAGCAAATGCACCAAGAAGCCAAAGCGGCTGGCAGCCACAGCTGGGATTATTTGTACGAGCCCGATGCGCCTGCCGTCATCGACGATTTGCTCGAGCTTTACATCGAATCGTTGGTGTACCAAGCCGTCGCAGAAAACATGGCGTCAGAGCAATCTGCACGCATGGTGGCCATGAAGGCCGCCACCGACAACGCGGGCAGCGTGATCGGCGAACTCAAACTCATTTACAACAAAACCCGTCAAGCAGCGATCACGAAGGAATTGTCCGAAATCGTGGCTGGTGCGGCGGCGGTGTAACCCTATTTATTTTTGGAGCAAATCATCATGGCTCAGGCAATGACCCACGCAGGTATTCAAGGAAAAATCGTCCAATGTATTGGCGCTGTGGTGGACGTTGAGTTCCCACGCGATCACATGCCCCGCATTTACGATGCGCTCAAGCTCGAAGGCTCTGCGCTCACGTTGGAAGTGCAACAGCAGTTGGGTGATGGCATTGTGCGCACGATTGCATTGGGCAGCTCGGACGGTTTGCGCCGTGGCCTGATGGTGACCAACACCGGTGCAGCCATCACCGTGCCCGTGGGCAAAGCCACTTTGGGCCGCATCATGGACGTGTTGGGCTCGCCCATCGACGAGCGCGGCCCGGTTGACCAAACCCAAACCGCCTCCATCCACCGCAAAGCCCCGGCTTACGACGAACTCAGCCCTTCACAAGAACTGCTGGAAACCGGCATCAAAGTGATTGACTTGGTCTGCCCGTTTGCCAAAGGCGGCAAGGTGGGCTTGTTCGGTGGCGCCGGTGTGGGCAAGACCGTGAACATGATGGAACTGATCAACAACATTGCCAAGGCGCACAGCGGCTTGTCTGTGTTTGCTGGCGTGGGTGAGCGTACCCGCGAAGGTAACGACTTCTATCACGAGATGGCCGACTCCGGCGTGGTGAACTTAGAAAACCTGCCCGAGTCCAAAGTGGCCATGGTCTACGGTCAGATGAACGAGCCTCCCGGCAACCGTTTGCGCGTGGCCCTCACTGGGTTGACCATCGCGGAATCGTTCCGTGACGAAGGCAAAGACGTGCTGTTCTTCGTGGACAACATTTACCGTTACACCTTGGCCGGTACCGAAGTGTCTGCGCTGTTGGGTCGCATGCCTTCAGCCGTGGGTTACCAGCCTACATTGGCCGAAGAAATGGGCCGTTTGCAAGAACGAATCACTTCAACCAAAGTCGGCTCCATCACGTCGATCCAAGCCGTTTACGTGCCTGCCGATGACTTGACCGACCCGTCGCCTGCCACCACGTTTGCCCACTTGGACTCCACTGTGGTGTTGAGCCGTGACATTGCGTCCTTGGGTATTTATCCTGCGGTGGACCCGCTGGATTCCACCAGCCGACAGTTGGACCCTTTGGTGGTTGGTAACGACCACTACGAAACCGCCCGTGCCGTGCAAGGCACCTTGCAGCGCTACAAAGAATTGCGCGACATCATTGCCATTTTGGGCATGGACGAGTTGGCGCCCGAAGACAAATTGGCCGTGGCGCGTGCCCGCAAGATCCAGCGTTTCCTGAGCCAGCCGTTCCACGTGGCTGAAGTGTTCACCGGCTCACCCGGCAAGTACGTCACCTTGGCTGAAACCATTCGCGGCTTCAAGATGATCGTGGCCGGTGAATGTGACCACATGCCTGAGCAAGCGTTCTACATGGTCGGCACGATTGACGAGGCCATTGAAAAGGCCAAGAAAATTTAATTCGGGCTGCAACCGCACCTGACAAGGAAGCCCCATGAAAACCATGCAAGTTGATGTGGTCAGTGCTGAAGAGCTGATTTATTCCGGCCTCGCCACCTTCGTGGCATTGCCCGGCGAAGTCGGTGAACTCGGCATTTACCCGCGCCACACGCCGCTGATCTCGCGCATTCGCGCAGGCTCTGTGCGCATCCACAAGCCCGATGGCGAAGAAGAATTTGTGTTCGTCGCCGGTGGCATTTTGGAAGTGCAACCCGATTCCGTGACCGTCTTGTCTGACACTGCCGTGCGCGGCAAGGACCTTGACGAAGAGCGCGCGAACGCTGCCAAAAAGGCTGCTGAAGAGCATGTGAAGAACGCCAAGTCCAGCGTGGACATGGCGGCTGCCCAATCTGAACTTGCCATTTTTGCGGCACAGTTATCTGCGCTGCGCAAGTTCCGCAAACAAAAATAACCCCTTGACCAAGGCCAAGCTTCGGGCAGCCACCGTGGGCGGTTCCGCTGATGAGATTGAGGCTGCCTTTTACGAAGCATTGCAAACCGGCGACATTGAGCGCCTGATGGCTTGCTGGTCAGACGATGAAGAAGTGGTCTGTGTGCACCCCGGCGGACCCAGGCTCGTGGGCCTCGAGAACATTCGGCAATCGTTTGAAACCATGTTCAGCAACGGCACCATCGCCGCGCACCCAGAACATGTGCGCAAAGTGGAAACCGTCACCAGCGCCATGCACAATTTGGTCGAGCGCATCGAACTCACCATGCCTGACGGGCCCCAACTGGCTTTTGTGTTGACCACCAATGTGTATGTGAGAACCGCCCAAGGTTGGCGCATGGTGGCGCACCATGCCAGCCCTGGCACCACGCAAGAAATCCATGCGCGCGCAGATGCGTTGCCGCCTGTCTTGCATTAAGCCACGTCAGCCACACACAGAACCGCTGACATGGACGACTTGGTCAAACAAGCCATGCAGAAATGGCCCAACGTGCCCGATTGTTACGGTTGGTTGGGTTTGGATCAGCGTGGTGATTGGTACATGCGCGACGACCAGACCCAAGCGTTGGGTGGGTTTGCACAAGCCAAGGGCAGCAAACTTCAGCACGCCAAATTGATCGAGTTCATCCAACGCAACTATGTGGCCGATGACCAAGGTCAGTGGTATTTTCAAAACGGCCCGCAACGCGTGTTCGTCGAATTGGCGGCGGCCCCGTTTGTCTGGCGCATTCACGACGACTGGAGCGTGTGGTCTGCCGACGCAAAGCGCCAGCAGATTCAACATTGCGCGGTCGATGAGCTAGGGCAGGTGTATTTGCTCAGCACCCAGGGCTTGGGCTTGGTGCATACACAAGATGTGGGTTTGGCGGCCGATGCCTTGTCTGCACGCCACTGGGAAGAAAAAAAAGTGCACACCAGCGAACTGGAGCGCACTTACGGGTTTGTGAAAAGCCCGCAGCAGCGGGCGCGTCACGTCACTTAGCCGCCGGGGCCGGATCGGCGAACTTGGCGCCGGCCGCATTGGCCAAATAAACCACTGCGCGACCAATTTCGACATCGTCATGTTCACCCCCAGCTTGGGCGGCCATGGCGTTCTTGCCCTTGAGTGCAGAATTCAACAAGGCGGGATAACCGGTTTTGATGCGAGGTGACCAAGCGGCTGCATCGCCCAGCTTGGGCGCGCCCGCTGCGCCGCTGACATGGCAAGCAGCACATTGGCCGTTGAACACCTCTTCGCCTGATTTCAAGGGACGGTTGGCGTCTTTGACCTGAATTGCACCCACTTTTTGGATGCGTGCAGCAGTCGCTTGTTCAGGGTTGGACGAGCCTAAGGAGGGCACATGGTGTGAGGTGACGTAGTACACCAAACCAATGATGATGAAAACAGGAAGCATGAAAGACAAAACCATCATCAGCAAAAACTGCTTGGGGGTTTTGATCGGGCCGGTGTGCGCTTCGTCGTGCTGCTCGCTCATGGTGACTTTCTGGCTGTGAAAAACAATCCCAAATTATAGCCAGCGGCCCCCTTCCATCAGGCTGACAAGCAAACGGCGCTGCGTGAGGGTCAAGCGCACACCTACAATGCCAACCATGCGGCTGTAGCTCAGTGGATAGAGTATTGGCCTCCGAAGCCAAGGGTCGTGGGTTCGATCCCCGCCAGCCGCACCAGGTTCATCTTGAACCAGCACCAACCACTTGATGGATCACCGCCGTCAAGGCATTCAGCCCAACGGGCTTAGACACATAGCCGTCGGCGCCGGCGGACAGCATTTTTTCTTCATCACCCAGCATGGCATGCGCGGTCACCATCACGATCGGTGTGTGACCGCCGTGTTGACGCTCGTGCGCACGCCATTTCGCCAGCACTTGCAAACCGTCCAAAGTGGGCATCATCACGTCGAGCATCACCAGGTCAAACCGCGCGTGTTGCAATTGGTCTAAGGCTTTCAAGCCGTTGTCAACCAACACGGTGTGGTGCCCCAACTTGTCCAACATCATCTGCATGACTTGTTGGTTCACGGGGTTGTCTTCCGCCACCAAAATCCGCAATGGCACAGTCACCGAGGGCTCGCTGACGCGCAAGGGTGGGACGAAAGTGGGGGTGTCATCAGGCAAACGCAATGGCAAAGTGACAGAAAACGTGGCACCTTCGCCCGGCTTGGCAAAAGCATGGATTTCACCGCCGAGCAACTGCACCAAACTGCGCGTGATGGACAAGCCCAAACCCACGCCACCGTGCGAACGGGTCGGTGTGTTGTCGCCTTGCACAAAAGGCGAAAAGATAGATTCCGTCAAGTCCGGTGCAAAACCCTCGCCGGTGTCGCGCACCACACAGTGCAACGCAGGGCGGTCTGTGTCGGTACGAACCCACCAGTTGCAGCTGACAGACCCTTGGTGGGTGAATTTCAATGCATTGCTGATGAGGTTGCTGCATATTTGCCGCAGCCGGGTCGCGTCAGTGAGGATGAAACGCGGTACCGATGCGTCACAGGTCACCGCCCATTGCAAGCCGCGTGCATGTGCTTGCGGGGCAAACGACGCTTGCAACGATTGGCACAGTTGGCGCACCTCCAGTGGCTTCATCACCAACTCCACCGAGCCCGACTCAATTTTTGAGAAATCCAAAATGTCGTTGAGCAGGTTGAGCAAATGCTCGGAGGAGTCTTGCGCCACATTCAAATAGTGCCGCTGTTCAGGTGTCAACGTGGTGCCCAAGGTGAGTTGGATCATGCCGCCTACACCGTTCAGCGGTGTGCGAATCTCATGGCTCATGTTGGCCAGAAATTGGCTTTTGAGTCGGTTGGCAACTTTGGCGCTTTCACTGGCTTCACGCAGTGCATGGGCGGTGCGCAAACCTTCTTGGATGACCCGGTGCTGTGACATGGCTTCGTTTTTCAACCAGAGCGACAAGAACCCCATCATGCTCACAAAGGGCAAAAAATAGGCGACATGCAACCAAAAGGTGAACCAAAACCTGGTCGTGTCAAACACGTAGATCGGGTAGCCCAAGGTTTGGGCATAACCACCGATCAGGTGCTGCAAATAAATGAACGCCGTGGCGGTGGCGATGGTGCGCCAATCGCGGTAATAGAGCAACACGCCGATCAAGCCGAAGGCTGAAAAATGCGCCTCGATGTCCCCCTTGGATTGCTGAATCAACACACTGGTGTAGACCATGAAAGCACAGGCCATGAACAAACGCGTGGTCAATTGGCCGCTCTGGTAACGGTACAGCCCATAGGACAGCAGCAGCGTAGGAACACCGATGAACACCACGGGCGGCCAACTGCCATTGAACACAGCCACACCGGCACAGACCAAGGTCAAAAACACATTGGTCAAGACCATGATCCGGTCCGCAGATTGACGGTAAGACAGCAGCGGGGCTTGCTCAGCACCCTCGGACCATGACCATCGCCACAGCCTCATGCGATGGACCGACAAATGGCGAGCAAAGGGCCTTGTGCGTAGGCCAACCAAGCCAAACCGCCTGTCACATAAACCAGCCATGCCGCCACCAATGGCTTGAGCCAGACAGCGCCCGCTGTGCCGGGCGTGGCCAACGCGGCGCCTGTCACCCCAAGGCGGGAGGGCGTCTTGGGCTCCGTCACAGAAAACATCTCAGAGGCAGCGGGCATGTTGAACGAACCATGGGTTTGTAAGAAATGACAACAAATAGACGCGTGGCGACATCATAAAGTAGTCATTGTGGCCGTGGGCCAGCAAGTGCCCAAACCCGCGACAGCCGACTCACCTGACAGACAGGTCATGCATGCCACCAAAGGTTTTGGACAAATGCCCTTCAGCGTGTTCGAGCACGAAATAACGAAACGCTTCGGCGGCAGGCGAAAGCAATTTGGACAAAGGGTGGACCACGTTCCAAGCGCGAACCAGCGGTGCGCCAATCACCGGCAACACCACCAGGCGGCGAGATTGCAATTCCATGGCGGTGGTGTGCAAGGACAAAAATCCCAAGCCAAGGTTGGCCATCACCGCTTGCTTGATCGCATCGTTGGTTTGCAACACCATGCCCAGTCTTGGTTGCAATTTGGCCTGCGAAAAAAAACTCTCCATCGCGCTGCGTGTGCCCGAGCCGGGTTCTCGCACGATGATGGACTGTTGTCGCAAGTCTTCTGCCCGCAAGCCAGTTTCACCGGCCAACGGGTGTTCGGGCGAGGCCACAAACACCAGCGGGTTCGCAGCAAACGGCTCGGCGCGGGTCGGCAGTTCCTCGGGCGCGCGGCCCATGATGGCAATGTCGACCTCGCTGTTTTGCAGCCATTGCACCAATTCACTTCGGTTGCCCACCATCATCTTGACCTCAATGCCTTCGTGTTCTTTGAGGAACTGGTTCAAGAGCGCCGGAATAAAGTAAGTCGTGGTGCCGACCAAGCCAATGGTCAGGTTGCCGGTCTCGATCCGCTGCAGCCGCGCGGCGGCGTCTTCCGCGTCTTTGAGCAGCGCCAGCATCCGGCGGCTGTACACCAGCATGTACTCACCGGTGGTGGTCAGGCTGACTTTTCTGCCTTGGCGCTCAAACAGCGGCATGCCGATTTCCGCCTCTAAGTCCTTGATTTGCATGGTCACTGCCGGTGCGGAAACATGCATGTCTTCGGCCGCCTTGGTGAAACTCAGGTGTTTGGCGACCGCGTTGAAAAACCGCAATTGGCGGAAGGTGGCGTTCTTCAATTAAGTTTTCCTTAATTCAAAATCGAAAATAAATGAATTTACTTATTTTGCCGGAGTTTTTACAGTTCACCCATCTTCTCACCACGACGGAGTTTTTCAGATGACCGAAGCCACACAAATCACAGACAAAAAGAAGCGGTACAGCGCAGGCGTACTCAAATACCGGCAAATGGGCTATTGGATGCCTGACTACGTGCCCAAAGACACCGACACGATTTGTTTGTTCCGCATCACACCGCAAGAGGGCGTGGATCCGGTAGAAGCCGCCGCCGCCGTTGCTGGTGAATCGTCAACCGCCACTTGGACCGTGGTATGGACGGACCGACTGACCGATTGCGACAGTTACCGCGCCAAAGCGTTCAAGGTGGAAGAAGTGCCCGGCCGACCCGGCGAATACTTTGCCTACGTGGCCTATGACCTGATTCTGTTTGAAGAAGGTTCCATCGCCAACATGACCGCGTCGCTGATTGGCAATGTGTTTTCATTCAAGCCACTCAAAGCCGCGCGCTTGGAAGACATCCGCATTCCTGTGGCGTACATCAAAACCTTCAAAGGCCCGCCCACCGGCATGATCGTCGAGCGCGAGCGTTTGGACAAATTTGGTCGCCCGCTGTTGGGTGCAACCACCAAGCCCAAACTCGGCTTGTCTGCCCGCAACTATGGCCGCGTGATTTACGAAGGCCTCAAAGGCGGTTTGGACTTCATGAAAGACGACGAGAACATCAACTCACAGCCGTTCATGCACTGGCGTGACCGTTTCTTGTATGTGATGGATGCCGTGAACAAAGCGCAAGCAGTCACCGGCGAGGTCAAAGGCTCGTATTTGAACGTCACCGCAGGCACCATGGAACAAATGTACGAACGTGCTGAATTTGCACGTGACCTGGGCAGCGTGATTGTCATGGTGGACTTGGTCATCGGTTACACCGCCATCCAATCCATGGCTGAATGGTGCCGCAAAAACGACATGATCATGCACATGCACCGCGCCGGTCATGGCACGTACACCCGCCAGAAGAACCACGGCGTGAGCTTCCGCGTGATTGCCAAGTGGTTGCGCTTGGCAGGTTGCGACCATTTGCACACCGGCACGGCCGTGGGCAAATTGGAAGGCGACCCCATGACCGTCCAAGGCTATTACAACGTGTGCCGCGACAGCTACACCAAGACCGATTTGCAGCGCGGTTTGTTCTTTGACATGGACTGGGCTGACACCAAAAAAGTCATGCCGGTGGCCTCCGGCGGTATCCACGCGGGTCAAATGCACCAACTCATCGACTTGTTCGGCGACGACGTGGTGTTGCAATTCGGCGGCGGCACCATCGGTCACCCGCAAGGCATTCAAGCCGGTGCAGTGGCCAACCGTGTGGCTTTGGAAGCCATGGTCAAAGCCCGCAACGAAGGCAAAAACATTTTGGAAGAAGGCCCGACCATTTTGAAGAACGCGGCCAAGAACTGCTCGCCATTGCAAGCCGCGCTCGACACCTGGGGCGACATCAGCTTCAACTACCAATCCACCGACAGCAGCGACTATGCCGTCACCCCATCCGTCGCTTGATATTGAGGAGCACACCACATGTTGACCAACCCCACCGGCAAATTGACCCAAGGCCAATTCAGTTTCCTGCCAGACTTGACTGACGCAGAAATCAGCTTGCAAATCAAATATGGTTTGAGCAAAGGCTACGCATGGAGCGTGGAATACACCGATGACGCCCACCCGCGCAACACCTATTGGGACATGTACGGCATGCCGATGTTTGACTTGAACGACCCGGCTGGCGTGTTGTTGGAAGTGAACAACTGCCGCAAGAGCTTTCCCAACCACTACATCCGTTTGATGGCGTTTGACTCCACGCGCGGCATCGAATCGGTGGCCATGAGCTTCATCGTTCACCGTCCTGCCAACGAACCAGGCTATCGCTTGGAGCGCCAGGAGGTCCATGGCCGCAGCATGCGTTACACCACGCATGGTTACGCCATGGACAAGCCTGAAAACACCCGCTACGGCAAGTAAACCCTGCGAGCCACCCCATGAACGCACCTGCATACCACCTGCCTGGCATCACCGGCAAAGCAACCGCCCCCGAAATCACCCCAGTGAACAACGCTGCGGTGGCCGATACCGGTGCGCGCACGGTGGCGCAAGTCATGGCGCAAACACAGGTGCAGCAAGTGATGGATGCGTTGGACCGTGACTTGGTGGGCTTGAAGCCAGTCAAGTCACGCATTCGCGACATCTCTGCGCTGTTGGTGATTGACCGCTTGCGTTTGAATTTGGGCTTGGCGGCGCAATCGCCGTCATTGCACATGTGTTTCAGTGGCAACCCGGGCACCGGCAAAACCACGGTGGCCATGCGCATGGCGCAAATCCTGCACGAGCTGGGATATGTGCGCAGTGGCCATTTGGTGGCGGTGACGCGTGACGATTTGGTCGGTCAGTACATTGGCCACACCGCGCCCAAAACCAAAGAAGTGCTGAAAAAAGCCATGGGTGGCGTGCTGTTCATCGACGAGGCTTATTACCTGTACCGGCCCGAGAACGAACGCGATTACGGGCAAGAAGCCATCGAAATTTTGTTGCAAGTGATGGAAAACCAGCGCGACGACTTGGTGGTGATTCTGGCGGGATACAAAGACCGCATGGACACTTTCTTCATGTCCAACCCCGGCATGAATTCGCGCATTGCCCACCACATTGATTTCCCGGATTACCAAGAAGACGAGCTCGCGCAAATTGCCCAGCACATGTTGAGCGCGCAAAATTACCGTTTGAACGAAGAAGCACAACACGCCTTCGCCAAGTATTTGCATTTGCGCAAACAGCAGCCGCATTTCGCCAATGCGCGCAGTGTGCGCAATGCCTTGGAGAGGGCACGGTTGCGTCAGGCCAGTCGCCTGTTTGCCAACCCAGACAAAGAATTGACCGCCGATGACCTCAGCACCTTGAATGCTGAGGACATCTTGGCGAGTCGGGTGTTTCAACACGCAAAGGGCTGACCATGGGCACTCTCAAGGCATTGGTGTTTGATGTCGACGGTACATTGGCCGACACGGAAATGGCGCACATGGACGCGTTCAACCATGCGTTTTCGGCAGAGGGCTTGGACTGGCATTGGGATGTAGAAACTTACACCCGTTTGTTGGAAATTTCCGGCGGCAAAGAACGCATGATGCATTACTGGAAACAGGTGCACCCGGACATCAAAGACATCGATGGCGGCGGCCTGAAAGACACGATTGACCGCTTGCACACGATGAAGTCGGCGGCTTACGAAAACGCGGTTCAGTCGTATGCGGTTCAATTGCGCCCTGGCGTGTTGAACCTGATCCAAAGCGCACACCAGTCTGGTTTGCGTTTGGCGATTGCCACCACCACCTCGCCGGTCAACATCGCGGTGTTGTTGCGCAACGCCATCGGACCCGATTGGAAATCCTTGTTCACGGTGATTGAAGACGCGTCCACTGCGCCGAACAAAAAACCGCACCCACAGGTTTACACACAAACACTGTCGCGTCTGGGGCTCAAAGGGTCAGACTGCTTGGCGTTTGAAGACTCTTCCAATGGACTGCGTGCGGCTGTCAGTGCGGGCTTGCCGGTGATTGTCACGCCCAACAACTTCACCGCGCACCACGACTTCTCCGGTGCATTGCATGTGTTGCCCGATTTGAGCCAAGTCACGGTGGATCAATTGCACCGTTGGCATTCGGCTGTTTGAGAAAATAAAAGCAAAAGAGAACCCCCATGCCGCTGAGAAACCGAACCACCCTGACCCAGTATTTGATTGAAGAACGCCGCCGATTTCCCGGCTCCAGTGGTGACTTCAATGCCTTGATTTTGGACGTGGCCTTGGCATGCAAAGCCATTGCACGGGCGGTGGCCATGGGCGAGTTGGGCGGCATGTACGGCGACCATGCCGGTGCGGCGGGTGCGGCTGTCAACGTGCAAGGGGAAACCCAGAAAAAGCTGGATGTGTTGAGCAACGAATTGTTCATTCGCATGAACCAATGGGCCGGACATTTGGCTGGCATGGCCTCCGAGGAAATGGACCACCCTTACCAAATTCCCGCGCAATTTCCACGTGGCAAATACATGTTGGTGTTTGACCCGTTGGACGGTTCGTCCAACATCGACGTCAACGTGTCGGTGGGCAGCATCTTCTCGGTGCTGCGCGCGCCGCAAGACGTGATTGACAGCGGACGAGATGTGACTGAACAAGACTTTTTGCAACCAGGCAGCCAACAAGTGGCCGCGGGTTACGCCTTGTACGGCCCAACCACCATGTTGGTGATCACCGTGGGCAATGGCACCGCCGGTTTCACGCTCGAGCCGAACTTGGGCGAGTTCATGCTGACCCATCCGAAGTTGCAGGTGCCAGCTGACACACAAGAATTTGCCATCAATGCATCGAACAGCCGTTTTTGGGAAGCCCCCATCAAGCGCTACGTGGATGAATGTTTGGCAGGCAAATCCGGCGCGCGTGGCAAAGACTTCAACATGCGTTGGATCGCTTCCATGGTCGCCGAGGCGCACCGCATTTTGATGCGTGGTGGCGTCTTCATGTACCCACGCGACAACAAAGACCCGAGCAAAGCAGGTCGCTTGCGCTTGCTCTACGAAGCCAACCCGATTGGCATGGTGATGGAGCAAGCCGGTGGTCGCGCCAGCACCGGTCGCCAAGCCATGCTGTCCGTACAGCCGGAAGGTTTGCACCAGCGCATCGGTTTGGT
>Ga0192647_101577_pt1 | contig 14816 bp, 24 predicted proteins | sample LauGreFa1BDMLBSN_2_FD_133046 | JGI IMG/M metagenome (GOLD analysis project Ga0192647, IMG submission 133046) | Freshwater lake microbial communities from Lake Michigan, USA - Fa13.BD.MLB.SN - reassembly | ecosystem: Environmental > Aquatic > Freshwater > Lake | place: Lake Michigan, USA...
TGTGATGATGCCCCATCAAAAAAACGCTTTGATGATTGTTTTTCCATCCATTGCTGGACTGGTTTGTCAGCTTTAGATGCATTGCATTTGTAGCAGCTTGTAACCATGTTCTGTTCATCATGTGTTCCACCCTTAGCAATTGGGATGATGTGGTCTACCTGGTTTGCTTCTTGGCCACAGTAGTAGCAGGTGTAGTCGTCTCGTTTTAGTATTGCTTGACGTGTTTGCCTGTATTTGTGTGAGTAGGTTGTCATGCGCGTTTTTTTATTTTCTTTTGTATATCTTTGATGTAAGTTACTGCGACTTGTGGTGGGACTGAGTCATCTATTGGCATTACGTATTTGTCTGGTATTTGTGTAACTTTAGATTTGTCCGGGTAACGTTCATTAAGAGTTCTATAAGAGTTATGTAGGACAGCAGTGTCCGGGGTAGTAGGACCAGTACGTCCGGAGGGGTAGGACATTACGTCCGGGGTTACCATTTTGTATAGGTTTGATTGGCCTGCTCTTAGCTCTACATTTAGTAGGCCTTTGTCAACTAGGCTGACTTGTAATCGTCTGACCTGTCTGTCACTTACGCCCATCATCTTTGCTATGCGTGCTTGACCTGCCCATGCTGCGCCCTCTTTGTCATTGAAATGGTCAGCCAGGATAACCAATAATAGTTTTTCTTGTGGTTCTAGGCCCTCTTGCTCTAATGCCCATCCCACTAGCTTTGCACTCAATCTAACTCCTCGACATATAATGCAGCTTCACAGCTTGAGCATCCTAGGCTTTTGTCATACAGTTTGTTGCATTCTTTGCAATAGAGAAATGTTGTCATGATTTAAACGCCCAAATCATAACTAATGTGTATAACCCAAGGAATATTAGTTTTTGTGTTGTGGTCATTTGTTACCCCGGACAATCTTAAAGCATGTTGTGCAATGCTTTTTATTGAATGTCCAGTTACCACAATTTATGCATCTTTTAATCAGTTTGTCCATTGATGCAATGATTGATTGAGTCCTGGCGTTTACAGCTACATAATCCCTGTGTTTCATACTTGACGCCTAATGATTTTTTTGGCTGTTTCAGCATCTTGTGGGTTAGTAAACAAATCTTTTTTGTTTTCTATGTCCAAAGCAATAGATTCTTGTAATGCTTTAGCAAACTTGTAATCATGTGGTGTGTAGTTTTTGTTCATTCTGCATCCGGATGTTTGTTAGTCAAGTGCCACATAAATGTTTTGTTTAATGATGCTTGACTTGAGCCGTACATTTCCAGCTTGCAAATGTCGCATCTCATTGTCCAGTATTTAAAACGCTCATTTTTTTTGTCTACTTTGAGCGCATGTCTCAGTGATAATCCCACGCCCCACATAACCAGGAATGTAACCCCAAGTGCTATGAGGATGGCATGTCCTACAGTTATAGCTGTGTTTAATAATTCATTTAGCACTGTGTAACCCCAATTTTTTACTGCATTCAGGCCAGGCGTTCCAGCCTTGAATTTTTTGTAATTTCTTAGCCCTGGTCAGCTGCTCACGCACTGATGCACGACTAGGTAGCCCGGTTCCTCCAACATAACGCCATGAGCGTTGGTCAAATTGAAATAGGCCGTGATATTTACCGGTTTTTGACACAACATCAGCACGCAGTGATGACTCACACATTGCTAATGATTGCCATGGTTCCGGCAAATCCTGTGGTGTTGTTTTTATTGTTAAATACATTAAAATCCCGGTGATGTCCATGGGTCATCCTCTAACCCACCGGCTGCAATAATTTCAGCAGTTTGGTGGCTTTCTGGTAAACCTGTTAACCATGCACTAATGTTATCACCTAATTGACCTGCTTTATGGTCATCAAATAGGGGCCGTACATCACCAAATGTTAAATTGCTGTCAGGGACAATCCGTTTGTCTGGATTGCTTAATGCGAATCGAACAAATGCATTATGTCCTGTTTTATCGTCAGTGCGTTTATGTGGTCCCCCAAGGTGAGTGTCAAGAATTGATAATAAATAACCAATCTGCTTAGGTGTTGCTCGCTTATCCTTAGCCAAGTCATAAAAATCATTTTTAACACTTTCCCTAGTTCTAAATTTTAAAGGCGCAGATGTTTGTTTAATTTCTGTTGCACCTAATGATTCCACCACATTTGCTTTAACCATTTCCTCCCGGGATGGTCGCAGCTCTGAAATTGGTTTACCATCTAATGATTTGGGCTGATAATTTAGATTTGCTAAAGCTCTAGCAATAGCTGAGGTTTCAGCATTTTCTAAAGCATTGCGAGCATTGACACCTTTTTGTTCAGTGTGTTCATCAGCTAAACCTGTTGCCACCTGGTTATTGTCAACATAAATTTTTGCTTTAACAATGTAATGCCCATTTTCATGCGCTAATAAATCTGTTTCAATGCGCCCACGTTCAATGCCGTATTGCTTCCAAAATTTATCAATACGTGTAGCTGCTGTCTCGTATTCCTCTATATTAAAAAATCCCATTATTGACCCCTTTTTATTCTTGTAATTTCTGTTTGTTCAAAACGTCTGTGGCCAGATGGTAAAACTTTTGCTTTGATTATTTTTTTATCTGCCCAACGTCTTACGGTGCGTTCACTAACGTTTAATTCTTTTGCTACGTCACCTGTTTTTAATATCATAATTTGAGGATAACACAATTACGGCCAAGTCGGTCAAGCATTTATTTAGGTGTGTCTAACCCCACTCTTTACCATCAGCAATAAATTTGCCTTTTTCATTAATAGGTATTAGCTGTGGGACAACATGATTGTTTTCAACGTAAAGCAAACCAAACCCTTGCTGCCAATTAGCTGATTTTTCTTTGATGTATCCTGCTCCAGGTGAACGTAAGTCCATTAGATGTCCTACTTCCATGCCCCAGATAGTGTTTAAACGCCCACCAAAGCCCCTAGAGGCCTTTGAGATGCCTTGCCTGTGTGTGTGCCCACAGATTACGTTTTCGCCTGTTCTAAGGGCCAAATTTAGCCCTGTGAGCCCTGCCTGCATATAAAGGCGTCCCTCATCACCGTGGCCCATCAAAACGCCTGGGGCTACAAAATCCATGTGACGTTGATAAGTTATTCCTAACTTGTTCAATCCCAATAAATTTTCAATGCGTAAAGCTGTGACAGATTCAAATGCTGGAGCATTCTTGTAAATGTATTTTTCAATTCTTTGACTATGGTTTGAGCGTTGCAAAGTAAACGGTTTTTTCTTTGACCCCAAGGCCTCCCGGAAATCACCTAAAATTTTGTTAGTCAAATTAAAATTCTTTTGTAACGTGCCCTCAAATTCTTTCCTGGTTCCTTTATTAAAAGCACCCAATTCTGCAGCATCTATCTCATCACCCACGCAGAATATGCCATCAATTTTGGATTCCCAAATGTAATCTAAAACTTTCTCAACATTGCGTTTATGGTGAAATGGGATTTGTAAATCAGGTAGGACTAAGTAACGTTTAATAAATTACCTCTTTTTCTTAAGGTCTATTACGTCACTCCATATCATATCAGTTTTTGTTTGCAATTTGCTCAATTCAATTTTCATGTCATTAATTTTGTCAGCTAGTGATGACCCACCATTTGGAAATAGGGTTGATTTTATTTTAGTTAGCATTACCACTAGGCGAATCATCAAAACAATAATAGTGGATGACACAGCAATAACGGCTGTTATTTCATTAACGGTCATTGGCGTTTGTACCAATCGGGGTCGTAGTCTGATTCCTCGTCCCAGTCATCATCATCAGGGGTTGCATATTCATAATTAACTGATGCAAAGTTAATCATTCCAAAGGCCTGATAATCAGTCATTTCAGGTGAAACTTTAACACGCATGCGTTTTTTCTTACCATTGTAAGTTTCAAGTAAAACCACAAAACCAATAACCAATTCATTGTCTTTGTGAACGTCATTCATAATGTTAATTAGCGCATCACCAAATACATCAGGTATTTCTATTTTATCGTCAGACATTTAAATCCACCCCATTTAGTTTGTTAGTCCATCCTAAATACTTGTAACCCCATTTTTTGTCAACATCTGTGTAATAAATTCTGCCTATTTTATCTTTGATAGGTAAATCAGTGCTCCACACATAACCAGGTTTATCAGCTGCAATTGCCACATGGCCAAATTTGCCACCTTTCCAAAAATGTGTTGCACCTATAGGCGCAGTCATAGGGTCTGTAAATTTGTTTTTCTTTGGTGTGTTATTCCATGCACTTATTGCTGATGGGTATTTAGCACGGATGCCCCAGGCCTGCCTACATATTTTTAAACAAAACCCCTTAACACCTGATTTGTTTGCAATATGCCATTGCTGCATTTGGTTAGCAGCTTCACGACCTGAACGCATGTTAGCGTTCCTTGGACTCACTTACGTTGATGTTTCCAAATGCACCGTCATTTGGATTTAGCCAACGCAGGATAACTGGTAACACGGCAGCTACGCCAGATGATAACAATAATTTAGGGTCAGTGACTCCTGCTAAGTAACATGCAATAGATGCAGCTAGAAATGAACGGCCCCAGGATGCTAATAATGATTTCCAGTTTGTCATAAGATGCTCGCTAATTCGTCTTTAGTTAAGCCGGCAATCTCAGCTAGTTTTTTAATTGCTGATTCTCTTGCATCTCTTTTAGCTGACTGCTCGGCTTCAACTAATTGAAATGCTACATTGTCGGCTTCTCGTTGTGCAATAAAAGTTTCTTTATCTGCACCTTTGAGTTCAATTGTTTCGTTATCAACACCAATAATTATTTTTTCAGTTGCCATTGTCATAATCCTTTAGTCGTTATATCCGTAAGTCCAACAAGTTCCAGATAGCGTTCCAGAATTTGGGTAAATCGTGTAGCCAGTAAATTGTGTAGCAGTTACTGACCAATGTGCTCCGTGATTATGGTAAGGAACTGTTGCACTAACTCCTGAATGACCACCAAGTAAACAAGTGTATTGTGCCAAATTAGGTGTTAAAACATCAAAATTGTATTTAGAATAACCAGTATCGCCAGTAACGTGACGACCAATAATAAAAGCACTTTGAGTAATCAAATTACTATTAACAGCACCATTTGACCAATTAACACCATCTGCTGCTGCATAATAATTTGTTCCTGTGTCATCACTAGCAGTTCTCAATCGTAAAAATGTTGTTGTTGTAACAGAAGCAGCAGTTAAATTTAACAAGATTCTATAATTTGTATATGCAGAACTAAAAACATTAGAAATTGATTGACTGGCTACTCCACTAAAACTAGTCGTATTTAGTAAAACCATTCCAGCCTTTTTTGTACCTAAAGCTGTGTTCATGGATGCATCAATTGCATCACCTAACGTTTCAATTGCTGTAGCTCCGTCTTTAACCAAATCTGTCGAGGTCGGTACGGTCCACCCATAATTTGGGGTAGTAGTTGCCATTAATTAACTCCTAGTAAGGCATTTAGCCATTGTAGTGATGGGTCTATTGTAGCCCAAGTTTCACCGGCATAAACATCTTGCCACGCCACCGGTATAGCACTAAATTTAACATCTGAGACGTTAATGTCAAGTCTCGCTTCAAACCTATTGATAGTCCAGGTCCAGCCCTCAACATAACCAAAAAATTGATTTGGGTATAAACCTGATGGGAAATTAGTAATGGATATTGGTAACCCAAAAAATATGCCCACTAATCCGTTTAATAATGTGCTGTTCATTGTAGGTGCATCTATTTGGATACCTATTCCCTCAATGACTGGTTCAGGTGATGAATTAAGCAAAATTTGTCTATCAGCAAATGTTTCAGCATCTGTTTGATTTTTTAAAAATGTGGTCGTGTTAGCTGCAATTCGTCCGTAAAGTTCGATAGAATCCGGGTCAATTGTTTGGACACTTGATTCTGGGTCACCGTAAGTCACAATGGCATCATTAACAATGTTATTACGTGAGGTTGATACTCCTATGCCGTCTGACAAAATAAAGTTTTTACTGATGTCTAAAAACCCATTAGCTGATAAATAATCTGCCCGGTGGTCCTGGTCTGCATAGCCAATGTTGCCGTCCACTGTCTCAAATAATTGGCCAAATCCGGATGTTGCAACGGTTTCAGCATAACTGTAAGCATTTTCAGGTTCAGCTGTTGTAGCAAATAATGTGTAAGTTCCTGGGGTATCAATGTAACTAACATCTACACCTAATAAATCATTCCAAGTTTCAGTTGTGTAATCTGACCAAATTTGAGTAGTAGGTAAATCCTCCCAGGCTAAACCAAATGCACCGGTAATTACCTCTAACATTCTGTCACCGTCTAGCTGTTCAGGATAGCCTGATGTGTTAGCTTCTTTTACAGCTAATTTAGATAAAGCACCGGTAGCAATAATGTCAGTTACAAATGTTACATTTGAACCTCCGGCATTTAATACTGATGTCAAGATGTCAGTTACAAATCCTGTGTAAATAATTGTCGGCACATTAGAATAGTTATCAATTTTGACAACGATTTCAGAATTAATTTTTACAGCTGATGCTGCTAAGTCTTTAATTGCAATTCTGGCATAGCCTGCTTGTGATTGCTGGTCTAAATCAATGCGACCCATTGAAATAGTTATACCCTCAATGGTTGATGAGGTGAATGCTATTTCGTCTATTTCTACAACTGCATTGGGACTCCAGGGCATAATTACCTGCCTGGAATCATTGGTTTAACAAATTTGTTTACTGTACCTGTTTTTGCTGCTTGATTGATAGCACTGACAACTGTTCTGGCTGTAGCTGTTTTGTCAACTGCACCTGAAACATTTACTGTAATGTTGCCACTTCTTTGTCCTCCAGTAATAGTTTGGCCTTGAGCTAATCTACTTACCTGCACAGCTGGATTGACTAAATTTGACGCATCAATTAAAGCACCACCCACAAATGAGTTTTTAAATCTGTCATAAGCTGAAATGGCTGCCTCAATTTTTTCAATAATCGTTGTTAATGATTGAATCAATTTAACTAATAAACTTTCACCACTGTTTGGGTCAATAACTAATAATTTACTGGTTGCATCAGCTAAATCACGGATTTGTTCACCTAACAAATATGCTGAACCCTCAGCACCACTCATGTCATAACCAAATGTCACAGCACCGGTGCCAGCATCATAAAATGCTTTAGTTAAATTTTGACGGCCACTACGTGTTAAACCATCTATTAATCCTTGTAATGCCGGGGCTAATTGTTCTGTTGCAAATTTGGCTACTCTTTCAAGGGATGGTAATAATGCTTGCCCTAATGATTCTTTAGCCTCATCTACTGAAATCTTTAAACGGTCCATACGTCCAGCAAATGTGTTAGCTGCTATTTCAGCTTGACCAGCAAATGTTTCAGATAGTGCTATGACTGCTTTATCAAAGTCTTTGGTTTTTAAAATGTTTTCATCTAATGGCACACCTATACGCCTCAATGCGCCCAGGTTACCGTCATAGGCTTTACCTAACGCCTCAGTAACTGTTGCTAAATCTTTACCTGTACCAGCTGCAATGTCTAACGCTAATTGCTGTAATTTTTGTGCTTTTGTTACATCTTGGGTTGAACGCAATAACCTGTCTAATGATGGGCGTAACTGGTCATCAGCAACACCTGTTGCACGTTGTGTTTTATCTATGTAATCCTCAGTGGATTTGATTTGGGCATCAGTTGCTTTAGTAACATTTCTTAATGTTTGAGCCAATTTAGATGATGCTTTTTCATCATCAATTGCTGCTTTAACTGCATCTATACCTATTGCTACAGCTGCTGTTGCACCGGCTACAGCTAGTCCTGCAAATGCTTTAGCTGCTACGCCTGCAGCACTACTCAATTGCTGGCTAAATGTTTTTGACTCATTTTGTGCTTTATTTAAACCACTTGTAAATTGCTGAGTGTCAGCCAATAATGCTAATTTTAATGTCCTAATGTCAGCCATTTAAAGTCGTCCTTTCCATTCTTTCCTAATCATCTCATATCCTTGTAGCCAGCGTTGTGTTATTTCATTTTGCATAGCCTTAAGTGTTGGGAATATAAAATAACCTCTGTTGCCTTTGCCCTCGCGTGGTGAGCGTGGTGGGAATCTACGGCCACCATTTGCAAAACTACTTGGGCCTCCAAATTCTGCACCAAATAATAGTTGGCCATATTTTGCACTACCTCTAACATTTGGATTACCTGGACCACCAATAGTAAAATTAGGTGCTTTATCGCTTTTGTTAACTTTAATTGAGTTAGCAACGGCTGCGCCCTGGTTTGTACGTGATGCCATTTGCTGCACTTTAATAGCAGCATCTTGGGCTATTTCTTGAGCTATTTTTTTCATGTCAATTTTAGCTATGTCATCCATTTGGCTAAATGAACGTAACAATGCTCTTAAATCTGCATCATCAACTGTAATGCTAATTCTGTCACGTTTTGCTTGGGTTCCTTTACCACCTGTGGGGTCAAGTGACACACCTTTTAAAACATTGCCAGCTTGTGATGAAATATAACTAGATGATTTAAGCACTGCCATTACGTATCCTAATAACCTCGACCATGGTGGAGATTTGTTCTGCTGAAAGCGTTGTAAGTTCTGACAATGGCTGGCCTGTAACCACTGCTATTTCGATTAAACTTCGGTAGATGCTTCCAGCTTCGTAAAATTTGTGTTCTCAAATTCTTTGGCAGTAATGTGGACAACGTTATTACGCCAGTCCTCAAAACGCCCAATTGGTTTTTCATCCAATCGTTTTTGCATTGAATAACAAATTCTAAACTGTTGTTCCATTGTCGGTGGCAAACTTGCCATAACTTGGGTGTAAAGGGTAATTCCAGTAGCTGCTTCTGCTTCTGCAATATCCCATGGGATTGTCCAATCGCTGTATTTTTTACCATTGGTTAATTCCCATTCCATTTTTATTTTAAACATTTAGGTGACCCCTGTTTCCGGATTAAGCTACTGCTACTGCGCGTACTGGCATTGTCACTGTTGTGGTCAATGCATCTGGTGCTGTTCCACCAAAGTCAGGACGTTTAGGCAATACACTCAAAGTCATTGTTTTGCTATTGATTTGTATTGTCATTGTTTTAGTTGTGGTTGGGTTTGTGTCTGCATCTGTCCATACATCATCACAAAATGAACCAGCTGCACCCCAGTCTTGCAAAATTTCTAGGGTAACTGAACCTACTTCTTTGTCCACTAAATAATCAACTAAACCGTTTAATGTTTGCACGGTTGCAGTTGGGTCATCTAATGTAACTGTTGCACTAATTATTTGGTCGTCATAGTTAACGCTGTCATAAGTTAGGGCAATTGACCTACCGGTAATTACTGTTGTTGGCATTTTTCCTCCTTAAGGATTCCAGATTGTTCTTACTGAAATTTCAGCTGCTAAAACATCTGTTGTGTTTGTGCTTCTAATTCTTGGACTAGATACGTTTAATATCTGCCAGGAATTAGGGATTAGAGGCAATATGGTTTGAATCATTGTCTCTAAATTTATCAGTGAACCAGGATTACTGATTGGTGCTGCAACACATTCTAACGTGTATCTAGCAAAAAATGTTGGTGTATTTCCTAATGTTGCAATTTCTAACCATGGGTCAGCAGCTATCATCATTACAGCTGGAGGCATTACTGCCTCGGGCACATGGTCGTAAACTGAATAAATAGAATTAGCTGTTATAGCTGCTTCTAATCCATCTCTCAAACTTTGTAATGTAGCCATTAACCAATAACGCTTTCAACGTCCAGGTAAGGGCCTAACAATCCGATTACGCGATTCATTAAACTACGTCCCATTCGATAAGGGCCGGGCACATAATCTAGTGCTTGTTGTGTTCCTCCTGGGGCAATTCTTGATTGAAATATGTCTACAGATATTGCTAAAATAGCTGATTCGACTGCTGAGACATTGTCGTATTGTGTTAAATCGTTTTCAGCTGCAATGCCTGCTGGAATAACATTTCTAAAATCTGTGTGGATTGTTGCACCGGTTGTAGTAATTGTAAATGTGTATTCATCTAAAATCTCTGCAATGGTTTTGTTACCGTTTACGTGTGCTTCAACGCCAGATATTGCAACGGTTTGTCCTTTGTAAAATTTGTGTTGTGTTGTTGTGTGAATAGTTGTTAGTGTTGCTGATTCTGATTTATGTTTATCAATTGGTGCTGACCATTGGACTAACATTGGTCCAATAATTTGTTCTGCTGTATCTAAAATATCTGTTAAAACGGCATCACTGTATAAAGCTGAGGTTACACCTAAAACACTTCTTAATTCTGATGCTGTTACTACTGATGCCACTTAATTACCTTTCATGTGTGGTGTTACCTGGCAGGACAGGGGTCGAACCTGCCAGGCAACTTTTAGGAGTCGCGACTAAGCAACTGTGATATTACGGAATGCTGTTGGGTATTTGAGGCAGGTTGCCACAAATCCATAAACACCAATATCAATTTGTCCATTTGAAACAACATTTGTACGAATCTGGAATGCTGGAGATTTATACATTGTTGCTGCATCAGATGAGTAAACAACACCTTGAACACCGGTTCCGGTGTCAATGTTTGGGTCAACTACTAGGCCTAATCCTGCGATTGTTCCTGCTGTTGAACCTTGTGTCATTAAGCCAGCTGCGTTTTGTGGAGCTGCTGCTGCAAATAGTGGTCTTTGTGAACCGTCTACTGCTGAAAGTAGTGATGCAAAATTACCAGTGTCTGCAAGAAATCTGTTTGGAGTCTTACGGATTACACCGTAAGCATCTGCGATTCCATCAGCAATTGCTGCGTAAAGTGTTGCGCCTGATGATGCACCAGGTGAGCCACATGCAACGCTAAATGCATAAGCATCAGCTTTTCGTGCCCAGGATGCTGCTAATTCTCTTAACAACACATCCAAATATGCAGGGTCTGAACGCTCTATGAGTTCTACACTCACACGATTAGCCCCGGCTATCTTGATTACGGACACTTCTTGGCTAGTGATTGTGGTATCTGTTGAATCAAATTCCACACCCTCAGCTGTTTGTGCTGCACTGGCTTGGGTTCCAATAACTGGGCGATAAAACTTCATGCCTGTTGCTGGTAGTGCACCTTGTTCTAATGAGTCAGCAAACGGCATTGAGTTATCAATGATTCCGATAATGTCTCTTAGGTAACTTGGTGGTACTACACCAATGTTTTCAGTTGTAGTTGCTTCATCTAGTGCTGCAACTAAATTACGTGCTTCTGTATTTCCTTGTAATGCATTAAATTGTGCTTTTGCATATTCGCCAGCTGTAACGTTTAAGTTAACGCGTGGTTTTGCATAAGCTGCACCGGCAAATGTTGCTACTGGTGCTGGTTGTGAGGCTTCAACTGCTGCAACTTCTGGCGCAGCTTCTTGGACCTCTGGGGTTGGTTCTGGATTCACAGGACCCTCCATTTCAGTTGTGTTTTGTTCATCACTTGCGCTTGTTGCAGTGACTTCTGTTTCGTCTGCTTTTTTAGCAGCGACATCTGTTATTTGTGCTTCACTAAATGCTGGATTTGTTACATGTGACACTTCTACTAATTTAGCAGCTGTCACTACCATTGTTTGTTTATCGTTTTCATAGGAATCTATTTGGGCACCTATTGATAATCCTGATTTTAAATTTTCACTAGCTAAAATTAAAGCATCATCACCGGCTGAGGTTCTTGCAACTTTGAATGTGCCTATGATTCCGATTGGTGTAATTTCATGTGCAATCATTCTGCCTAAAACATTATCCATGTTGTGGTCGGCAAAAAATTTTACATCAGCTGGAATTTCTAGTGAACCGTTTTCAAATATGACTGGTCCAAGTGATGTTTGGCCAGGGCGACCAAATGGCACTATTACGCCTGTGATTTCTCTTTTACTTTGGTTAGCTGTTAAAATATCTGATTTAAATTTAATTTCCATTAATCTACCATTTCCTCGTCTCGTCTTACCTCATCTACTGTCATAACTCCTAGTGGGATAAGTTTTGAATAAATTTCTGCGCGTTCTAGTGGATTTCCTCTCAAAAAATCGTCCAAATCGAAAGACACGTATTGTCCTCTGACTGTTACGTCATCCATTGACAAACGGTCCTCAATAGATGAAATGATTGGACGTAAACTGAAATCTAGTAATGCTCTGCGTTCACTTGTGACATTTGAATATGTCATTGAACCACCGGCATTTGCGCCTAAATACCATTCAGGGATTCCCATTAGTCTTGCGATTTCACTAGCTAAGTATTGGCGTGCTTCTGTTAGTTGTAATTCTGCAGAATTAAACCCTACTGAGGTCATGTCTATGGAATCATTTAAAAATGCTGTGCCTCTGGTTTGACGTGCTTGCCTCCAGGCATCTAATAATGCTGTTACACGTTCTTTAGGTAATGGCAATGTTGATTTTAAAACTACTGCAGGTGTTGGTTCTTGTGCAAATCTATAAACTGCTTTTTCAAGTTCTACAGCTGTGCGTATTGTACGGCCACCACGATTTAATGCGCCCTCATCCATTCCGGTAAATTGGATTAAACTTCCGACTCCAGATGCAGGCAATTTTTCGTTGTCTAGTTGATAGCCTAAAACAATTGTGCCGGTTACATCTAAATCTTGAATAATTCTTTTAGCACTAATCCATTGTGCACTTGCTGGTCGTCCTGTTGCTTCATCTAATGACATTACTTGCCAATATGCAACACCGTTAAATAAAATGTCCTCAGCTGTCCATGCATAAACTACTGAACGTGGCATTCTTGGGTCAGGATTTCTAATAATTGATGCTGATTCAATTTTTGAACCATCTAATGCGCGTCTGGTTTCCAATCTGATTGAACCAATGCTGCCACAGATAATGCCCCTAGCTCTTGAAACGGCTGGTACGCTCATTGCTTCTTGACGTGTTACAAATGTTTGCCCTGAATTAAAACCATTAGCCCAAATTGCCATTGGTGAATCAGGGAATGTGTACGGTGATATAGCAGCGTCTAGTTTGTCGCTGTCAGGTTTTAAAAAATTAGTAAATATGCCCATTGTGCTATCATTATGCCATAGATTTAAAACTATTTCTATCAATGGCCGTATTGCCTAAGTTTTATTTATGCGATTGCTATGTCTACTTCATTTGATGATTTGCGTTCCATTGCTTTATGTATTGCCAGCATCATTGCAATAGCAGCTGTTGATTCTTTACGTCTCATTACATACCAGCCCCCGGTTTCAGTTGTTTTTTTAATACACGCATTGACTGAGGATGTCAGTTCCGGCTGATTGCCGTGTGTTAAACGGCCCCCAGTCATTGCGCCCAGGGTTTCATCACACGCTTGATAGTATTTTGCACCTGCAATGATTTCAGCTCGTAAACCTGCCTGGATTAATTTACTAGCTATTGAATCACCACTAAATTTGTTTAAAACTATTGCTTCTGCTGTGTAACTTTTAGCCCATTGTGCTACACGGTCAGCAATTCTCAAATCATCAATTGCTTTATCTGATTCTGTTAAATCCATTAATGCAACGGCTATGTTTCCGTCATCTAAAATTTGTGACCCCACAATTGCATAACTGGTCCTGTCAGGTGAAAGCTCAACACCAATCCATGTTGGACGGTCCGGGGCTAATTTTAATTCCGGTTGTGTTGATTCTGTCCAGCTGCCGTGTGGCCATGGGCTGAGGATTGTGGACACCCATTGGCATAACATCTCGACCTGGATTATTTCTGGTTGGTCACCCATTCTTGCTTGTAAAACGTCCTCAGTAATTGTGTGACCTAATGCAGGGTTTGCTTGTGACCATGCTTTACGGTCAGCTAGTTTTAATCCTGGTTCAGCACTCCACTCATACCATCCAATGTCATCAATTGTGTTGTTTTCAATTTTTTTTAACGCCCGGTTCCTAATTTGATTTAAAACAACGGAATGAATATCACCGGCATTTGATGTAATCCACATCTGAGGATTTTTAGATGCTTGCATTGTGTAAGCTAGTGCAGCAAACCCATCTGTGGTCCTATGTTGTCTTGCTTCATCTAAATAAACCGTGTTAGCTGTTAAACCTCTAGCTGCTCCAGGTGTTGGGGCAATAATTTTGTAACGGCACCCATTTTTTAATTCTATTTCCTCGCGACCATTAGCCCGGGTTACTGCTTTAACTTTTTTTGATAACCAGGAATAACCATCAATCATTTCAACAACGTGTTTAAACGTTTCCAGGGCAACATCACGGTTTTGAGCTGTAGCCAATTGTAATCTTTCATCCCACAAAAATAAACCGGCTAAAATTCTCATCCTCAATAAATGTGTTTTACCATTTTGCCTAGCTACGAGCACACCTACAGTTTTATGCTCCCATTTTTCATTAACTAAAGCTGAGGCATCATCAATTACATATTCTTGCCACGGCATTAACGGCATACCAATAGCAATTGCTAAATCTTTTACTTCCTTGCCCTTAGTTGGGTTTGTCGTTGGTGTAGTCGTGATTCTCGGTAGTGATGAACCTATGATTACGGATTTCATCCAGTGGGGTCACCTCATTAGATACTTCCGGGCGTTCGCCTCGACCAAATACACTCAAACCGTATTTATCTAAAACAATTTGTAGCTGACGTGACAAATTAGTAATCTCTTTTGCTTCTGAGTCCGGCAAATTATCAATTAACCCGGCTAAACAAAACGCTTGGGCCACGCCTGCTAAATCAGCATCCGTAATCCAGCCATTGTCAGTGGCATACTGCACAGATTTTTCCAAAGCTGGCAAAATCCTATGTGAATCTTTACGCATCTTTTAAAATCCTTTCAAAGGTGGTAGGAATACCCCAAAATCTCTCGGGGATTTAGAGAC